>OLND01003368.1_pt1 | contig 12640 bp, 11 predicted proteins | sample 1672031 | NCBI WGS metagenome assembly OLND01 (sample SAMEA3136638, study PRJEB25190) | human gut metagenome | biome: human gut; feature: human-associated habitat; material: faeces | place: Austria | collected 2013
AGCTGAAAAGGAAGGAAGCCCTGCGGCTTTGCCGCAGGGCTTCCTTCCTTGTTTATTTTTCCCTCACCGGGGCAAACTACCTCAAATACGAAACACGAGGTGAAGTCTATGCAGACCAAACGAGCGGGCCGCCAGACGGTGCAGCTCTCCCATCCTCCCAGCGTGGTGTCCTTCGCCAACATCGGCGGCCGCATGGAGGGGCAAGGCCCACTCTCCGACTATTTCGACGAGCTATCCCCCGACACCTTCTTTGGGAAAAAGACATGGGAACAGGGAGAATCCGCCATGCAGGAGCGGGTCCTGCGCCGGGCGCTGGAAAAGGGTGGCCTCACCGCCGGTGAACTGGACTACGTGCTGGCTGGGGACCTGCTGAACCAGTGCATCGGCACCTCCTTCGGCCTGCGGAGCTTCCATATCCCCTTCTACGGGCTGTACGGCGCCTGCTCCACCATGGGAGAGAGCCTGTCTCTGGCGGCGCTGCTCATTGACGGGGGCTTCGCCCGGCTGGCCGCCGCCATGACCTCCTCCCACTACTGCACCGCCGAGCGCCAGTACCGGATGCCGGTCCCCTACGGCAGCCAGCGCACCCCCACCGCCCAGTGGACGGCCACCGCCTCCGGCTGCTGTATTCTGGGCGCTCAGGGGGACGGCCCCTATATCACCCACGTCACCTGCGGCCGCATCGTGGACTGGGGCATCACCGATGCCAACAACATGGGGGCCGCCATGGCCCCCGCCGCCTACGACACCCTGCGGGCGCACTTCACTGCTACCGCCACCGCCCCGGAGGACTACGACCTCATCGTCACCGGCGATCTGGGGCTGCTGGGTCAACAGATCGTCACCGACCTCTTCCGGCAGGACGGTGTGGACATGACGAAAAACTACACCGACTGCGGGCTGCTGCTGTACCATCTGGAAAAGCAGGATATGCACGCCGGAGGCTCCGGCTGCGGATGCTCCGCCGCCGTGTTCAACGGCTACCTGCTCCGGGGCCTGCGGGAGGGCCGCTGGAAGCGCCTGCTCTTCGCCCCCACCGGGGCGCTGCTGAGCCCCACCTCCTCCTTTCAGGGGGAGTCCATCCCCGGCATCTGTCATGCGGTGGCACTTTCCGCCGCAAAGGAAGGAGTGTAAGCCTTGGATTACCTAAACGCATTTCTCTGCGGCGGCGTCCTCTGCGCCACCGGCCAGCTGTTCATCGACCGCACCCAACTGACCCCCGCCCGCATCCTCACCGGCTATGTGGTGGCCGGAGTGCTTTTGCAGGCGGTGGGCGTCTATCAGTATCTGGTGGACTGGGGCGGCGCCGGCGCCACCGTCCCCCTCACCGGCTTCGGATACAGTCTTGCCAAGGGCGTGGCCAAGGCCGTGGCGGAAAAGGGGCCGCTAGGCATCCTCACCGGCGGCCTCACCGCTACCTCCGGCGGCATCGCCGCAGCGGTGGTCTTTGCCGTGCTGGCAGCCATTTTCTTCAAGCCCAAGGAAAAACGTTGACAAATACCCGCAGGGGGTATATAATGCCACCATGAAATTATACCCCAGGGAGGTATTTGTATGGACTGCTGCTGCCATAAGACAAAGCACCGCTCCGACGAGGAGCAAAAGAAACTCACCCATCGCCTCAACCGCATCGAGGGACAGGTCCGCGGCCTGCGGGAGATGCTGCAAAAGGACGCCTACTGCCCGGATATCCTGATCCAGGTCTCCGCCGTCAGCGCCGCCCTCAACAGCTTCAGCAAGGAGCTGCTGGCCACCCACATCCGTACCTGCGTGGCCGATGGCATCCGTCAGGGGGATGACGCCGTCATTGACGAGCTGGTCACTACCCTGCAAAAGCTCATGAAGTAAGGGGGTGCCGATGATGACCGAACAATTTGCCGTGACCGGCATGACCTGCGCCTCCTGCTCGGCTCATGTGGAAAAGGCGGTCTCCAGGCTCAGCGGCGTGCAGAGCGCCCCGGTGAACCTGATGCTGGGCAGTATGACCGTCACCTACGACGAGAAGGCGGTCACCGAAGGCGATATCATCGCCGCCGTGAAGGCTGCGGGCTACGGGGCCTCCCCCGCCTCTCAGACGGATCAGGGCCAGCTGCGCCGGGATCAGGACGCCGCCCTCCGCCGCCGGAAGAAGCACCTCATCTGGTCGGTGGTATTTCTGGTGCCGCTGTTCTACCTGAGCATGGGCCACATGATGGGCCTGCCCTTGCCGCAGGTGCTGCATACGCGCCCTCTGCTGCTGGCCTGTCTGCAGCTGGCGCTGGTGATCCCCATTCTCATTCTCAACCGCAATTATTTCACCGTAGGTTTCTCCCGTCTGGTGAAGCTTAGCCCCAATATGGACTCGCTGGTAGCCGTCGGCGCTGCGGCTGGCCTTGTATACAGCCTCATTGAAATGGGCCTGCTGGCCGCCGGACAGGTATCCGGTATGCCGGACCTGTACTTCGAGTCCGCCGGTATGATCCTGACGCTGGTGACGGTGGGCAAGTATCTGGAGGAGCGCTCCCGCGGCAAGACCACCGGTGCCATCTCCGCTCTGCTGGCTCTGGCCCCGGAGAGTGCCGTGGTGCGCCGTCAGGGACAGGAGCTCACCATCCCTACGGAGGAGATCGTGGCCGGTGACACCGTCATCGTCCGTCAGGGCGGCCGCATCCCCGTGGACGGTGTCATCACCGACGGCCACGCCGCCGTAGACGAGTCCGCCATCACCGGTGAGAGCCTGCCGGTGGAGAAGGTCCCCGGCGACGCCGTCACCTCTGCCACTGTCACCAGCTCCGGTTATCTGGAGCTGCGGGCCACCCGTGTGGGCGGCGACACCACCCTCTCCCAGATCATCCGGCTCATGGAGGAGGCCGCCTCCTCCAAGGCCCCCATCTCCCGGCTGGCAGACCGCATCAGCGGCATCTTCGTGCCGACGGTCATGGCCATCTCCCTGACGGCGGCCCTGCTGTGGGCCTTCGTGGGGGGCATGGATGTCCGCTTCTGCCTCTCCATCGCCATCGCCGTGTTGGTGATCTCCTGCCCCTGCGCTTTAGGTCTGGCCACCCCTGTGGCCATCATGGTGGGCACGGGACAGGCCGCCCAGCAGGGCATCCTCATCAAGTCCGCCGAAAGTCTGGAGCTGCTGCACAAGGTGCAGACGGTGGTGCTGGATAAGACCGGCACCGTCACCATGGGCCAACCCCGTGTCACGGATATCCTCTGTGCCCCCGGCGTCACGGAGGAGGAACTCCTCTGCGTGGCCGCCTCGGCGGAAAAGCCCTCGGAGCACCCGCTGGCCCACGCCATCGTGGAGGAGTCTCAAGCCCGCCACATCCCCCTCTGCCCCGTGTCCGGCTTCCGCTCCGTCCCCGGCGGCGGGATCCAGGCCACTCTCTCCGGCGAAGCGGTGCTGGCCGGCAATGCCGGTTATCTGGCGCAGAACGGTGTCTCGCTGGCAGCCATGGAGGCCGACGCTCACCGGCTGGCCGAGGACGGCAAAACGCCCCTGTTCTTCGCCGAGAGCGGCCGTCTGCTGGGTTGCGTGGCCGTGGCAGATGTGGTGAAGCCCGACAGTGCCAAGGCCATTGCTGCTCTGCGGCGCATGGGCCGCCGAGTGGTGCTGCTCACCGGCGACAACCAGCGCACTGCCAACGCCATTGCCCGCCAGATCGGCGTAGATCAGGTCATTGCACAGGTGTTGCCGCAGGATAAGGCCAAGTGCGTGGCCCAGCTCCAGCAGCAGGGTCAGCGGGTGGCCATGGTGGGCGACGGCGTCAACGATGCCCCGGCGCTGGCGCAGGCCGATGTGGGCCTTGCCATCGGCGCCGGTACGGACATCGCCATCGAGTCGGCGGATGTGGTGCTGATGAAGAGCAGCCTGCTGGACATCCCCGCCGCCATGGACCTCTCCCGTGCCGTGCTGCGGAACATTAAGCAGAACCTGTTCTGGGCCTTCTTCTATAACTCCATCGGCATCCCCGTGGCCGCCGGTGTCCTGTATCCGGCCCTGCACCTGACCCTGAATCCCATGCTGGCCGCCGCCGCCATGAGCCTCAGCTCCGTGTGCGTGGTGTCCAATGCCCTGCGTCTGCGGGGCTGGAAGCCCCCGGTCTTTCCCGATCAGCCTGCACCCACCGCTCCTCTGCCGGAGAGCGCCGTGTTCCAGTCTCAAGGAAAGGAGGAGAATACCGTGAACAAGACCATCCATATTGACGGCATGATGTGCGCCCACTGCACCGGCCGTGTGGAAAAGGCCCTCAATGACCTGCCCGGCGTAGAGGCCACCGTGGATCTGGACTCCAAGTCCGCCGCCGTCACCTGCACCCCCGACGTGTCCGATGACACCCTGCGTCAGGCCGTGGAGGACGCCGGCTACCACGTTACCGGCATCCGGTAATTGCCGCCTCCCACCACGGGGCTTTCCTCCCGGGAGGACGCCCCATCCCATGGCATTTTCCCAAGAAAAAGAGCATCCTGTGAGGGTTATTTCCTTCACAGGATGCTCTTTCTGTTATCCGTTGTTCTGCTGAACCACATAGGAGAAGTAGTACCCGCCGATGCCGTCCGTCAGCAGCCCCGTGTAGGCGCTGCTGAGCCGGCTGCTCTGGCCGGTAAAATACAAGGGGCATACATACCCCGTCTCCAGCAGAAGACGCTCGGCATCCTCCAAATAGGCGTCCCGCACCTCTACCTCGCCGCAGTCCGCCGCCACACCCATCAGCATATCGTAGGCGTGGGAGTAGAAGAACTCCCCCTCCTTGCTGCCGCTGGCCCACTGCCGCAGCAGGCCCATGGCGTCGTTGCGGTCGCTTTTCAGCGTCACCATGGCGATGGTAAACTCGCCGCTGGCCACATCCCGCTGTACCTCCTCGCCGGTAACGCCCTTCAGCGTCACCACAAGGCCCAGCTGATCCCGCCACGTATCCCGCAGCAGCTGGGCGAGCTTGGCGTTGATGTCGTTCTCCTCGTACAGCAGCGTCACCTGCCCCAATCCCGCCAGACTGCCGGGGTCCGTCAGACCGGCCTGCTGCATCAGCTCCGCCGCCTTCTCACGGGCAGCCGTCAGCGCCTCTGGGTCGTTGTTCATGAGGTCGCCGCTCTCCGTGCGGAAGTCTCCGCCCATGGTGTTACGTATCCCTCCGGGAATCAGTCCGGTCGCCGGAGTCACCAGACGGCTCTCTGTCAGCGCCGCCAAGGCGTTCCGGTCGATGACCAGCGACATGGCCTGCCGCAGCTCCTCGCTGGCCAGACTCTGTGCCATCTGGTTCACCAGCAGCGTCATCACCTGAGGATAGCTGTCCGGTGTCCATGTCTCCGGCTCATCCGCCAGCTCCTCTTGGGACAGGCCCAGTACGAAATCCACCTCGTTCTTTTTCAGCAGCTCCGTCCTCATCGCCGCATCCGTCTCGAACCGGAACACCAGCGTGCTCATTTGCAGTCGCCGCTGGTCGTAGTAGCTCTCCGGTACCGTGGCGGTCAGCAGACCGTTCTTCCATTCGCTGATGCGGTAGGCCCCGTTGGTACACAGGGCCGTGGGATCCGCCTGCCAGTCCTTCGGCTGCTCGCTGCGTACCGGCATGGTGGCCGCCGCCGTACACACGGCGCTTAAAAAGTAGGCGCACCGATTGCTGAGGGTCACCACAAAGGTGTTCTCTTCCGGAGCCGACACCTGCAGCTTGCTGACATCGCCGCTGCTGCGAACCTGCCGATACCCCGCCACCATCTCCAGCAGCGCCGCATTGGGGGAGGCCGTGGCCGGGTCCGCCAGCCGCTGCCAGGCGTAGACAAAATCCGCCGCCGTCACCTTCTGCCCGTCGGACCACTTCATGTCCCGCAGGGTGAAGGTATAGGTCTGTGTACCGTCGCTGTTGTCGGTGCAGGCATATTTCCGGGCAGCCCCGGCCTCCACCCGGCTGCCGCCCTGCCCGTCGGAGGACAGCTTCATGAGATTCTCATACAGATGGCTCACCACGATGCGCTCGGAGTCCGTGGTGACCATAGCCGGGTCCAGCGTCCCCGGCAGCTCCGGCAGGCATACCCGCAGCGTCTGCGGCTCCCGCCGGGTGCCGCAGCCCGCCAGCGCCGCCGCCATCACCAGCGTCAGCAGCAGGCAAACGCCCCGTTTCCAAATATTCATAGCCCCACCTCTTACTTCTCCAGCGGAACCACCATGCCGTCCTCCTCCAGCTTGGCGGAGACGATCTGGCTGCGGGTGTTGCGGGCGATATCGTCCAGCCGCATCCGGCTGGGGAAATCCGACAGCAGCGTATAGGCCACGCCGTGGCGCTTGGCCCGCCCCGTCCGGCCGATGCGGTGTACGTAGTACTCATTCTCCTCCGGCACGTCGAAGTTGAAGACGGCGTCCACATCGTCCACGTCGATGCCCCGGCTGGCCACGTCCGTGGCCACGAACACATGGAGCTTGCCCTCCCGGAACTGGGCCATGACCTCCTCCCGCTTCTTCTGGGGGATATCTCCGTGGATGCACTGGGCGTCCAGCCCACGCATCTGCAAAAACTTCGTCAGCCGCTCCGTGGAGCCCTTGGTGTTGCAGAAGCAGATGACCCGCTCCAGCCCCTGCTTCTTGATGATGGCGGCAATGGCGTCCACCTTGGCGTCGGAGTCCACATCGAGGCGGTACTGCAAAATATCGGGCTTATTCTCCTGCGTGGCCTGCACCGTGATCTCCTCCGGATCCCGCTGATAGATCCACGAGATATCCATCACCTCACGGGAGATGGTGGCGGAGAACATCCCCAGATTCTTCCGGTTGGGGATCTTGTCCAATATCCGCCGCACATCGTGGATAAAGCCCATATCCAGCATCCGGTCCGCCTCATCCAGCACCACGGTGGACACCTCGTTCAGCACCACCGTCCGCCGCTTCATGTGGTCGGAGAGCCGCCCCGGCGTGGCCACCACGATCTGGGGCCGCCGCTTCAGGGCGTTGATCTGCTTGCCGATAGGCTGACCTCCGTACAGGCACACCAGCCGCACCCCCTCGTGGCACACCGCCACCTCCCGCATCTCCTCGGTGATCTGCATGGCCAGCTCACGGGTGGGGGCCAGGATCACCGCCTGCACCGCCTCGCTCTCCGGGTCGATGCGCTCGATGATGGGGATGCCGAAGGCCATGGTCTTACCGGTGCCGGTAGGAGCCTTGGCGATCACGTCCTTCCCCGCCAGCATGGGGGGAATGCACCCGGCCTGTACGGGGGTGCTCACTTCATATCCCTTGTTCTGAATGGCACGCATGGTCGCCTCCGACAGCCCAAAGCTCTCGAAGGGTGCGCCCTGTGTAATGTCCATAGTGTTGTCCTCGTTTTCGTATATTTTCAGCCATAATAGATTATACCACCGCTGTCAATAGAAGTTCTCCTTCAAAATGTGCCTGTTAATTTTAAGCAATACTGCTATGTTGTTACAGCAAATGAAGTTGGGACAGACTCTTACAATCAAACCGCTCGAAAAGCGGTTGCTCTTGCCATAAAGAACTACGGTTGGAATAGAACTTTGGTGCAGAAATACAGTGGATATGACTATGATGTGAAGTCCACCACTGCCGATCAGGTATATAACCCATCGAAAACAGTCACAACCAATGTTCGCAATGCCGTGGATTCGATTTGGGGCTATGTGATGTTAAGTTGCGATTATAAGTTGTTCTGTGGCTTTCACGTCGCAAGCTCCAGCGTGAACTCTTATGCTAAAAAGAATGGTGGCATCTTGTCTCAGACCGAGGCTGCTACTCTTGCACAAAATGGGTATAGCTGGCAGGGTATTTTGCACTATTACTATGACAATGGAACATATAATAGCGGGATGAAATCCGGTACAATACGAATCCCTGCTCTGTCTCATAGCGCAACAGGGTCTTATAGTAAGGGAAATGACACTTATCACTGGATTGTATGTACAACCTGCGGATGCACGCACACGAGAGTTAAACACACTTGGAACTACAATTCAAGTAAATCCCTTTATGTATGCTCTGTTTGTGGACGTACAGCTACTAGTATTCCTTCAACTAATGGCATTAGGACGGGAGAAGTATCGTGAAGCATCGAATCCTCTATCTCTTGAGTGCACTGTGCATCCTGCTGACGGGATGCAGTGCCTTACCCGGGAACACCGGCGATGAGATCGCCTATTGGACCGGCGAGGCCCCCTTCCATGCCGCCGTGATCCCGGCAGCGCCCACCTGCACCGACGGCGTATTTTACGCAGACGGTCAGGCCCTGCCCACCGAGACCTTCTCCGGTACCCTGCCGGAGGGACAGCTCACCTTCCTCTGGTGCCAATATGGTGGGCAGATCTTCCTCCAGAACCAGCAGGAGGATTGGTCTGCCGAGCCCATCTCCGGCTCCATGGACGCCGTCCTGTGCCGCCTGCGTGACCCGGAGCAGCTGGATCAGGGCCGGTACGCTCTGGCGTGGCTGGAGAGCGGCCAACTGACGTGGCTGCTGCCCGACCTGCTGACCCCCTACGGCATCTGGCAGCTGGAGGTCTCCCCGGATTTGCAGCAAGCCATCTTCCTGACCAGGCAGGCGAATCGTCAGGGCGCTTTCTACTGCGACGGGCAGCAGGTGGTGGATCTGGCCGTCGCCTGCGGCATAGCAGAGGATGCCTCCCTCATGCTCACCGCCCGCTGGCTGGGAGCGGATATCCTCGTGATAGCCACGGATGACGGAAGTCAGGAGTCCCGCCTGACGGATGTCTATGTATACGACTGCGCCACAGAACTGGCCCGGCCGACCGTGTCCCGTGCCGCCGCCTACATCCCCCAGCGGCAGGAGGACGGCCTGCACTTCTATGCCGGTGCCGCCTATGCCACCTACCGGCAGAACGGAACCCTCTGGGTGACAAACCTCCGCACCGGAGAGACCCACGACACCGGCGTCTCCGCCGATGCCCCATACCACATCTGCACCGTCGGTGAGGACATCGCCGTGGTACAGGAGCAGTAACCACCATAAAGGACAGGGCAGGGCCGACAAAATGTCGGCCCTGCCCTATCCTTTTCTTATTCTGACAGCGGAACCGCCCTCCTGCGGAGGCTCTCTCTGTCATGCGTTTCCCCTTTACAGTGCCTGTTCAATGGCCGCCAGCAGGTCGTCATACTCCTCGAAGGCCGGATACTGGGGATAGTCCGCCCTGATCTGCTCCGTGGTGCGGAACAGGAAGCCCGCCTTGCTGGCCCGGATCATCTCCAGATCGTTGTAGCTGTCGCCGGAGGCGATGGTATCGTAGCCCATGGACTGGAAGGCCCGGACGGTGGTGAGCTTGGAGTGACTGCACCGCATCCGGAAGCCGGAGATCATACCGTCCTCCCCCACCTCCAGCGTGTTGCACAGCAGGGTGGGCCAGTTGAGCTTCTCCATCAGCGGCAGGCCGAACTGCTCGAAGGTGTCGCTGAGGATCACCACCTGCGCCTTAGTCCGCAGCCGGTCCAGAAACTCTCTGGCTCCCGGCAGCGGGTCAATGCGGCGGATGGTGTTCTGAATGTCCTTCAGCCCCAGTCCATGCTGGCGCAGAGTGTCGATGCGCCAGCGCATCAGCTTGTCATAGTCCGGCTCGTCACGGGTGGTGCGCCGCAGCTCCGGGATACCGCTCTCCTCTGCGAAGGCGATCCAGATCTCCGGCACCAGCACCCCCTCCATATCCAAACAAACGATGTTCATAGTCCGCTCCTTTCAGCTCCTCATGACCTCTGCCAGCACATAGTCCAGCATCTGCTCCTTGTCGATGACGTCCCGATGGCGCACCGTCCGGCCCTGCAAACCGGCGAGATTCCTCGGCACCTCTGTGCCGGTGAGCCGGTGCAGCCGCTCCATCATGGCGAACTCGTCGCCGTCGCAGCCGCCCTCCAGCGCCCCCAGCACCGCCGCCGGGAACTTGTAGGGTGATGCCGTGGAGAGCACCACCACCGGAGCCCCGTCCTCCAGCCGCACCTGCTCAGCCGCCGACCACGCCACCGCCGTGTGGGGGTCGCAGAGATAGTGCTGCTCCTGCCACAGCCGACGGATGACCTCCGCCGCCTCGGCATCGTCGCAGCAGGCACAGTCGAACTCCGCCTGCAAGCGTTCCAACAGCCGGGGCGACACCTGATAGTGTCCCTCCCGGTTCAGCTGCTCCATCAGCCCCGCCACATAGCCGCAGTCCCCCTCCGACAGCAGGTACAGCAGCCGCTCCAGATTGCTGGACACCAGAATATCCATGGAGGGCGACGTGGTCTTATAGAAGGGCCGCCGCCGGTCGTATACACCGGTGGAGATGAACTCCGTCAGCACATCGTTGGCGTTGCTGGCGCACACCAGCCGCCCCACCGGCAGACCCATGCGCTTGGCGAAATACCCTGCCAGAATATCTCCGAAGTTGCCGGTAGGCACCACGAAGTGGACCTTCTCCCCCACCCGGATGCGCCCCGCCTGCACCAGATCGGCATAGGCCCGGAAGTAGTATACCACCTGCGGGGCCAGCCGCCCGATGTTGATGGAGTTGGCGGAGGATAGCACCGCGCCGTGAAGGTCTTTCCCTTTACAGGCTGCAAAGACATTCTTCACGCCGGTCTGCGCATCATCGAAGTTCCCCCGGATGGCGCATACCCGGACGTTGCCGCCCTCCTGCGTCACCATCTGTGCCTCCTGCACCGGCGACACGCCCCCGGCGGGATAGAACACCATGATCCGGGTGCCGGGCACATCGTGGAAGCCCTCCAGCGCCGCCTTACCGGTATCGCCGGAGGTGGCGGTAAGGATCACCACATCCCCGGCCCCCTCCTGCTTGGCGGCGGCGCTCACCAGCCGGGGCAGCACCGACAGGGCCACGTCCTTGAAGGCGCTGGTAGGCCCGTGGTACAGCTCCAGCACATACCGCTCCCCCACCGGCACCAGCGGCGTCAGGTCATCGCTGGCGAATTTTCCGGCATAGCTGGCCCGCACCAGTCCGTTCATATCCTGAAAGTCCGGCAGCAGTACACCCAGAATGTCCGCCGCCATGGACATGGTATCCTTCTGCAAGGTCCCCTGCCAGTCAAAATCCAGCTTCCCCGGATCGCAGACATACAGTCCTCCGTCCGGTGCGATGCCCTCTAAAACGGCTCTGGTCGGGGCCGCCGTCAGCTTTTCATCCCTCGTGCTGTGGTAGATCATAAAAACGCTCCTTTTGCCACTTGCTTTTTCTGAAACAGTATGATACACTGTCTCCAGCAAAAAAGCAAGTGTTTTTATTCCGGGGACACAAATTCTCTCTGTCCGCTGCGGAACAAACGGCACTGCATCCATGAAAGAAAGGCGATTCTCCTATGTTAAAGGTATTGAAATTCGGCGGCTCCTCTATGGCCGACGCCCATCAGTTTGCCAAGGTGAAGGCCATTGTGGACTCTGACCCCAGCCGCCGTGTGGTGGTGGTCAGCGCCGCCGGAAAGCGCAGTCGGGACGACCACAAACTGACGGACCTGCTGTATCTGTGCCACGCCCACCTGCAATACGGCGTCAGCTGCGACGCCGTGTTCGACATGATCCGCAGCCGCTATCTCTCCATCCGGGACGAGCTGCACCTGTCCACACCGCTGGAGGCGGAGTTCGCCGCCCTGCGGGAGAAGATGGACCGTGGCATCAGTCAGGACGAGCTGGTGAGCCGGGGCGAGTACTTCGCCGCCCGCCTCATGGCGGACTATCTGGGCTACGATTTTCTGGACAGCACCTGCTGGCTTCGCTTCCGGCTGGACGGTACCGTGGATCAGCCCGCCAGCTACGAGGCCCTGCGCCGCACCGCCTCCGGCCGCCGGGTGGTGATCCCCGGCTTCTACGGGGCCATGCCCGACGGCAGCGTCAAGACCTTCACCCGCGGCGGCAGCGACATCACCGGCGCTCTGGCGGCGGCGGCGCTGGACGCCGACGTCTACGAAAACTGGACTGACGTCTCCGGCTTCCTCATGGCCGACCCCAAGATCGTGCAGGACCCCCGCCCCATCGAGCGCATCACCTACGCCGAGCTGCGGGAGCTCAGCTATATCGGAGCGCAGGTGCTCCACGAGGGGACCGTCTCCCCGGTGCGGGAGAAGAACATCCCCCTGAACATCCGCAACACCAACCAGCCCGACCACCCCGGCACCATGATCCGGGAGCGCTTCGACGAGCCGGAGCTGGCAGACGAGAACCTCATCACCGGCATCGCCGGCCGCAAGGATTTCTCCGTCATCACCATCACCAAAAACGGAATGTCCTCACAGGCCGGTGTCCTGCGGCAGATCCTGGAGGTGCTGGAGCGCTACGGCATCAACGTGGACTATCTGCCCTCCGGCATCGACACGGTATCGCTGGTGGTGTCGGCCCAGAAGGTGGCTCCTTGCCTGTATCCCATGCTGGGCGACCTGCAAAAGGAGCTGAAGCCCGACAGCATCCATGTGACAGACAATATGGCCATCGTGGCCGCCGTAGGCCGGAAAATGGCCTATAAGCCCGGCACCTCCGGCCGCATCTTCGCCAAGCTGGGTGAAAACGGCATCAACATCCGCATGATCACCCAAGGACCGGAGGAACTGAATATCATCGTTGGCGTGGACGGCAGCGACTTTGAGCGTGCCATCCGTGTCCTGTACGACAGCTTTGTAAAATAAGGAGGAACCAAACTATGAACGTTGCCATTCTGGGCGCCACCG
>OLND01003373.1_pt1 | contig 12624 bp, 6 predicted proteins | sample 1672031 | NCBI WGS metagenome assembly OLND01 (sample SAMEA3136638, study PRJEB25190) | human gut metagenome | biome: human gut; feature: human-associated habitat; material: faeces | place: Austria | collected 2013
AGCCGCCGGGCAGGGTGCGGATGAAGTGGTCGGCGTTGGCAGCCTTGGCGGCGGCGATCACTTCTTCGTCGGTAGCATCCAGACGGCCATAGCGGATGTTCTCCATGATGGTGCCCTTGAACAGCCATGTGTCCTGCAGCACCATGCCGAAGCCCTCGCGCAGAGCGCTGCGGTCAAAGTCCCGCACATTGTGGCCATTCAGGGTGATGGAACCGGAATCTACATCATAGAAGCGCATGAGCAGCTTGACCATGGTAGTTTTGCCCGCGCCGGTAGGGCCGACGATAGCCACCTTCTGGCCGGGCTTGACCTCACAGCTGAAATCGTGGATGACGGTCTTGTCCGGGGTGTAGCCGAAGCGGACATGACTGAATGTCACCTGACCGTTGATGCAGGCAGGGTCCGCGCGGCGGGCCGGGTCTGCCTGCTGATCCTCTTCCGGCTCGTTCAGAAACTCGAACACCCGCTCAGCGGCAGCGGCCATGCTCTGCAGCATGTTGGACACCTGAGAAAGCTGCTGGATGGGCTGGGTGAAGTTCTTGACGTACTGGATGAAGGCCTGAATGTCACCGATGGTAATGGTGCCGTTTGACGCAAAAATGCTGCCCACGATGGCCACTGCCACATAGCCCAGATTGCCCACAAAGTTCATAATGGGCATCATCAGGCCGGAGAGAAACTGGCTCTTCCATGCGGATTCGTACAGCTTATCGTTGGCGGCGTTGAAGTCGTTCAGCACCACGGCCTCGCGGTTGAAGGCTTTGACCACGTTGTGGCCGGAGTAGACTTCTTCCACCTGACCGTTCACAACGCCCAGAATGGCCTGCTGTGCCTTGAAGTATTTCTGGCTGAACTTGACCACGATGAGCACCAGCACCAGCGAGACCGGCAGGATCAGCAGGGCGATCAGGGTCATCTTCGGGCTGATGGACAGCATCATGACCAGCACGCCGATCATGGTGGTCACACTGGTGATGAGCTGGGTGATGCTCTGGTTCAGGCTCTGGCCCAGCGTGTCCACATCGTTGGTGATGCGGGACAGCACCTCGCCCACGGTGCGCTTTTCAAAGTAGGCCAGGGGCAGGCGGTCGATCTTCTGGCTGATCTGGCGGCGGAAGTCGTAGCAGACTTTCTGGGAAAGGCCGGTCATCAGCCAGCCCTGGATAAAGCTGAAGGCGCTGCTCAGCAGGTACATGCCCAGCAAAAACAGCAGGATGCGGCCGATATACACAAAGTCGATGCTGCCGGTGCCGCGCAGCTTGGCGATCCAGCCGGTGGCAAGAGCCGTGGTGGCCTTTGCCAGCACCTTGGGGCCTGCAATGTTGAAGATGGTAGAAAGAATGGCAAATACAATGGCGGTAACGAGCGAAAGGCGGTAGCGGCCAAGGGTGCGCACAAGCTGCAGCAGGGTGCCCTTGAAGTCCTTGGCGCGTTCGGTCGTCATGCGTCCGGGTCTTGGCATATCACTCACCCTCCTTTTCGGTATTCAGAGATTTGAGGTCCAGCTCCTTCTGGCTCAGCTGGCTGCGGGCGATCTCCTGATACTCCGGGCAGGAAGCCATCAGCTGGGCATGGGTGCCCTTGCCCACCAGACGGCCTTCGTCCAGCACCAGGATCTGGTTTGCGTGCAGCACAGTGGAGATGCGCTGTGCCACAATGATAACGGTAGCGTTATCGGTCTGGGCTTTCAGTGCACGGCGCAGGGCAACATCGGTCTTAAAGTCGAGGGCAGAAAAGCTGTCGTCGAACAGATAAATTTTGGGGTCCTTGGCAATGGCGCGTGCAATGGAAAGGCGCTGCTTCTGGCCGCCGGACACATTGGAGCCGCCCTGTGCAATGGGGCTTTGGTAGCCCTCGGGCTTTGCGTCGATGAACTCGGTGGCCTGCGCAATGGCAGCAGCCTTTTTCACATCGGCATCGGTGATGTGCTCCCCGCCGAACTTCAGGTTCGAGTCGATGGTGCCGCTGAACAGCACGCCCTTCTGGGGCACATAGCCCAGCAGGTCGTGCAACTGTGCCTGGGGCATCTGGCGCACGTCGATGCCGTCCACGGTCACGCTGCCGCCGGTCACGTCGTAGAAGCGGGGGATCAGGTTGAGCAGGGTGCTCTTGCCGCAGCCGGTGGAGCCGATGATGGCAGTGGTCTCGCCGGGCTTTGCGGTAAAGCTGATGTGCTCCAGTGCGTCGCTGTCGGCACCGGGGAAGCGGAAGCTCACGTCGTGGAACTCCACCACACCCTGCCAGTTCTTGTGCTCCTTTGCGGCCTTGGCGTCGGCTTCGTCCGGGTCGTGGATGGTGGCCTTGGTGCGGATGACCTCGTCGATGCGGTCTGCGGCCACACCGGCACGGGGCAGCATGACGGCTACCATGGCCAGCATCAGGAAGGACATGACGATCTGCATGGTGTAGGTGATGAAGGCGATCATCTCGCCCACCTGCATGGTGCCGTTGTCCATAGCCTTGCCGCCGAACCACACGATGAGCAGGCTGGTGCCGTTCATGATCAGGGTCATAAAGGGTATCATGGCCACCATGGCGCGGTTGGTGAACAGCTGGGTGCCCATCAGGTCCTTGTTGGCCTTGTCGAAGCGCTGTTCCTCAAACTGTTCGCGGCTGAAGGCACGCACCGGCATGATGCCGGTGAGGATCTCGCGGCTGACGAGGTTCAGCCGGTCCACCAGCGTCTGCATGATCTTGAACTTGGGCATGGCCACGCTCATCAGGAAGAGGATGAGCAGCAGCAGCAAAGCCACGTCCAGCACCACGATCCAGGACAGCCCCGAAGAGCTGCCGATGACGTGCAGCACACCGCCGATGCCCAGAATGGGCGCATAGGCCACCATGCGCAGCAGCATGACGCAGACAAACTGCACCTGCTGGATGTCGTTGGTGGTGCGGGTGATGAGGGACGCGGTAGAGAAGTTCTCGATCTCCGCATGGGAGAAGTGGATGACGCTGGAGAAGGTCTCGCGGCGCAGGTCGCGGCCGATGGCGGCGGACACCCGGGAGGCCAGGAAGCCCACCGCGATGGACACGGCCACCATCAGCAGGGTCAGGGCCAGCATCTGGCCGCCTACCTTATATAAATAGTGCATCTGCACATCGTGGGCAATGCCCTGGGCCTCGTATTCCAGCCCCACCAGCAGCAGAGCCTGGCTCTTCAGGTTCTCCACTACGGTGTCGTCCAGCTGGCCGATGGCACCGGTCAGCTGCTGCTGCACGGCGTCGCGGCGGAAGCCGGGCATCTGGCTCATGGCGGCAAACTGGCCGCACACGGTGTCCAGGTTCTCCGCCGTGGGGGCCACAGTCTCGGTTTCCGTGTCGGGATTGCGGTCGGCACCGGAGGCCTGCAGGTCCGCAAGGCCGGTCATGCCCATGCCGGTCTGCCCGGCGGGGGTGTTGGCTGCCTGGACGGCCGCCAGATACAGCACGATGTCCGGCGTGGTCACAGCATCTTCCAGCGCAGTGCGCTCGTCGGCGGTCAGGTCGGTGCGCAGGCGCAGCACATCGCCGTCGGCGGTGTAGGCGTTCTGGAAGGCAGCGGCGTCCTCCTCGCGCATCAGCAGCGAGAGGGCATCCAGCGTGCTCTGGCGCACTGTGTCGGGCAGGGGGCTTTCGATGCCGCCCTGCTGGATGCCGGTGTCCACGATCTTGCTGGTGTAGTCCGGCAGCGACAGATCGCAGTACGCCTGCACGAACAGCAGTGCGAACACCACGAGGCAGACGGCCCAGTGACGGGCCAGCTGCTTAAAGATCTTTGTCATGGTTTGGTTCTCCCTTCGGTTTGGTGGTACGCGCAGCATTTTCCGCAAGAATGGCTTCCATCAGCGCGCCGCGCAGCGCTTCCATCTGGGCCAGCTGTTCCGGCTCCAGCCGGGCCATGACACTGGAAAAGTAGTCCCCAAGAGCAGCCTCGCACTGTCGGCAGGCCTCGTATCCCTTGGGCGTGAAACGCACCAGCGTCTTGCGGCGGTCGGCAGGGTCGGCAAAGCGTTCCACAAGGCCGTCCTGCTCCATCTGCCGCACCGTGCGGGAAATGGCAGGAAGCGGTTGATGAAGCTCCTGAACAAGGTCGGAGATATAAACGGCACCGTCCTGTCCATGGAGCCGAATGCAGCCCAGCAGCCCTTCCAGCATGGGGAAGTGGCACTTGGGGCAGTCGGCCAGAGCGGCCTTCATGCCGGCCTTGGATGCTTTGCTCAGCCGGTGGATGTAGCGGCAAAGCCCACGGAAACTCAACGTGGATTCCTCAGACACGCGATCCCTCCTCTCAAAAATTGCTTAACAGCTGTTAACTGTTAACGCTTGATAATAATAGGCTTTTGCAGGCCGGATTGCAACCCCCTGCAGGGATTGTTTCACAAAAGTTCACAAACGTTTGTGTCCCGCATACACATAAAGCAAAGGGGGCATCGGGCATGGAACAGCGTTTGTGGATGATCCTGCAATTGTTCGGCGGGGCGGCACTTTTCTTATACAGTATGGACACCCTCACGGACGCTTTGCAGCAGGCGGCGGGGGACACCCTGCGGCAGACCCTTGCCCGGCTCACGGCCCACCCGCTGGCCGGGGTGCTCACGGGAGCGGTGGTCACGGCGGTGGTGCAGAGCAGCTCGGCGGTCACGGTGCTGGTGCTGGGCCTTGTGGGGGCCGGGCTGCTGACCCTGCAGCGGGCCGTGCCGGTGGTGTTCGGAGCTAACATCGGCACCACGGTCACCGCGCAATTGCTGGCCTTCCGGCTGGAGGATGCCCGGTACCTGCTGCTGGTGGCGGGGCTGCTGCTCTGGTTCGCGGGGCGCGGGCGTCTGCACGCAGCCGGGCAGGCGCTGTTTGCGTTCGGCCTGCTGTTTGAGGGCATCGCGGTCATGGCCGAGGCCATGGAGCCGTTGGCAGCGGGGCCGGTGTTCCGGCAGTGGATGGCCCAGGTGCGGCACCGCCCCGGCCTGGGCCTGCTGGCAGGGCTGGGCATGACCCTTGCCGTGCAGAGCAGCTCCGCCACCATTGCGGTGCTGCAGCAGGCTGCCGCCCGCCCCGGGCCGGACGGCGGGTGCCTGCTGGGCCTTGCGGGAGCCATCCCGGTGCTGTTGGGGGACAACATCGGCACCACCGTCACGGCGGTGCTGGCATCGGTGGGGCAGAGCCGGGACGCCAAGCGTCTGGCGGCGGCCCACGCCCTGTTCAACCTGTCCGGGGCGGCGGTGTGCTGGCTGCTGCTGCCCCAGTTCACCGCGCTGGTGCGGCTGGTCTCGCCCCACGGGCCGGAGAGCGCCGTGCTGGCCCGGCAGATCGCCAACGCCCACACCCTGTTCAATCTGGGCTGCACGGTGCTGTGGCTGCCCCTGACCCCTTGCATGGTGCGCATCGTGTGCACTCTTTTGCCGGAGAAGCACGCCCCTGAGTTGAAATGAACGCCTTAAAATGGTATAATTACAATGTATCGAACAAATTTTGTGACGCTTTTGTTGCACAAATGATAAACGGACCCTTCTGTGGGCCTGCAGCGGTGTGCGGCTGCCAGGGCACAGAGCGAACCAAGAGGACGTGTTTACTATGAAGGATATCATCAACGGGTTGATCGAGCGGTTCCGCAGGCAGCATGTACAGGCCCGGCGCTATGTGGCCATGATGCTGGTGCTGGCCCTGCTCACCACCCTGTTCGTCAACTGGCAGCTCCATGGGGTGGGCATCTCCATGACTGCCGACTACCACTGCGGCTACGAGGAGCACCAGCACACGGCGGCCTGCTACGAAAAAGTGCTCACCTGCGGTTACGAGGAGGGCGAACCGGAAACGCCCGTCACCTCTTCGGACAGCAGCACCGATCCGGTGTCCGCCTACAGCGCGGCCGAGCCGGAAGAGCCGGAAGAGCCGGTGCAGACCGAGCCGGAGACCATCTGGGTGCCCCATGAGCACACCGATGCCTGCTACGAGGAGCACCGGGTGCTGACCTGCTATCAGGAAGAGCACGAGCATACCGACGACTGCTTTGACGAGTACGGTGCGCTCATCTGCGGCGAGTTCGAGCATATCCACGACGACAGCTGCTACACCACCGAGTATGAGCTGGTGTGCGGCCTGGACGAAGGCGAACTGGTGGAGGAGCCCAACCCCGCCTATCAGGAAATGCCTGCCAGCCGCCCCGTGGTGGACCTGCCCACTGAGTCGGCCGAGACCACCCCGGACGAGCCGGTGCTGCATCACCACACCGACGCCTGCTACACCGAGGAGCTGGTGTGCACCATCCCGGAGCACCACCACACCGTGGAGTGCCTGGCCGATACCCAGGCCGACGTGGAGACTGCCGAGGAATGGCAGGCCGCGGCCAACGTGGCCCTGAACGGCAACTGGGCCGAGGACCTGCTCACCGTGGCAAAGTCCCAGCTGGACTACCAGCAGAGCGACAAGAACTTCAAGCTGGATGTGGAGGACCAGCAGGTGCTGCGCGGCTACTCCCGCTATGGTGCCTGGTACGGCAACCCCTACGGTGCCTGGGACGTGATGTTCCTGTCCTACTGCCTGCACTTTGCGGGTGTGCCCCAGACGGTGGTGCCCCAGCGTGCGGGCGTGATGGCCCTGCACAGTGACCTGCGCGGCTCCCAGTGGCTCACCGACGCCGACGGCTCCACCGCAAGGCCCGGCGATATCGTCATCTACAACACCCTCACCACCGAGCAGGTGGCCGTGGACGAGAGCTCCTATGGCATCGCCCTGCTGGACCTGGACGAGGACCCCGACACCGCCGCCCAGCTCACGGCTTCCGAGCCGCAGGTGGACACCCGCACCGTGACCACCGAGACGGTGGGCGTCGTGTCCGCCGTGGACCCCGACGCCGGGACCCTGACCGTGATCTCCGGCAACGTGGACGGCAAGGTGGCCGAGGTGCCCGCTGCCATGTCCGACGTGACCAGTGTCATCTCGGTGACCGGTGCCTATGCCGCCGAGACCACCCCTGCGGCCCCGGAGGACCCGGCAGGCTCCCAGGAGGAGCTGGACGGCAGCTATGCGCTGCTGGAAGATGAGGATGGCTTTGGGGCCACCGTGGACTGGGTGGGTGACGCCGACCCCTACGGCATCGCCCTGCTGGCTGCCGGGGACGACCATGATCTGAACACCTGGATCACGGATGTCAATTATGAAAAGACGACCGACGGGAAAACATGGACATCTATCGGCGCGGGCAGCGTGACCGTGGACAGCGGCACCCGCGTCCGCGTGAACCTGAAGTATACCGTGAATGCCGGTGTGCTGACGCCCACCAACAATACCCTGACCTACCAGCTGCCCAAAGGCCTGCCCATGCCGGATGTGACGACGGGCAACATCGTGGATGAGTCCGACAAGGACGAGGCCGGCAATGCAAAGGTCGTGGGCAGCTTCACCGTTGACACCGACGGCAAAGTGACCCTGACCTTTACGGACGAAAAGTTCATCGGCACCGACGACAAGGGCGGCCTGCCATTCACCGGTACCTTCAAGGCCGCCGTTACGGCGAGCGCCGACAACTTTGAGGACGAGAAGGAGATCAAATTCAAGGACGACTGCATCCTGACCATCAAGAAGAAAACGGCAGATATAAAGATCAGCAAAGGGAGTGGGTCTCCGCTGATTACGAACCGTAAGGACGGCACCTTTGTAAATAATTATGAGGTGACGGTGGGAACCACCAACGGCACCAAAGACCCGGTGATCCTTACGGATACCCTGAACACGAATAGGAATGGCGAAAACCGTAGCGACTACCTGAAGGGCGGCAAATATCTGGTAGACTCCTTTAAACTTTACAAGGTGGATGCTTCGGGCACAAAAACGGAGATTGACGTCCCTGCGCATGAACTGAAAACCGACGGCAACGGCAACCCCCAGGTGGTCCTTGCTCCGCTGCCTGCATTGGAGGCCGGAGAGAAGTACATCTGGAACTACGACGTTCAGCGGGACTATGCGGACTTTGACAAGATGCCCAACGGCGTCGCTATCATCAACAACACGGCGAAAGCCGAGGCAGGGCGCAATGTAAAAGATGAGGCTGACGCATGGTACACATGTAAAACCTCTCGCATTGAGAAGAAGGGCCAGTACGACCCCAAAACAGGCCGCATCCAGTGGACGATCACTGTAAAGGTACCCCATTCTTTCCTGGGGTCCTATCTCCTGCAGGGCTGCAAGATCACAGATGACTTGCCAGACGGTGTGAAAATCGTAGGGGATGTAAAGGTAGGCAACGATACGATATCGGCAGAGGAATTCCAGAAAAACGGCTATACCATCCCGGCGGGTTATGATGGAACAGAGCTGAAGATCACCTTTGAGACCACCACCCCCATCGGCGGCGGCTCGGTGACCAACAAGGCACAGATCCTGACCAAGAGCAACCATACCTTTGAGGCCTCGGATACTGTGAACATCGGGAAGGGCGATTGGAGCCTGAGCAAATCCATTGCCACCAGGGGCGAGACGCCAACCTGGAACCTCTCGGCCACCAACAAGGCCGGTGAAGCGGAGTTTACCCTGTGGGATGTGCTGGCCGACGCTGAGAACGACCAAGGCGAGACAAAAGAGGACACCCACTATGCCATTGCAAAAGAGCTGGATGACGCCATCAAGGCCAATCTGACCCTGACCATGCACGACAACACGAGGCTGACCTATACGCAGGCTGTCGCGGCGGGCAACACCATCGAGATGACCTATTATGCACAGAAAAACGGTACCGAGGAGGTGGACGCAAATAACTCGTCCACCCGTGTGCGCAGCTTTACCATCCATGTGAAAGCCGGGGACGGCCAGAACCCCGTGCGCAGCATCTCGGTGACCGGCATCCCCACCCACGAGGAGCGCGACGACGTGCCCACCGGTGAGGTGTGGACCTATAAGAACACCATCCATATCGACGGCGTGAACGGCGATGCCTCGGACACCGATACCTACCGCAGCTACAAGAAGTTTGAAAAGGGCGTGGCCGCAAAGAGCAGCGGCGACGAGACCGGTTATCTGACCGGCAGCAACAGCTTCGAGCTGAGCGACCTCAGCGGCAACAACCTCCACTACCAGCTGGTGCTGCAGACCTCCGCCGATGATAGGGACAAAATCACGGTTACCGACACCCTGCCGGAAAACGTCGGCTTCAAGGTGGATAATGTCAAGATCGCGCTGGATGAGGGCGACTTTGTAAAGATCAAGGATAAAAAAGTAGACTGGGCGACGGCAGAGTATGACGAAACTACCCGGCGGCTCACCATTAAAATCAGCAACTACAACAAGTCGGGGCAGGAGGAACACCGCATCCGCATCCAGTACAAAGTGAGCGTGAGCGACGATCCCAGCTGGAAGAACCCCTCGGTGGGCAAGCTGACCTACACCAACACCGCCACTTGGGGCGAGCTGACCGAGACCACCACCACCACCGTCACCCGCGATGTAGAGCAGGTGAAAAAGACCGGCTGGCAGGACCCCGGCAACGACCGGAAGCTGCACTATCAGGTGGTCATCAACCCGGCCCACGAGGATCTGTCGGCCGGGCAGACCAGAGCGGAGAAGATCGAGCTGTGGGATAACATCAGCACCACCAATGGTGCCATCGCCACCGGCGATGTCAACTCGGTCAAGTTGTATTTTTACGATTACGACGAAACAGTCGGCGTGACCACCGGCAAAGAGGTGCCGCGCAACATGTACCGCATCCTGGAAGCGGACAAGAACGGCTGGCTCCATATGGAGATCCCCAATATGGCGGCCCTGATCCTTGTGTATGACTGCAATGTGAAGGATGGCAGTGCTGCCGCCAGCTACCAGGTGAGCAACACCGTGACCCTGAGCAACGGCAGCAAATCCAGCGACAGCGGCATCACCTACCAGGTCAAGGCGGATGCAACGGCCACCACCGCACAGTTCGTGCTGCGCAAGAAGGACAGCTACTCCGGCGTGTCGCTGAAGGGCGCGGAGTTCACCATTTTCCAGTACGATACGGTAAGCGGGCGGTTCGTCCCGTGGACCGGCAACGGCACGGGCAGCCTGACCACGGACGAAAACGGTCAGGCCAGTCTGGCTGTGCTGGATAGTGAGACTGCAAGCTGCCTGAAACCGGACGTGCTGTATAAGCTCGTGGAGACCAAAGCACCCACGGACTATCAGCTGGATGCCACCCCGCACTACCTGCTGTTCCGCAATAACGCCAGCGCGGAGAATGAGCAGAAGGCCTTTGCAAATGCCACAGGCGTGGCTGAAGGCACCACCATCTTGACCGTGAATGACGAGACGGTGGACCTGAACAGCAATGTGCAGGTGGGCAGCGACGCCGGCACCACCACTGCTGAGTACAGCAACGTGTACAGCAAGCTGACCGTCAGCAAGCTCTGGCTGGATGCCGACACCCGCCAGCCGGTGGAACCGGCGGTGGACAGCATCCACATCAAGGTCTGGCAGTACACCGACAATGACAAGGACAGAACGTTGTTTGCCGAAGCCGACCTGACCGCACCGGCGTGGACCTGGTCCGAGTCGGGGGACAAGCTGCCCCTGAAGGACGAGAACGGCAATGCGTACCACTACCTGGTGGAGGAAGAGACCACCGGCAACTGGAACGTGTACATTGACAACAACGACGTGCAGACCGGCAATATCACGGTGCAGAACTACGTTTACACCGGCTACGAGCTGCCGTCCACCGGCGGCATGGGCACGGCACCCTTCGGGGTGCTGGGCGGCGCACTGGCCGCTGCAGCAGCCCTGCTGCTGGTCCGCAAACGGAAACAGAACGAGGAGGAGTGAGCAGCCATGAAACAAAACAAAAACAACCGGTTTGCCGCTCTTCTGCTGGCGCTGTGCATGGCCGTGTGCTGTGCACTGCCCGCGCTGGCAGCCCCCGCGGCCAGCGCCAACATCGACCTGAGCCGCACCGGCAGCATGGACGTGACCCTGTACGACCACCAGAACGACGTCCCCCTGCGGGGCGGCGCACTCACCGTGTACAAGGTGGCGGACGTGGCCCGCACCAACGGCGACCTGCACTTTGTGTACACCGCCGACTTTACGGGCTGCGGCATCGCGCTGGGCGACCTGACGGACAGCACACTGGCTTCCAGGCTGGAAGCCAAGCTGCCCGCCCGCGCCGCCGGCACCACCCATAAGATCAGCGAGCAGGGCACCGTCTCCTTTGACGCGCTGCCGCTGGGCCTGTACCTTGTGGTGCAGACCGAGAACTCCAAGGGCTACGAGGCCATCAATTCCTTCCTGGTGTCGCTGCCCATGGCAGACGAAAGCGGCTGGCTCTACACCGTGGACGCCACCCCCAAGGTGGGCGCGCCCACGCAGGAGGTGACCCCGCCCGAACCGGAAACTCCCAGCAAGCCTTCGGAACCGGACAAACCGTCCGAGCCGGAGAAGCCCTCGGAGCCGGACAAGCCCACCCAGCCCGGCACCCCGGATGAGCCGGACAACCCGGACATGCCGGTGGACCCCAACGACCCCAACCGCCCGGTGTCGCCCGGTACGCCGGATAACCCGGTGAACCCCGGCAACCCGGACAACCCCGTGGCCCCCGGCAACCCGGACAGCCCGGTGGCGCCGGGCCGCCCGGACGGCAATGCACTGCCCCAGAGCGGCCAGCTGAACTGGCCCATCCCGTTCATGGCCTGCAGCGGCGTGCTGCTGTTTGCCGTCGGCTGGGTGCTGGACCGAAAGGAGACGCTGGCATGAACACAAAGCAGAAGATCGGCCGCGCCTGCATGATCGTGGGCATCCTGCTCATTCTGGGCGCACTGGCCCTGCTGGGCTATAACCAGTGGGACGCCAACCGCGCCGACAAGGCCTCCCAGGACGCCCTGGGCAAGCTGGAAGAGACCCTGACCGAGACCATTGAGGACAAGACGAAGGACGAAGAGCCGGTGGTCCAGCCGGAGTTGGACCCGGAGCAGGAGATGACTGTCACCGACATCGACGGCTGGGGCTACATCGGCTACCTGTCCATCCCGTCCATCGGGCTGGAACTGCCCGTGATGAGCGAGTGGAGCTACGCCGGCCTCAAGGTGGCCCCGGGCCGCTACTCCGGCTCCACCTACGCCGACAACATGGTGGTCTGCGCCCACAACTACGCCAAGCATTTCAGCCCCATCAAGTGGCTGGCCCTGGGCAGCGAGGTGTACTTTACCGACATGGACGGCCAGCGCTGGAGCTATGAGGTGTCCAACGTGGAGACCATCCAGCCCACCGACATCGACAAGATGATCACGGCCAGCGACGAGGACGATTGGGACCTGACCCTGTTCACCTGCACCACCGGCGGCCGCGCCCGCTGCGCCGTGCGCTGCACCCGCACCGGTTACCCGGTCTTGGAGACCAGCGCGGCAGGGCGGATCACAGAGTAAGCAGGACGATTTGGAATTGCCTCCGCTTTGCTCTGGCAATATCAGCGGAAAATTATTTTTAAAGATATGCAATCCCGGAAAATCTGCGGATTTTCCGGGATTGTTTTTTCACGGATGGGCGTTAAGGAAAGTGGCCTGTTCTCTGGAAGGCAAACGATTTGGAATGCCCTCCGCGTTGCTCTGGGCATAAATAGCAGAAAAATTATTTTAGATTTTGCAAATCCGGCAGGGCTGCGGCCCCGCCGGATTTGCTTTTTCACGGGAG
>OLND01003375.1_pt1 | contig 12622 bp, 8 predicted proteins | sample 1672031 | NCBI WGS metagenome assembly OLND01 (sample SAMEA3136638, study PRJEB25190) | human gut metagenome | biome: human gut; feature: human-associated habitat; material: faeces | place: Austria | collected 2013
TCACAGCTATCTTTATTATAAAGGGTCGAATCCTGTTTTTCAAGATGTTAGTTTATGCTAACCTTTTGTTTTTTCGCATTTTGTGCCCCCGGGCGGCATAGCGGGCGGCGAAACCGCATGGCGCAGTTGGGAGAGAGGTGTGCGGAGTGTAGGGGCCGATGCTCGCATCGGTCCGCGGCATACGGGAATGTGCCGGGCCGTGATAAAGCGGCAAAAGCCCCTCCGGCCTCGTTTCACTCGGCCACCTCCCCGCTGTGCGAGGAGGCTTTCTCGCGGGCACAGCCCGCGCAAAAAGGCTCCCCACAACGTGGGGAGCTGGCCGAGCCCGCGAGGCCTGAGGGGCTTTGCCGCCTTGCCGTTGCCTCGCCACACAAAAAAGCGCCGCCCTTTTCCCCAAGAGCGGCACTTCCCTATTCAAAACCGTTCAGTACAAAAACCCAAAAATCACCCGCGACGCTGCGCCGCAAACTGCCATCATCACAACGGCGGCAAGGATGGGCGGCAGCCATTGCCGGGCCAGACCGGGGTGATCCGCCGGGCCGTCGGGCTTCGCCTTTTTGCCATGCTTTGCCGGGGCCTTTTCCGCCGCGGTGTCCCCCTTCTCCGGCAGGCAGAACACCTGCAAAAGCGCGAAAAGCAGCATAATTTCCGGGAAGATCATCGACACGCGAATCGAAATGACCGCATGGGCCAGGTAGCTGACCAGCGCCAGCGTGACGGGCGCTACGCCGGGGCGCAGCCAGTTCTGCGCGGCCCTGCGCAGGTGCGCAATGACAAACCACAGCCACGCCGCCAGCCCGGCAGCGCCGGTGGTCAGCAGCAGCTCCAGATATTCGTTGTGGGCGGCATAGAACGTTTTCATCCGGTTCGTGATGCCCGCGCCCGCCCAATTGGCCACCGCCGTGTGCATCATGCCGGGGCCGACGCCCAGCAGCTTGCGCCAAACGGGCTGCGCCAGCCAGCTTTCCACCGTGATGCGCCAGGCTGTGCCGCGGTATGTGCCCCAATTGTCGTTGAAGATCAGCACATCGTCCAGGCGGCCCAGACTCGGGAAGCCCGGCACACAATTGGCCAGCAGCGTCAGCACCGCCGCACCGGCGACGATGCCCCCCGCCAGCACGCGGCCCGGCCTGTACAGCGGCAGCTCCCGCCCGCGCAGGCCAAAATACAGCGCGGCCCAGACCACAAGGCAGACCACAAACCCGCGCTGCGCCACATGGCCCAGCGCCGCCAGCATCGGCTTGCCGCCCTGGGTGTAGACGTGGGCACGCATATACTGCATCCATCCGGCGTGGAAGAAGAAGAACGCCCCGATGACCGCCAGCCGCCGCAGCGTGCGGGTCGTAAAATTTTTCTGGCAGATCAGCACGAGCGCCGCCACGCCGACGCCGAGCATCAGCCCCTCGGCATCCACCACGGCCAGCGCCAGCCCGCCGAAAAACGCCGGAATACCGTAAAATACCGTGTGCCGCGGCCCGCGCGCGACGAGGAACGCATAGAACACAAGCGGCAGCGCAAACGCCATGAACCCGGAGCAGAAGTTTTTCTGTCCCAGCGTCGAGAAAAACTGCGCGCGCTCGACAACTGCCGTGTCCACATACGTGCCGATGAGGTCGATATTAAAGATGTTGAGCACATACAGCACCGTGACCAGCGCCGTCGTGACGCCGACGCAGAACGTCAGCCCGTTCAGAATTTTCTGCGGCGCAAACGCGCGGACAGCCAGATACCCTGCCGCCGTGAACAGCACCATCATACAGCCGCCGTAGTAGCCGCCAAGCCCCCAGAACGAGGCCCCCGGCGAGGGGGAGAGCACGGTGGACACCACGCCCGACGCCGTGACCGCGCCCAGCGCCCAAAGTGCGGGGTCGGCTTTCCACGGCAGGCGGCCCGGATCCGGCCTTGCGCCGACACAGACCAGCGCGCCGAGCCAGAGCGCGAACGCCCAGCTCAGGGTGCAGATGCCGGTGAATTTGACAACGCCGAGGTTGGAGAATTTATCGATATACAGCGGGAACACGCAGAGCGCGGCCAGCAGAAACGCCGTGGCCGAGCGCGCGGCCAGCTTGCGCAGTTGTTGGGATTGGGTCATAGAAAGCCTCTTGAAATACATACTTTGTTATCGGAGCCGCTATGTAGGGGCCGCACATGTGCGGCCCGCCGCCTAACGGAAAACGCCCATCTGCAGGAAGGCCGCGGGCCGGGCATGCCCGGCCCCTACATGTCTCCCGGCAACACCATATTTTACCCCGTGCCACGCAAAATTTCAACCATTCTCCACAGGTTTTACAAGACTGACACAAATCAGCCCCGCTGCGGCACAGATCCCGGCCAGCCAGTGCCGGGCGGCCAGGGGCAGGGCCTGCGCACCGATATAGCTCAAAACGCTGCCGCCGCTCATGCCCAAAGCAATAAAACCGTAGTTCACCCCGGCGTGGGGCAGGCCGAACAGGTCGGTGTTGAAGGACGGCTGTACCGCCGCGCCGCCCGAGTAGAAAAACGTGAGCACCGCGTAGGCCGCCAGCACCCACCACTGCCCCGCAAACGCAAACCACGCACTGCCCGCGGCCAGGCCGAGATACACCGCGTACAGCACCGGCTTGCGGCCCAGCCTGTCACTGACAGCAGGCAGCAGCATCCGCCCCGCCGCGCTGGCTGCCGACCCCAGCACGATGCTGTACGGCGCGGCGGACTCCGGCAGACCGCGCTCGGCTGCGATTTTGAAAATTTCCGGGCTGAACAGCAGCACCGCCGGGGCCGACAGCGCCACCGCCGCCGCGCACAGCTTATACTGCGGCGTGCGGAGCATCTGTTTGTAATCAAGTCCCGGCCGCGGCGGGCCGCTCTGCGCCTTGGGCGGCGGGTCCTGCAAAATCAGCGCCCCCGCGCCGCAGACGACGAGCATGACCGCCCCTAACGCGGCAAAGCAGACCCGGATGCCCCACGCCCCGCCGACACCCCTGACGAACACCGTAAAAAACGCGCCGGACAGCCCCATAGCGACGCCCGCCACGCCGGTGGCCCAGCCCTTTTTGTCCTGATACCACTTCTGCGCACACGCCAGCACCGCCGGGGCTAAAAACGCGCTGCCCAGCCCCGCGGGCACGCTGTAGACGACGAGAAACAGCGCGGCGTTCGCGGGCGGCACGAGCGCCGCCGCAAAGAACCCGCCCGCCAGCAGCGCCGTGCCCCACAGCCCGGCAAACCGCGGGCCGCGGGCGTCCTGCAAAAGCCCACCCACTGCACAGCCGACACCGTAGGCCGCAACAAGCACCGCGAACGCCAGCATGGCCTGCCCGCGGGAAAACCCGTACCCCTGCATGACAGGCTGCTGGAACACGCCCCACGCCGCCGGGATGCCGGTGAGCAGCTGCGCCGCCGCCCCTGCCGCCAGGATATACGGCCCGCGATTTTGTTTTGGCACAGGTATCCCCTCCCCTTTTCGGGTTAGTATGCCCGGTTTGGATTGACAAAATGCAGCGCAAAAGGTATCATTATAAAGTATATAAAAGCAAAGAGCCTTCCCTCCGAGGGGGAAGGTGGCCAAGGCCCCGCCCGAGGCCGGATGAGGGGCGGCTTTGCCACCATTGCCCGTTTACGGGTTGCAATGGCAAGGTTTGTCCCTCATCAGTCACCTGCGGTGACAGCTTCCCCCTCAGGGGAAGCCATTATACAGTATAAGGAGAATACCATGAAAACTCAGCCTTTAAAAGGTATGCGCGATCTGCTCCCGCGGGAGCAGGCGCTGCGTGACTATATCCAGGGCCAGATTTTGGCCACCTACCGTGCCGCCGGTTTCCAGCGCATCTCCACCCCCATTCTGGAGGACATGGAGAATCTGAACAAGAGCGACGGCGGCGACAACCTGAACCTGATCTTCAAGGTCCTCAAGCGCGGCGACAAGCTCGAGCATGCGCTGGCAAGCGGCGACGAGAAGCAGCTGTCTGACATGGGTCTGCGCTATGACCTGACCCTGCCGCTGTCCCGCTACTACGCGGCCAACCGCAACGAGCTGCCCAGCCCGTTCAAGGTCATCCAGACGGACCGCGTCTACCGCGCCGAGCGCCCGCAGAAGGGCCGTCTGCGCGAGTTCGTCCAGTGCGACATCGACATTCTGGGCGACTCCTCCCCCAACGCCGAGGTCGAGCTGATCGACGTGACCGCCCGCGCCCTGCTGAAGATCGGCTTCACCGGCTTCACCGTCAACATCAATGACCGCCGCATCCTGCGCGCGATGCTCGAGAAGATGGGCTTTGCCGCTGACCAGCTGGACTCCGTCTGCATCAGCTTTGACAAGATGGACAAGATCGGTGCGGACGGCGTTAAGGCCGAGCTGACCGAGAAGGGCTTTGCCGCCGAGGCCGTACAGGCGCTGGACGACTTCCTGCGCGCGGGCGATTTCAGCCTGGACATCGTCGCCGCCAGGGTCGACGACGAGGCGCTGACCGCCGACCTGCGCTATGTCATCGCCGCCAGCGAGAAGGTCGCGGGCGGGCGCTACGGCATTGCCTACGCCCCCAGCCTCGTGCGCGGACAGGGCTACTACACCGGCATGGTGTTTGAGGTCACCTGCCCGCAGTTCAGCGGGGCCGTGGCCGGCGGCGGACGCTATGACAACATGGTCGGCAAGTTCATCGGCCAGCAGGTGCCCGCCGTGGGCTTCTCCATCGGGTTCGAGCGCGTCTGCGGCATTTTGCTGGAGCAGGGCTACCAGATCCCCGGCGCGAAGCCGAAGATGGCGCTGCTCTACCTGAAGGACGCCGACTTTGCCGCCGTGCTGGCCAAGGCCGAATCCTTACGCGCCGACTACGACGTGACCGTGCTGCCCCAGGCAAAGAAGCTGGGCAAGCAGTTCGGCACGCTGGAGGCCGCGGGCTACAACGCCGTTGCCTTTGCAGACAACGACGACGTGAAGCTGCTTGGGCAGAAGGCCGAATAATTGCCGTAAAATTTGTGGGATGTGCCGAAAGTACGGTACATCCCACTTTTTTGTATTTGCTTTGTAACACACAGGGCGCGTTTTCCGTGTTATATTGGTGAAAAGGGAAATACAGGATGCCTTCCCCCCCTGGGGGGGAAGGTGGCCGAGGCCCCGTCCGAGGCCGGATGAGGGGCGAGCTTACCGCTATTGCCCGCAAACGGCTTAGTGTCGCAGGGTCCACCCTCATCAGTCAGTGGTCGGGGCCACTGACAGCTTCCCCCGAGGGGGAAGCCTTTACAAAGGAAAGGAGCATCCACATGAAAAAACGCATCGTCCGTATCACCGCTGCCCTGTGCGCCGCCGCACTGCTGGCGGGCTGCGGGAGCAGCATCAGCAGCAAAGACGGCGGGTACTACACCACCGAAGCCGCCGCGCAGGAGAGCTACAATTACGACAGCGCCGCAGGCAGTGTGGACAGCGGCCTTGTGCCGGAAAACGCCGCCGAGGCCGCCACCGACGAGACCGCACAGAAGATTATCTACAACGCCAGTCTGTCGATGGAGTCCACCGACTTTGACACGACCCGCGAGGCCCTGATGACCGCCGTCGAGGCCAACGGCGCATGGCTGGAATCCACAAGCCTGTACGGCACCGAGAAGGACCATGACCGTACCGCCGACTACACCGTGCGGGTGCCGGTGGGCAGCTACCGCGCGTTTCTGGCCGCCGTGGGCGACGCGGGCAGCGTGCTCAACATCAGCGAGAGCGCCGAGAACATCACGAGCAGCTACATAGACGTGCAGGCGCGGCTGTCCGCGCTGGAGACCCAGCGGGACCGCCTGAACGCGCTGGCTGACCAGGCCGAGACGACGGCGGATCTATTGGAGATCGAGAGCCAGCTCTCCGACGTGCAGTACCAGCTGGAAAACTACACCCGCCAGCTGCGCAGCATGGACCAGCAGGTCAGTTACTCCACCGTGGACATCTACCTGCGGGAGGTCGCCACCCTGACCCCCACCGGCGTGACCTTCGGTGAGCGGATCGCCGACGCCTTCGGCGGTGGCTGGGATGCCTTTGTCGGGTTCCTGCAGGGTCTGGTCTTCGCGCTGGTCTACCTGTGGCCGGTGCTGCTGATCGCAGTGGCCGTGGTGTTCATCCTGCGCAAGGTCTGGAAAAAACGGTCCAAGAAGGAAAAGCTGCCCAAGCCCGCGCAGACGCCTCCGCCCGCCGAGTACCCGGTAAAGCCGGGCGACGAGCCGAAGCCGAAATATTGACAGAAAACACAAAACCTGCCCAGCCGCGTGATATGCGGTTGGGCAGGTTTTTATCTTTGTGTGCGGTAGAGGCGAGGCATGCCTCGCCCTGCACCTACCCGCAAAAGGGAATCCCGCGGGCAGGTTGCGGGCCGGACATGTCCGGCCCCTACAGCGCTATTACTTCTGACTTAGTCCTTCAGCTCACGGAGGGGTCAAGACCCCTCCCTACATAGCATCCGTATACGGCAGTTTGTAGGGAGCGGTCTTGACCGCTCCGGCTTGCTTTACGGTGGCTGCATGATAGCGGGAACGCCTTAGTCCTTCAGCGTCAGCGCGATGCTCAGATCCTTGAGCTGCTGCTCATCGACGACGTCGGGGGCACCGCTCATCGGCTCACCGGCGTTCTGCACCTTCGGGAAGGCGATGACGTCGCGGATGGAGTCCTTCTTGAGCATCAGCATGACCATGCGGTCCAGGCCGTAGGCCATACCGCCGTGCGGCGGCGCACCGAACTTGTAGGCGTCCATCAGGAAGCCGAAGCTCTCGCGGGCCTTCTCCTCGGTAAAGCCGAGGGCGTGGAACATGCGGTCCTGCAATGCGGGATCATTGATACGCATCGAGCCGCCGCCCATCTCGACACCGTTCAGTACGATGTCGTAGGCCACGGCATGGCAGGCACCCGGGTCGCTCTCGACCTTGTCCAGGTCCTCGGCCTTGGGCAGGGTGAACGGGTGGTGCATGGCCATCCAGCGGCCCTCCTGCTCGCTGTACTCAAACAGCGGGAAGTCCACCACCCACAGGAAGTTGAACTTGTCGGGGTCGATCAGGCCATGCTTGCGGGCGATGTCCAGACGGACCTGACCCAGCGCGGTGCATGCCTTGACCCAGTCGGTGTCGCTGACCAACAGCAGCACGTCGCCGGTCTCGGCGTTCAGCGCGGCGTACAGGGCGGCCTTCTCGGCGTCTGTCAGGAACTTTTCAAAGCTGGAGGACGTGCCGTCGGCGGTCAGGCGGCTGTAAGCCAGACCCTTGGCGCCGTAGGTCTTGGCGACCTCGCCGAGCTTGTCGATGTTCTTGCGGGAGAGCTTGTCGGCCAGACCCTTGGCGTTGATGGCGCGGATCGTGCCGCCGGCCTCCAGCACAGCGGCGAAGGGCTTGAACTCGGTGCCCCTGAACACCTCGGTCACGTCCTGAATCTCAAGGCCAAAGCGGGTGTCGGGCTTATCGGAGCCGAAACGACCCATGGCCTCGTCCCACGGCATACGGTAGAACGGGGTCTCGACGTCGACGTTCAGCATTTCCTTCCACAGGCGCTTGATGAGGCCCTCGTTCAGGGTCATGATGTCGTCCTCGGAGACAAAGCTCATCTCCTCGTCCACCTGGGTGAACTCGGGCTGGCGATCTGCGCGCAGATCCTCGTCGCGGTAGCAGTGGGCCAGCTGGAAGTAGCGGTCAAAGCCGGACAGCATCAAAATCTGCTTGTAGAGCTGCGGGCTCTGGGGCAGGGCGTAAAAATGCCCCGGCTGCACGCGGCTGGGAACGAGATAGTCGCGCGCGCCCTCGGGCGTGGACTTGATGAGGGTGGGCGTCTCGATCTCGGTGAAATGGTTCTCGCAGAAATAGTTGCGGATGATCTGCATGATCTTGCTGCGCAGCACGATGGGCTCATGCATGGACGGACGGCGCAGGTCCAGATAGCGGTAGCGCAGGCGCAGGTCGTCGTTGACGTTGATCTCGTCGCGCAGCTCAAACGGCGTGGTCTGGGCCTCGCTCAGGATGCGCAGCTCGGTAACGTAGAGCTCCACGTCACCGGTTGAAATCTTGTCGGTCTTGGCGGCGCGCTCGCGCAGCTTGCCGCGGCAGATGATGACGTACTCGCTTTTCAGGCTCTCGGCCTTGGCGAAAACGTCCTTGGGGGTATCCTCATCGAACACCAGCTGCAAAATGCCGGTGGTATCGCGCAGGTCGGCAAAGATGATGCCGCCCTTGTCGCGGGCGCGGGCGATGGAGCCGCAGACGGTCATTTCCTGACCGGCCATGGCAAGCGTGACTTCGCCGCAATAGTTTGTGCGGCGCAGACTGCCCAAAGTTTCCATATTTCCTGTCCCCTTTACGGTTTTATCTTTTACTAAAATATTATTATAACGCGCCGCTGTGCATTTGGCAAGAGGGCGGCGGGCAAACACGTGCGGATTTTGCCGGATTTCCGGCTAATTTGTTTTGCAAAGCGTATTGACAATTTTCATTTTGCCTGCTATAATAGTAAAGCTGTGAACAACACAGTGCATACGTGCCTGTAGCTCAGTTGGTAGAGCATCTGACTTTTAATCAGAGGGCCCAGGATTCGAGTTCCTGCAGGCGCACCAAGACCGGTTGAAACCGCAAGGTTTCAACCGGTTTTTGCGTTGTTGCGGCGTAGGGGCCGGGCATGCCCGGCCCTGCCGTGTATGGCGGGCGGCTGCTTACGGGCAGGCCGCGGGCCGCATATATGCGGCCCCTACATGGCAGCAATGGTTTTTCGGAATATCTCTGCCCGCAAAAAAGGCATGTACGACTTATCCAATCGTACATGCCTTTTTATTTTGTATTCATTTCCACAGCAGGAACAGCACGGCCAGCAGCACACCTAAACCCACCAGATACACCCCGGCAATGGCCAGGGTGGCCTTCAGCACACCCATGACGGCCCAAAATTTTTCTTTGGGCGTCCAGTCGGGGGCCTGCTCCCAGGGACGGTCATTCGCCGGCTCCGGGGGCGGGGCGTCCGCCTTGCGGCGGTGGGGGCGCAGCGTCGGCGCAGGGCCGATGCCGCTCATATCGGCGATGGTGCGGCCATCGTCCTCGAAGTCGTCGCGCTTCCTCATTTTTCGTACAGATGGCAGACCACGTAATGGCCCGGCTCGACCTCACGCTGCTTCGGCGCTTCGGTCTTGCAGCGCTCCGTGGCATAGGGGCAGCGGGTGTGGAACTTGCAGCCGGACGGCGGGTTGGCCGGGGACGGGATGGAGCCCTGCAGCACCACGCGCTCGCGCTTGACAGTCGGGTCCGGGATAGGAATGGCCGAGAACAGCGCCTTGGTGTAGGGGTGTAGCGGGTGGGCAAAAATGTCGTCGGTCTCGCCGTACTCCACCAGATTGCCCAGGTACATAACGCCGACAGTGTCGGAGATATGCTCGACGACGGACAGATCGTGGGAGATGAAAAGATACGTCAGGTTGCGCTTTTCCTGCAAGGATTTCAGCAGGTTGATGATCTGTGCCTGAATGGAGACGTCCAGCGCGGAGACCGGCTCATCGCAGACGACGAACTCGGGGTTCAGGGCCAGCGCACGGGCAATGCAGATACGCTGGCGCTGGCCGCCGGAGAACTCATGCGGGTAGCGGGTCTTGTGGTAGGGCTGCAGGCCGCAGTCGTCCATGACCTGGTCAATATAGTCGTTGAACTCGTTCTTCGGCACAAGGTTGTGCTCGCGCACGGCCTCGCCGATGATCTCGCCGACGGGCAGACGCGGGGACAGGCTGGAGAACGGGTCCTGGAAGATGATCTGCATCTTGGTGCGCAGTTCCCGCAGCTCGGCGCTGTTCATATCGTAGACTTCTTTGCCGTTGAACAGCACCTGGCCGCCGGTCTTATCGCCGCTCAGGCGCAGGATGGTGCGGCCGGTGGTGGACTTGCCGCAGCCGGACTCGCCCACCAGGCCCATGGTGCAGCCGCGGCGCAGGTTAAAGGTGACGCCGTCCACTGCCTTGACATGGCCCACCGTCTGGGACAGCAGGCCGCCCTTGATGGGGAAATATTTTTTGAGGTGGTTGACCATCAGGATGTACTGAGGGTCATAGGTGACGGGGGTGTAATCCATTGCTTCGGGCATTTTCTTTGCCATACGTCACTCACCCGCCTTTCTGTTTTCTTCGTAGTAGCGGTAGCAGCTGACCTTATGGGTGGGGGACAGGCTGATCTCGCAGGGGTACTCGCCGCTGCAGCAGGGCAGCTTCATCTCGCAGCGGTCCTTGAAGTAGCAGTAGTCCGGCATATCGACCGGGTTGGGCACCTTGCCGGGTATGGAGTACAAGCGGTCGACCTTTTTGCCGACGACCGGCTTGGAAGCCATCAGGCCGATGGTGTAAGGGTGGCTGGGATGGGCGAAGATCTCCTCGACGGTGCCCTTCTCGACCACGCGGCCCGCGTACATGACGACGACATAGTCCGCCATCTCGGCAATAACGCCCAAGTCATGGGTGATGAGCATGATGGAGGAGTTAATGCGGTCCTTCAGGTTGCGCAGCAGGTCCAAAATCTGGGCCTGGATGGTCACGTCCAGCGCGGTGGTCGGCTCGTCGGCAATGATGATCTTCGGGTTGCAGGCCAGCGCCATGGCGATCATGACGCGCTGGCGCATACCGCCGGACAGCTCGTGGGGGTACATTGCGTAGACACCCTCACTGTTGGCAATGCCGACCATCTCCAGCATTTCAATAGTGCGCTTCTTGATGTCCTCTTTTGTCTTGCCCTCGCCCTCGTGCAGGGCAATGACCTCTTCGATCTGCGCACCGATGCGGAACACCGGGTTCAGGCTCGTCATAGGCTCCTGGAAGATCATCGAGATATAGTTGCCGCGCAGGCCCTGCATCTTGTCGGTTGGGGTCTTGGCAATGTCGTAGGCCTTGTCATTACCGAGGTTCAGACGAATGGCACCCTCGACGATCTGGCCCTGGGGGCGCTGCAGCAGCTGCATCAGGGAAAGGCTGGTGACAGACTTGCCGCAGCCGGACTCACCGACGACGCCGACGGTCTTGCCGATGGGCACTTCAAACGAAACGCCGTCGACGCTCTTGACGACGCCGGTGTCGGTGAAGAAATAGGTGTGCAGGTTATCGAACTCCACCGCGTTGGCGGGGTCCTTCATCTGGGTGGTGTACTCACTCTCGGGCACGTTGCGGCGCTTGCGGCGCTTCTCGTACTGGTCGGTGATGCGGCGGTTTTCCTTGGAGATACGCCGCGACTCTTTGGCGGAAAGATATCCGTCCTGATTTTTAGCCATCGTGTGTTTCTCCTTCCAATCAGCGTTTCATCTTGGGGTCAAACGCATCGCGCAGACCGTCGCCCACAAAGTTGAAGCCCAGAACGGTCAGCAGCAGGCAGATACCGGCGGGGATCCAGATGAACAGGTAGTTCGTCATAACGTAGGCGTTGTTGACATCGTTGATGATGTTGCCCCAGGAGGCGAACGGATACTTGACGCCCAGGCCCAGGAAGGACAGGGTGGCCTCGGTCAGGATGGTGGAGCCCAAGCCCATCGTGCAGGTAACGATGAGCTGCGGGATAACGTTGGGGATCAGGTGGCGGAAAATGCGGTGCCAAACCTTGATGCCGCAGGCCTCGGTGGCCAGCATGAACTCCTGCTCACGCAGGGAGAGGATTTGGCCGCGTACCAGGCGGGCAATGCTGGGCCAGCCCAGGAAGCCGAGAATCAGCATCAGGTACAGCATACGTTTCCAGGAATCCACACGCATGGCGTCCATGGCCGCGCCGATGATGATGATGACCGGCATCGAAGGGATGCAGTAGAAAACATCGACGACACGCATAATGATGTTGTCGATCCAGCCGCCGAAGTAGCCGGAGATACCGCCCATCAGGATACCCAGGGATGCCTCGATGACGACGACGATGAAGCCGATGATCAGCGAGACGCGGCCGCCGTACATCAGGCGGGTCAGCATATCCATACCGTTGGTGTCGGTGCCCAGCCAATGCGCCTTGCTGGGGCTGGCGTAGCGGTCGTAGACGTAAGTCTCGGTCATCTGCTTGACGGACCAAACTTTGGTGGAGGCATCGTAGACGATATCGTACTCGGCCTCGTTCCCCCCGGCGTCGGTGTAGTTGAACTTATCGGCCTTCTCGTTGATGGCCTCTTCCAGGCGATCCTTGAAGTCGCGGGTAACGACGACGCTGGAATCGGCGGCGGAGACGACAAAGCGGCTGACATAACCCAGCTGCTCGCCGTCGGCGGCGATCTCGCCGTCCTTGTTCAGCGTGTAGTCCACGCCGTCGGCGGTGAAGTCGCTCTCCCCTGCCGTCATGGCAGTCAGGGCGGCCAGCTTGACGTCAAAGCTGAACTTCGGCGCACCGTCGGCCTCGTTGACGAGGTCGCGGCTTGCATAGCCCATGACGTCGCTGCCCTGGTAGACGACATAGAAGTCGTCGCTCTGGATATCGACGGTGTAGTCAGTATCCTTATAGTTGAACTCGGTGCTGCCCTTCTTCACGGCTTCGAGGGCCTTGCTCTGGGCGATGGAACCGAAGTTCTGGCCGTCGGCCACGACAAAACGCATCGTGTCGTTGCGGGTGACGCCGACGAACTCCTTGGACATCTGGGTGTAGGTGAAGAACTGCTCGTCCTGGCCGTAGGGGCTGACAAGGCCGCCGACGAAGGAGAACAGGA
>OLND01003379.1_pt1 | contig 12601 bp, 17 predicted proteins | sample 1672031 | NCBI WGS metagenome assembly OLND01 (sample SAMEA3136638, study PRJEB25190) | human gut metagenome | biome: human gut; feature: human-associated habitat; material: faeces | place: Austria | collected 2013
AAGACAGCTCTGATGCAGACAGACCCTGCAGTGTTTCCATACAGGTATAATCATAATAATAGTCTGCAGTAAACCCACGGATTCCCACCTCTTCAAATGCCTCGCAGGCAGAGACAAAGCTTTCATAATCTGTTGGCAACGGGATATCGTATTTTTCAAAAAGGTCTTTATTCACTACAAAACCATGCGCATCTGCACACACCGGAAGCCAGTTTACGCTTCCATCTTCATTCATAAAACTACTGAGATATGTATCATAGACAGCTCCTGCCAGATTGGTTGTGGAAAGATCCATCAGACTGTCTTTCAGCGGACTTGCATCATGCAGTGAAAAACGACAGCAGGTTATAATATCCGGCAGTCCACCGTTTTCCTTAAGAAACCTGTAGAAATCCAGGTCATTGTTCCCTACTACAAATTCAACATTGATATCCGGGAGCTGTTCCTGAATGTATGGTGCATATTTCTCATACAGATTTGTGGTCCATAAATACACCGTGATTGTTTCTGCATCTTCTTTTCCGCACTCTTCCCGCCACAGCCAAAACTCTGTTCCATTTTTTCTTTTTCATTATGAGTCCTCCTCTGAATTTCCTTTTCATTTCTTCTGTTTTACAGTGTCAAAATACCCGATAATTCCTATGCATACGTCTTTCTTCATAGGCGACCACAATGTATGCAATTTCATTCTATACATCTGACTGTTATTTTCCACCGTCGCTTTTATCGTGGCAGAGATTTCTTTATTTTGCACAGATGTCTGATGTAACAAATCCTGAATATATTGAACGTCTTCTTCAATTACTCCAAATTCTTTGAACAGATTAAATTTCGGATCATCTCGCTGACATAATATCTGCTGTTTTCCGTTTAATATAGTAAGCTGACCCGAAACCGCATTGTAATCAATCGAATTTATGCCACTGTTCGATTTAAAGAAATCAATTTTCTCCTGCATGACCTTGACAAGACTCTGTGAATAAATCTGGTTCGGTAAGGATTTATCACGGAGTATTTCATTCGAAAGTCTCTGTATTTCATGAGAATATTTATTATCGTCCATCTCTTTACCAGACATTTTTGAAAGCTGAAGACTCAGTTCTTTCAGGCACTTAAGAAGGAGGGGATTAAATTGTCCGCACTGTCCATCCAGGATCATTTGAATCGCTGTGTCATGATCAAATGCTTTCTTATAACATCTTTCACTTGTAAGTGCGTCATAAACATCGACAATTGATACCACCTGTGCAGAGATTGGTATTTCTTCACCTTTCAAGCCATCCGGATAACCCTTTCCGTCCCATCTTTCATGGTGCCACCTGCAGATTTCCCATGCGGTATGTACCAGTGGATGATCTTGTGGAAAGTCCATATCCTTAATTATAGCTGCGCCAAGCTCACTATGGGTTTTCATAATTTGAAATTCTTCATCGGTAAGTCTGCCTGGCTTATTCAATATTTCTTCCGGAATACGAATCTTACCAATATCATGAAGGGAAGAAGCAGTTGTAATCAAAGCAATATCTGCCTCTGTCAAAGGATAAGCATCTGTTACTTTTACCAGTTGTCTCAGCATCATCTCCGTTGCTGTTTTTATATGCAGGATGTGTTCTCTGCTCTCGCTGTTACGAGATCCCAATATATTACTCATAATTCGGATCATGATATTATTATTTTCTTCTTTTTCGTAAACCTGATCATAAACCACATTGATTCGCTTCTTGCAGTACTGCGCGAACTACTTTCTCCTCATAGAATCCTTTTTTCCCTTGTATAATACTGTCAATATCCGCTTCTTCCAGCAACACATCATAATCCGCACGCATCCGAGATGTAATCCGGTTGTAAAGACTAATATTCCCGTTTCCATAGAGTCGCAGATCTCCATATCCTCAATTCCGGAACGGAACATCAGATAATCTGTTGTAAATCCACCAATGTCCACATCTACTACTTTAGGGTAAGAACGTATCTCCCGGTGCTGCAGCATAATCGCCGCATAATCCTGGGGAAATGCCATAACATCTGTGATAGTTACATGATATTCTTTTTACTTATAATTAAATTGAAGTATTTCTCCAGTTCCCCGGAAAAACGTCTCATATTTATCATAGAGTTCCGCAAAATGCTTCGCGGCAGTCCTATTGGCATTTGAACTTGGATTAAATCACCTTTTTCGATATTCGGGTTTAATTCCAGTTCCTTTGCTATTCCTAAAAGTGTCAATAAGAAAAATCTTTGATCGGCAGTCTTATCTCTCTGATATGGGATTCTCCTGTTACTCGGCACATAAAACTTTCCGTTATACTCCAGATAATCAAATCCCCTGCCTGGGCTAATATCGCTTTCACTGATTCCAGTCGTAAATACTGTATGAACCGTTTTGATATTTCTGTTTCCATGGTCGATTGCAATTCTGATTCGTTTTATCATATTGAATCTCTCTTTTTTTCTTTTCTACTTATTACATATGTTTTCTGTACGTGAAACGTAAAATAATAAGGAAAAGTGTAGTATCACAGTTGCCCAGAATGGTATCTGCACTATCCTTGTACATTGCCTTTAACTGGCTCTGTGACTGCAAAATAATAGAAGCAGAGATTTCCCTGCTTCGGATAGTTGCAATCAGCTTGTCAAACTGTGGAATCTGCCCGATGTTGGCAAACTCATCAGCGATGACACGCACATGAACTGGCAGTCTTCCACCATACTCATCATCTGCCTTGTCGCAAAGCAGATTGAAAAGCTGTGACTGTAACATGGCAATCACAAAATTAAAGGTTGTATCTGTATCGGACATAATCAAAAACAAGGCTGTCTTCCTGTCCCCGATCTTATCCAGTTCCATTTCATCATAAGACATGATCTCACGAAGTTCTGCTATATCAAATGGTGCCAGCCTCGCACCACAGGAAATAAGAATACTTTTGGCTGTTTTGCCAGCCGCCATTTTGTATTTTTTATACTGTCTGACCGCAAAGTGCTGCGGATCTCTTTCTTCCAGTTCCTGGAACATCATATCCACTGGATTCTGGTAAGTTTCATCCTCTTCACGGGTTTCGCTTTCATTCAAAAGATCCAGAAGGGTATTCAGATTCTTTTCCTCTTCATCTCCTTCATACCAGATAAAAGCAATCAATGCCGTGTACAACAGCTTCTCTGCTTTCACCCAAAAATCTTCGGAAGCTTTTTCCCCTTCGCCTTTGGTATTAACAATGATTGTTGTAACCAGCTTCAGGATATCTTTTTCAGACCGTATATAAGCAAATGGATTGTAATGAAGGGATTTAGAAAAATTGATCGTATTCAAAACCTTAATCACATAAGGCTCATATACCACTTTCCTGGATTTATCTTTGATGACATTTCCATCTTTATCCCTCTTCGGCGGTCCCTTTGCTAACATCTTCCCGCACTCCTCGATCAGAGTGCCTTTGGGATCTGTAATGACCATGGAACAGTTCATCTGCATGACCGATGGTTTTACGAAAAAACGTGTCTTACCGGAACCACTGCCGCCGATAACTACAATATTTTTATTTCTTGCATATTTCGGTTGCTTCGGTCTGCTCTCCATCGTCAGTGCTTCTGTTGCTGTCAGTGGAATGTTCATCCATGGATCATCTGACATATAAGGCTTGATATCCTCTGCAGTTCCCCATCTGGCTGAACCATACTCGATTCCTTTCCGGAGTTTCTTTGCATCTGACTGTTTCTGCCAAACCAATAGTTTCAAAATAACTGCGACAGTAACTCCAACCAATAGGTCTCTCAGGTCAAAACTTAGCAGAATTCCTGTAAAGATCCGATCTGCATGTTCCATCGCATATAACAGTTTGTTCCCTATATCTTCTCCGGGACTTCTCCTGTATAAGCAGGAGGCCCGGTCCGCATAAAAAGCGGTCAGAACATAGGGAAGATTCGTAAGAACCAGTTTCTTTTTATCCAGGGCGGACAGCCTGACCCCAGCCTTATTCTTCCACTTCTGCATCAGCTTATTGCCGTGTTGTTTCATCATCGGCTCTGCTCCTGATGCCGGTTCTTTACTTTGTCCTTCGATTTCTTTGGCATCATTGCTCTGTAAGTTGCAAGACGCTTGTGAATAGAAGGCTTATTCGCTTTTTGAATCTGTTTCTGGGAAAACTCACGGAAAGCAGCATTGAGGGCATCCTGATCACGTCCTTTAAAAAACACCAGATACATCGGTGGATCTTTACTCTTATCTTTTTTCAAAGCATAATTGATCCCGTATTTTCTGGCATAACGTTCAAAGGACTTGATATTCTTATTTGTGATCTCGATATTGACCATCCCGGCATTTTGTTTTGCCAGCTCTTTTACCGTGACCTTTCCCTGTTTCGGCTGATTCTTCTTCGCTTTCTTCTCTACCGATTTCTGCTTCTGATGACGCAGATAAGCAGCAAGAACCTTTTTCAATAAATCTGCTGTTACTTTGGTAGTCCGAATGCAGAACGTGACCGTTTTCTGAGTTACCTCTTCCTGCATGATTTTCCCTCCTTTCAGCGATTTAACTGCTGTCCAGATCTGTAATCATGGCAACCACCTCCTTCATTCTTTACTCTTCCTCCGCACACAACGCTTTAAAAAATTCTTTTCCTTTTGGTGTAACCAATGTCTGTGAACCAAGATGTCCATTGTTAAAATAGTCTTTTACAATAAACAGATCATTGTTCTTCTCCACCGCATAGGGTAACAGCGTGCCGGATGGACTCCTATATAGAAATCCTCTATTTAAAAGAAGTTTCACAAATTTTCTTTCTGGAAATTCAATCTCTTTTGCCGTCGTTCGAATATTGGTGCATTCTCCTGTAATCATGAAATGATCATAATAATCTGCTTTTGGCTGCATATCCTTTACACGATTTTGCAATTCTCGATTTCGATTGTTTTCTGCCAAAAGTCTCTCGGCAAATTCCAAAAGAAGTTCCGGGTTATCTTTTACCCTGTCTAAAAGATCGGTCTCTAAATATCCGCCTGTTTTCCTAATAGCCGGAAGTACCTCATCAAATACCCACTTCTCAAAATTCTGTGCTGACTTTAAACGACTTTTTGTAATCAGCCGATATACATCTCCCTCTGGAATAAAAATCATTGGCTGTACCCCACCTGATGTAAGGACGCCCCGTTTCAGGGCCCCCTTGCAATGAACATTTATCGCATTTCTTGGTTTTGCATATCCCAAAGCAAATGCTACATCAATTCCAGAAAATAAAAGTCTGCCTCCATCTACAATCATACGGATGGAACCAAACTCCGAATTGTGAAACTCTGTGATTTTATAATCCGTCTTCTCCATCCTCTTCTCCATCCTCTTCTCCTCCTGAACCGGCAAGTAACATCAAACCATTTTCAATGATTGTGCTCCTAATAAACTCTGCTACATTCACGGTTAAATAACCAAGATATTCTGCAAGGAAACTACTATATTCCTCTTCTGTCAACAATTCCTCCAGTGCTTCCAAATGAGCTGTCACTTTAGAAGTCTGCTTTCCGCCAAGCAGCTTGCCTAATATTTCTGTAAATTCCTCTGTGTCACATGACTCAAACATACATAAGATCATCTCCATTGTTGTTTCCAAAACCAAACGATCCATTTTCATTTGCGTCAGCTCTTCCATTGTTTTCATGGCAGTCATAAGCGCATCACTTGTCATATGTTCTGTATTGATTCTTCCTTCTGAATCAACCAATCCTATTGCAAATAATTCTAAAAAGTATTTTCTCATAAATCTTGTCCTCCTATCGAAATGGCATTTCTTGTTCAAGTTCTTCTGGTATATCGAATGGAATCTTCCTCTTCTCTGCTGGTTGAAATCCGTCAGATTCTTCTTTTTTTGTTTTGGCTTCTGCAAACTCTACATTATCCATAATGACTTCGGTATAATAGGATGCAGTTCCAGTCTGTTCATCTTTGATCTGAGAGATTACCAACTCTCCGGAAAGAGCAATCTTAATTCCTTTTTCAAGATATTTCTCCACAAATTCTGCATTATTTCCATAAGCTGTGATCATCACTACAAATGCTTTGCTTGTGCGATTTCTTTTTACTACCAGTGGAAACCTAGATACTTTGGTTTGTCCCTTTTGCGTAGATGTCAGCTTAGTTTCTGGATCTCTGGCAAGTCTACCCATTAAAACAATCGTATTCATTCTTTTTGTCCTCCCTTTCTTCCTGCAACACCCTTCCCTGGTATTTCAAACAGGATAATAATCTGTGCATTTTCTGCACGAAAAAATGAGGAATGGATTCGAACCATTCCCCACTTGCTACAGGATTTCTCCTGTAATATAAATAAGAAAATCTAAGTATTCACATTTGGGCTTTGTCTGTACATATACATCTGATCGTTATCATTCCAGATAACCCGGCTGTAAAAATACAGTCACAGTCTCTGTTTCAGCAGAGGTCCTGTACCCTTCGGTGGTATCATTATTGCTTCGCTCTTCCCGTAGGAGTCTTCGCCTGCACGAGCCGGATTATCTCCGGTAAGCATGTTCCTCAAGATGTATCAGCTCCTTCAATTGTCAAGGTGCAATCGGAAGAACTGTCTGAACCTCTTTTACGTTTGTGATTTTTGGAAATCAGAGGATTTTCAATTTGCCTTCCATATACTCTGTATTGGGAGCGACAAAATCGGACATGATTTTAGAAATTTTTTGAAATTATTTTTTGAAGTGTAAAAAGATATAAAAAATAGTAGAATTTTTCTCTCTGCCGCAAGATGATTTTAGGTCGGTTGAGGGATTAGAAAACGCCGGAAACCCGCATAAACTCTATGTTTTTGCGCGTTCTCGGCGTTTCTTTTATCGCCTGTGTTAGTGGTGCTTTTTCGGTAAATGGTGCCCAAATGGTGCCCAAATCCCACGCGGGGCTATAAAACGGTATAAGAAGCGGTAAAGAGATACAGCGGTTAAAGCTCTAAATCGCTGCTCTTTTTCTTTGCCGCGCTCTTTGCTTTCTTCGGCTCGGCTTTCTCTGCCTTTGCCGGGTCTGCCTGTTTGACCGCCCCATGATAAGCGTCTAAGACTTCTTTTTTGCGTTCAAGCCGCACGTCCACATAACGGGCGGTAACAGCTTCAAAGTTCATAGACAGCCCAAGCGATACGCCGATACCCGCAAGTGTATGTCCTAACACTTCGCCTACGGTGTAGAAGTCGCCTGTCAGTTGGTGCATATTTGTAGCTGCTGTATGGCGCAAATCGTGAAAGCGGATATGCGGCATATCCAAATCTTCAAGCAGCTTTCCAAACTGGGAAGATACCCACGACGCGGAGATAGGGGAACCGTCCGGCTTCGCTACAACAAGGTCATTGTCATAGTAAGGCTTTCCGTCCTTTTCTGCCTGTTCGCGCTGCGCTTCCTGCATAGCAAACTGTTTGAGAAAGAACGGGCGGGCAAGCTCTGTGATAGGCAGCTTTCGCCCGTTGGATTTCGGCGGTGCCATTTCCTCAATGACTTTTGTTTTTGGCGGTACCTTAAAGGGTAGCTGCTCGGAAACGTCAAAGGTGTTGTTTTCCAAATCCACATTGCGCCAACGCAAGCCCAGGATTTCAGAACGGCGCATACCGTAAAGCCCGCCTAAGATAACGGGCATTTCCCAAACGGTACCCTCGACGCGCTGCATAAGGGCTTTTACCTGTTCCGGCGTGTACGGGTCGGGGGTCTTGTCGCTCTTTCCAAACTTCGTAAGCGTGTCCTTTGCTGCGTTTGTTTCGATATAGCGGTATTTCCGGGCATGGCTCAACGCCACGCTCAAAACACGCTTTGCCCCGGCTGCGGTGGACGGTTTCAAGCCTTTGTCAATAATCTGCTGAAACATTTTGTCTACCATAGCGGGGGTAAGCTGATTAAGGGCAACGCCGCCGATATATGGCGTGATGTAGTTTGCAATCGTTCTTTTGTACCCGTCGTAAGTAGAGGGGCGCAAGTTCACTCTTGCATAGCTTTCTACCCATTCATTCAGATAGCTTGCAACGGTCTGTTTCCGCTGTGAAGCGATAGACGCAATCTGTCCCGGATTATGGAGCTTTGCTTTCATCTCTGCTTCATGCTGCGTTGCTTCCTTTTTTGTTGGAAAGCCCTTTTTTGAATAGGTTTTCTTTTCCCCATTCGGGGCGGTGTACTTTATATTCACGTCGTAAACTGTACCCGGCCGCCCGGTCAGTACGCCGTTGCTGTCGCGTTTATTCTTAACCTGCCTTGTTGATATAGCCATAGCTTAACCTCCCTGTCGTGCCGGGGGCTTCGCTGTCGTCTTTGCCCTGTGGTACCAGTCCCAGATTGCAGCGTCAGCTATCAAACGACGGTTTCCATTTTGTATATATTCAAGCTCGCCACTATCCATAAGCTCGCGCAGTTTATTTTCCCCGATACCGCTAATCTTGCTCATTTGCTCAACGGTCTTTAACATAGGGAATACAGGGATAGCGGGGCTTGCTGTTTCCTTTTTTGCCATAGGAAAATACCCCCTTTCATAAATGGCTAAAAAGTCAAGTTACAAAAAGTGGGCTTTAACCGGGCGGCTGTTAGCACAACCTCGCGGGAATTGCACCCCTGCTCATTTAAGGCAGCTTTACCCATTGCCTGCGACGCTCTGAACGCTCGGACTGTGGCTGTAAAGGCTTATCTCCCCTCAATGCGTGTTGTCGCCCGCAAGCTGCTAACTTGCTTCCCGTCGCGGTGTTTCTCGCTCGGCTTTTCCCGATAGAGGAATAGCGTCATGGCGCACCCTCCGTATGGCTCGGCGCAAAAAGGACGTACCCGGTTTGCCCTATACTGCGTCGCCGTTATCTTGCGTCGCTTTCTTTGTCAAGGAACATACGGGGCTGCTGCGGATTGATACGAAACGGAAAAGGGGTTAAGACGTTTCGGTATCGGTGCAGTTATTCAACCCTAAATGTGAGGATTGCCCTCATTAGTCTTGCTTGCAGCCGTTGGCGAATATCCTCGTCAACGCCAAAATAGACGTTTCCGCGCTCGTCGCAGAGCTTCCGCATGGAAAGGCTCGCTATGTAACCACTAAAATGCTGCAAGACAATTTTCATAGCGTCCGGGTCGCCCTTTGTCGCTGCCACAATGACAGGATAGGGAACAAGGGCAACGTCCGGGAAGTCAGATTGTTTACCATTCGTCCCATTCATCAGCGTGTTCCTCCAAATATTTCTTCAAGATTTCAAAAGAGCTTGTCCGTCTGTACTGTATCGTGCTGCGCGACGTATTGAATAACTTTCCAATCTCCACGTCGGTCATGCCCTCGAAATAGTACAGCATGATAGCTTTCCTTTTTTCTTCCGGCAAAGTGCGGATTGCTTCAAGCAGCAGCTTCGGCGTGATTTTCTTTCCTGCCTGCTGATAGCTCGGCTCGGCTTCTTCGTCTTGAAAATACTTATCAAGCGTATAAAGCTGTCGTTCCTCATGCAAGGCAAGGTCGGAAAACGACACTTCCTTTGCTCTGCGACGCCGGATTTCCTCGTGGGCGTTGCAGGCTTCGTTGTGCAGCACCCGTTTACAGAAACTTTGAAAGATACATTGCTTCTGAAATTCCACGCGATTAGGTTCCATGTTCTCACCTCCTTTCGTGTTGAAAGGTGGCGGTACCTCCCCTTTTCGCGGGATAATACAGGCGATTTTTTCAAACGCCGAATGAAAGCGAAACTTTTTTGAAAAAACCTCCCGAAAATGCAAAATGCGCCTGTCTGCAAGATGCAGACAAGCGCAAAGGAATTGTAAGCGGTATTTAGATGATTTGACAGTTCATATATGAGGGTAGAAGTGTTCCCGGCGGCGGTCGGGCTTTTTTTGATAAGCTAAAAGATATGGCGATATAGAAAAAGGACATGGCGATACCTCCTTGATACCGCCGTATCCTCAAAAAAGGGCGACTTTAATACACCCCCCGTTATCTTATTTTTCAAAAAGAAAACGGCGGTTTTGAGTAAATATTTCAAAACCGCCGTTTTATCTGCCTACATTCGGCAGTTTTGTTGTTTTACATAGCATTAAATCGCTATTTGAATTATTGATAATAAGGCGTAAATTTGATATTAAATTTATTTTTCGGAAACGATTTTTTGTAACAGTTTTTGCACGTTTTCTGTTTTCAGCACTTTCCCCGTAGATACTACTTTGTTGTTGACAACAAGAGCAGGTACACTCATAACGCCATATTCCATAACCTTTTTCAAGTCCGTAATATATTCTACTTCTACGGAAATCCCCATTGCTTTAACGGCGGATTGTGTGTTCTCATAAAGAGCATGACAAGACGCACACCCTGAACCTAATACCTTGATACAGCAAATTCTGCCTTGTATGTCTTGACAACAGTTATTCAAATTTTCCGGTTCAACTGTTTCAGACACGGAACAGTTACCATTGCAAGTACAAACAGGAGCGTTTATTTCTTTTTCTTTCTTCTTTCCAAAACCAAATAATGTCATAATAATTACCTCCAAAAAATTTTATATTCGCTTATATTAACAAGTAAGAAATTGCATTGAAAAAATAGCCTACAAGAATAATTCCTATGGTACAAATTGCAATGAAAACACCAAGCAATTTAGGCTTTACGGCTTTTCGTAACATAATCATAGAGGGCAGCGACAGCGTGGTTACACTCATCATAAAAGACAGGACGACACCAAGTTGAGCGCCTTTTGCAAGCAAGGCTTCTGCAATCGGGATTGTACCAAAAATATCTGCATACATAGGAACACCTACAACAGTAGCAATAATGACCCCAATAGGATTACCTGTACCAAGTATTCGTACAATCCATTCTTCGGGAATCCAGTTGTGGATAAAAGCACCAATACCGACACCGATTAGTACATAGGGTGCTACCTTTTTGGCTGTTTCAATTACTTGTTCCCATGCAAATTTGATACGGTCCTTAAAATGCAATTCTTCCTGCGGAACATCAAGACTGTTTCCACCCCTTATAAAATCCTCAACGTAGCTTTCAAGATGTAGTTTTTCAATCAATGTACCACCTGCAACGGCTATCACAAGCCCAAGCACGACATAAGCAACGGCTATCTTCCACCCAAATATACTCATTAGCAGAACAAGCGAACCGAGGTCAACCATTGGAGAAGAAATCAGGAAAGAAAAAGTAACTCCAAGCGGCAGACCTGCACTTGTAAAACCGATAAACAGAGGAATGGAAGAACAAGAACAAAAAGGCGTTACCGTACCAAGGAGCGCAGAAATTATATTTGCGCCGATACCATGAAACCTTCCAAGAATTTTCTTTGTCCGTTCCGGCGGGAAATAGCTTTGAATATATGAAATAATTAAAATCAGAACCCCTAACAACACCATGATTTTGATTGTGTCGTAAACAAAAAATTGAATACTACCACCGATTTTGCTCGTTGCGTCTAATCCGCAAGCGTTAATTAAATTACCTATTAGACGATTAAGCCATGCCATACCTAAAACTTCATTTTGAAAGAAGTTCCAACCTGTTTTTAGCATATCCATAAATAGCCTCCTTGAAATAGAAATATTGAAATTTGTCTATATGTTGATGTTTTGATAAGTCGTGCGGAAAAGTAAGTAAACTTACCTATCACAACACGACTTATTTTCAAATGCTGCACTTGTAATCATAAGCGCTTGTAGACAATCTATTGCATACTGCACGCCATTCTCTGAAATAGAGTAGTGCATCCATTTCCCCTCTTTGCGTCCTATCACTATACCAGAATCACAAAGTATTTTCATGTGGTGGGAAAGCGTTGGTTGCGTAATGTGCATATCATCTAATAGTACACAAGCACACTTCTCTCCTGTAAGCAATAGTTTCAAAATTTTAACACGGTTTTCATCACAAAATGCTTTGAAAATCGTTGGTATTTTTTTTTCATCAAGTTCCATAATCTCACCTCCTGTTGATGTGCTTCTATAAACTATTATATACACAAATTGAAATTTGTCAATATGTTTTTATCCGGCAATAATATGAATTATTTTAGCTAATAGTAGGTACTGTGTAAGCATATCCAAGCAAAGAAAGGAACAGTAAAATGTAGTTGGGTGAATTATTATGGCAAAAAGACCAGTACCTTTGTATGACTTTGCAGCTTTCGGGCAAGCCATAAAAGCAGCGCGGACAGGCAGAAATGAAAGCCGCAAGAAAGTAAGCGACGAAATGAACATTTCCCCTCGCTACCTTGCGAATATTGAAAACAAAGGGCAACAGCCAAGCCTGCAAATCTTTTATGAGCTTGTAACCCGTTATGACATATCCGTAGACCAATTCTTTTTCCCGGATAAGACAGCGGAAAAATCGACGCAAAGGCGGCAGCTCGACACGCTGCTTGACAGCATGAGCGATAAGGGCATACGGATTGTTACCGCAACAGCGAAAGAAATTGCAGAAGTCGAAAACGAAAACTGAATAGGCTTAGGAAGCGTTGTAATCTTTTTGAGATTGCAGCGTTTTTTCTTTTGCATAAGTTCGGCAAAATGGCTTTTTCTCCGTAGAGGGAAATAAGGACATAAAAGATAAAAAACTTTCTTAGCAAGCATAGGAAAAGAGTACCCTTTTCCGTATTTTCGCCCTCCCGTCCTGCG
>OLND01003381.1_pt1 | contig 12594 bp, 10 predicted proteins | sample 1672031 | NCBI WGS metagenome assembly OLND01 (sample SAMEA3136638, study PRJEB25190) | human gut metagenome | biome: human gut; feature: human-associated habitat; material: faeces | place: Austria | collected 2013
TCCTCTGTCTCGCCAACCGCGAGGCTGTCTATGTTGAATCCGCGGCGTGCAAACAGGCCGGAAACCTTATATAGCACGCCGGGCTGGTTCTCTACCAGAATCGAAATGGTATATTGCATGGCGCTCCCTCCCTATATGGACGGTATTTCCGGATCGACGCTGCACACCAGGATAAACGCCTTGTTGCTCTGCAACATATGCTGCGCCAACTCCTTGGCCTGTGCGTTGTTCTCCGCACGGGCCGCCTCGATGCCGTAGGACTCCGCAAGCTTGACGAAGTCCGGGTTGCCGTGTTCCAAGACGGTCCCAATATGGCGGCAGCCGTAGAGCCGGTCCTGGAACTCTCGCACCATGCCGAGGCGCTGGTTTTCCATAATAATAATCTTAATGTCCACGCCGTTTTGGATCAGGGTGCCCAGCTCGCACATGCACATCTGGAATGACCCGTCGCCGCAGACCGCTACAACCTGACGGTGGGGTTTGGCAATCTTCGCGCCGATGGCCGCGGGCACCGAATAACCCATGGTGCCAAGGCCGCCGGAGCTCAGCCAAGAATGCGGCTTCTCGAAATCGATGAGCTGCGTGGCCCACATCTGATGCTGGCCCACACCGGTAACCCAAATCGTGTCAGAATCAGCCAGGTCGGAAAGCTGCTTGATGACCCACTGCGGAGCGAGCGAACCATCGGTCGGCTCGTCCCACTTGATCGGGTACTTTTCACGCCAATCGTTGATGATCTCCCACCAATGCGAAGTGTCAGGCTTGCCATGCACGGCCTGCTCGCGCTTGATTTCCGGAATGAGATCCTTCAGCACGGTTGCCACATCGCCAACGATCGGCACATCCGGCTGACGGTTCTTGCCGATTTCCGCCGGATCGATATCAATGTGAATCACACGCGCACCCGGAGCGAAAGCGTCAAGCTTGCCGGTTACACGATCGTCGAAACGAGCGCCGATCGCAACAAGCAGATCGCAACGCTGCACGGCACCGGTAGCGGCAATCGTGCCATGCATGCCAAGCATGCCAAGCACCTTCGGATCGGAATCAGGCACAACACCGCGTGCGGGCAGCGTGGTGACGATCGGAGCGTTCGTGACTTCCGCCAGCTCCTGCACGAGCTTGCCGGCATCGGAACGTGCCGCGCCGCCGCCCACATACAGCACCGGACGGTACGACTGCTCGAACAGCTTCGCAGCGTCGGAAAGCACACGGCCGTGCGCCTTCGTGGTGGGATTGTAGCCGGGCAGAATCATGCGCTGCGGCCACGAATAGTACATATCGCCGGTCTGCGCGGTTTTGGTGACGTCGACCACCACCGGACCAGGGCGGCCGGAACGTGCCACATAGTGCGCTTCAGCCAGCACACGCGGAATGTCCTGCGCACGCGTGACCAGATAGGAGTGCTTGACCACTGGGTAGGTTGCGCCGACGATATCGGCTTCCTGGAAGGCGTCGGTGCCAATGGCGTTCACGCCGACCTGGCCGGTGATGACCACCATCGGCACGGAATCCATGTTCGCGTCGGCGATCGGGGTGATCATGTTCGTGGCGCCCGGGCCGGACGTGACGATGCACACGCCGACCTGACCGGTCGATACGGCATAGCCTTCAGCCGCATGACCTGCGGCCTGTTCGTGGCGCATCAGCACAAAACGGAAGCTGGTTTCATCATTGATTGCATCGTATACCGGCAGAATCGCGCCGCCTGGAACGCCGAAAACATCCTTGACGCCCAGATCTTCCAGCGAACGTACCAGCGCTTCGGCGCCGGTCATCTTCTCGCCGTCAACAATGGTCTGCTTTTCAGTGGTTGCGGCTGCCTTGGGCATGCCGCTGAATGCCTGCAGAGGCGTAGGTAACACCATGTTCCCTCTCATATTCGCTCGTGGAACTTTCTTACAGGGGTATGCTGCCGCGTTTCGGTGCACGCAATCAGCCGAACCCCATCATCGGAAAGCGGCGCAATCGCTTGTGGCGACTTGCGAATCGCAATCCTTCGCTAGTAATCAGTCTATGCTATCGGCTGACAGGAGAATATGCCGGATTCGTGCCATATTCTGGCGTATTGCGTTCCGCGGCGGTATGAGAGGGCGGATTCGTAGCTGCTTTTTATCTACCTGCGACTACTTACTGGTGTTTTCGCCGTTGCTGCCGTTACTTTCGTTGCCGCTGTGCTTGTGATGATGTTTGCGATGCTTACGGACGTTTTGTGCTTCAGGCTTGCGATTGTCCAGTGCCTTCCAACCTTCTTCGGCTGCGGCGAGTTGCGCCTTGCGTTTGCTGGTGCCTGTGCCGGTGCTGATGATTTCGTCGCTTTCGCCCAGCATGACGTTCGCAGTGAACACTTGCGCATATTCCGGACCGGAAACCGACATCTGGTAGCGCGGTTCGCCGAAGCCCATGCCATGCGCTTTGACGGTAAGCGAGGTTTTCCAATCGAGAGCTGGGCCTTCCGTCGCGACTTCCGCAAGCGTTTCGTCAACAAGATGATGCACAACGCGACGTGCCTCGTCAATGCCATGCTGAATGAACGTCGCACCGATCAACGATTCGACGATATCGCACAGAATCGAGCTTTTATCAGCGCCGCCCTGATCGCTTTCGCCATGACCGAGCAGAATGTACGGGCCTGCATTGAGCTTTTCGCGAGCGATTTTGCTCAAGGATTCCTCGGAAACGGCTTTCGCGCGCATTTTCGCAAGCTGCCCCTCGTTCATGTCGGGGTGTGCCTTGTACAGGGTTTCCGTGGAGACGAGCTCAAGCACGGCGTCGCCAAGGAATTCCAAACGTTCGTAGTTTTTTGCGCCCGGATTCTCGTGCGAGAAGGAGCGGTGGGTGAGCGCTTCGACCAGCAGGTCGGGTTCGAGCGTGGTGCCGAGCGCTTCAAGCAGTGCGTTGGCGGTCATCTCGCCTTCGGAAACGGCGGATGCGTCGGCGTTGTTCTGGGTCATAATCGTCCTCGGTTTCGTAGTGGGTATGCGACGGCGAAGCTCGCCGCGCTGTTCGGGACGTTGCGTACGTGGCAACAAGCCAGCGAATCTGGCCGATTGCTATGCAAACAACGATCCCGTTCAGTCTACTCTCCACCCATGTCGAGGCGGAAATGCAGGGAAATGCGCGGATATTCGGTGGATGTGATACTTGGCGGATGCGAGGTGAGATGGTCGGGTGCATACGAATGCATATGGCCAAGTGCGCAGCCTGAAATATACAAAACCCTGCCACCCGTCGATGGCAGGGTTTCAATGCTTCATGCCGTTACTCGGCAGCCACTCACTTGGTGTGGATGGAGCGGACAGCCTCGCGGTACACGCGGCCGCGGTAGGCGCCGCAGCTCGGGCAGGCGTCGGCGGATGCCGACACCGAAGCGCCGCACTTGGGACACTTGACCGGTCCGCCGGAAGCGGCGGCAGCTGGTCTGAAGCACATGGTCAACCTCCTTGTACACGTGGGTTATTCCAAGCCCCCGGCACGAGCCCGAAGCGCGTATTCGAGGGCGTTCAAGCTACTGCGCTGCGACCTCCGCCTGAAGCTCCTTGGCGGCTTCCTCCTCCATCTGGACGAGCTTCTTGTTCTTGCGCACCATGAACATGGAGATGGTCGATCCGGCCACGAACACAGCGCAGATGCCGAACGCACCCGAGAAGCCGAGCGCCGTCCCCGATACAGCAGCAACCAGCGGCACGCCAATGGCATCGCAGATGGGCTTGCCCAGGAACACGAAACCGTAGATCGCACCGAAGTGCTTCGGCCCCAGGTACATGGCGGTTGCCGTGGAGAAGCACACGGCGGACGAACTCAGGGCCACGCCGAAGAGGATGGAGCTCGCGAACAGAAGCACGATGTTGTCGCCCACGAAGATGATCAGCACGAGGCCGACGACTGCGAGCGAGTTGAGGATGCAGTAGGCAATACGGGGCCCGACGGCATCGATGATGACGCCCGAGGCGAGCTTGCCCACCACGCCGGAGAGCGAGATGGCGCTCATGAACGCGCCGGCGACGGCGAGGTCGAAACCGTTGCCTACGATGTAAGCGGGGAAGTTCTGGAAGGGGCCCTGCTCGCCGATGAGGGCGAAGGCGATGGCGATGAACCAGAACGTCGTGGTCTTGAGCGCCTCGCCGCGCGTGAGGCCGACGAGCTTCGCCGCGCCGGCGGCCTCGGCCTGGGCGGCGGCCTCCTCCTCGGTCATGCCGTCGGGCAGCAGGCCCACTTCCTGGGGCTGCCACTTAAGCAGGAACGCCCCCACGACAAGGACGACGAAGGCGATGCCGGCGAGGGCGAACGGCGCCATCTGCCAGTTGCCCGAGACCGTGGCCGCGGGTATGATCTGGCCGACGACCAGGGAACCGGGGAACATGGCCGACCAGATGATGGCCGTGGCGATGCCGCGGCGCTTGTTGAACCAGTTGTTGGGAATGCCGGAGAGGATGACCATTCCGCCCAGGGCGGAGCCGATGCCCATGACCACGTAGGCGACATACACCTGCCAGATCTCGGTCATGAGCCCCAAGATGAGGAAACCGCCCGAGAACAGGACTGCGGAGCACAGCATCGATCCGCGCAGCTTGATCTTGTTGATGACGTCCCCTACCACCAGGCTTGCGAAACCCGCCGCCAAGGCGTAGATGGAGAAGCCGAGCGCAACCTCCGCCGGCTGGGCGCCCAGGGCCTCGGTCATCGGCACCTTGAGCATGCCGAAGTGGTAGATACCGAAGCCCTGCGTGACGATAGCCACCACGAAGGCGACGACGACCTGTATCCAGCCCGGCGTGAAGAACTTGGAGCTTTTCTTTGTTTCTGCCATCGATGTTCCTCCTTGTGAAGGTGGACGGACGCGACGCTCTTAGAGCACACCCCTTCACGCCCGTCCGTTCTATCTTCCGCCGCCCGCCCCTCGGACGGGCGGCGGCGATCGTCGACGCACATGCGATCGACGAGGAAGGCCTACGCCGTGTAGATGTTGCAGTGGCGGTCTTCGGCCTCCCTGACAATCTCGGCAAGCGGCCCGATCCTCAGAGCTTGGCCGGGGCATCCGGTCACGCACAGCGGATTGGGATCCTTCGCGTAGCAGGCGGCGCATTTGTCGAGCACGGGAGCCACCACATGGTAGGTGCGCAGCTTTCCATCGACCACGAAAGGAGTGCGTCGTATTACGCGCATCCAATCCTCGTCGTAGGGATAGCGCCAGGTTTCCCGGCAAGCGGCCTCGCAGCCGAAGCAGCCGGTGCAGTCGTCGAGATCATGGAGAAGGGCGATGCCCTCCCCGTTCACGCGCTTCTTCATTACAGGTCACCCCTTCCAGGATAGATTTTGACAAGCGAGGAGCGCATGGGGGTAGCCCCGTAGCCGGGCTCCGCAGGGGTCGAGGGGATCAGCACGTTGCCGTTCGCCTTGTCCCAGCCGTATCCGGGAAGGCCGAGCTCCTTGCACTCGTCGCGCCAACCGGGGCGCGGCACGCCGACCACGCCCTCCTTGATCTCGCGTGTGACGTAGGCCTTCGAGATCATATGCCCCACCCGGGATTCGACGGTCACCCACTCCCCGTCGGTAATGCCGTACTTCCGGGCATCGTTGGGGTGGATCATGACGAACGGGTCCGGGTACATCTTGCGCTGGGCGGGGGTGTTCGTCCAAGCCGAGTGGAAGAAGGAGTAGATGCGGATGCCGGTGACCACGACCAGCGGGTACTCCTCTGCCAGCTCCGGCGTGGAAACGGGCGACTCGGCCGGCTCCTCGAAGTCGGGGAGCGGGTCGTAGCCGAACGCCGCGAGCGACTCGCACCAGAACTCGATGCGGCCGGACGGGGTCGGGAATCCCAGAGAGCCGTCGGGGCGCAGCAGGCCCTTCTCGTACTTCTTCTCCACGACCTCGCCCTGCTTGCCGCCGGGCTCGGTGGAGCGGTACTTCTCTGACTGGAACTCGTCCCAAGTCAGATCGAAGCCGTAGAACTCCCTCATGCGCCACAGCACCATCTCCTGGACGTCGTTCCACCACCAGTTGTCGGGGTCGATGCGCTTGCCCCATTCGAGGAAGAACTGCCAGTCGCACCAGCACTCCCCCGGCGCGTCCACGGCCTTGTCGAACGTGAACAGGAAGTTGCCGTCGAGCTCCTCGTCGTAGGAGTAGCGCTCCGACCAGTCGGCCGAGGGAAGCACGAGGTCGGCGATCTTGGCCGTAGGCGACATATAGAAGTCCTTCACGCACACGAAGTCGAGGTTCGGCGAGGTCATGGCCCGGTACGTGAGGTTGGTGTTCTCGTAGCACAGGAGCGGGTCGTTCGCGATGGCGATGTATGCTTTGACCGGTCGCGGCTCGCCCGTGATGATGGCGTTGAACACCGCATGCGGGTCGTTCGACCGGCCGAAGGACTTGTACAGCGGGTGCTCCTCGCCGCCGAACGTGAACAGCTCGGGCCGTCCGGGGTCCTTCTGGGAATCCCAGAGGGTGATCTTGTCGTCGAGCATGACGGAGAACGACAAGGGCACGGGGATGCCGCCCTTCACGTCCAGGTAGCCGAGCATGCCCTGGAGGCAGGCGATGGCGCGGCCGTTCTGGATGGCGTTGGTGTGCATGCACCCGGGCCCGAGGCCTATGCACATGCCCACCGGACCCCAGTTGCCCATGTACTCCGCGGCCAGGCGGATGTCGTCAGCATCCACCTGGCAGATCTCGGCAGCCCGTTCGGGGGTCCAGTCCTTCACGCGCTCGGCCAGCTCGTCGAAGCCGTACGTCCAGTTCTCGATGAACTCGGGGTCGTACCACCCATGCTCGATGATCTCGTGCATGAACGCCAGCGCGAGGGCGGCATCGGTGCCGGGACGGGGCTGCAGGGCCACGTCCGCGTGCTTGGACATGTCCTGGAAGCGCACGTCGATGACGATGAGCTTCGTGATGCCGGCGGCCTGGTTCTTGAACACCTCCTTGCACCAGGCGGTCTCCATGGCGGGGTTCTGACCCCAGAGCACGGCGCAGTGGGCGTTGCGCATGTCGCCGGCCGCCGAGCTGAACACACCCAGCGTGAACGCGTTCGGCAGGATGTGCGGCATGAGGCACACGTGCGTGGGCACGAGGCTCCAGCCCTCCAGGCCGAGCGACGAGTTGATGCGGCAGTGCCAGTGGTTCGCCACACGGCCCGTGCCCTGACCGGTGATGATAGCCTCGGGGCCGTACTCCTCCTTGATGCGCAGGCACTCGTCGGCGATGATGTCCATGGCCTCGTCCCAGCTGATGCGCTCGAACTCGCTTTTGCCGCGGTTCTCGGGGTTGCGCTCGCCCTTCGGGTCCCAGTCGACGCGCTTCATGGGATAGAGCAGGCGACCCTCCAGGTTGTTGTGAATCTCGCGCTCGGACATGCCCGAGCCGCAGATCACGCCCTTAGACTTGACGTTATCGGGGTCGCCCTCGATCTTGACGATACGGTTGTCCTCGTCCGAGTAGACCAGGACGCCGCAGCGTGCGTGGCACGTCGTGCACATGGTTCGCGTTTTCTTCAGCGCCATTTCCTCTCCTTCCGTTCCTTTGCTTTCCGCGGGCGCGCGGTTTCGGATGCCCGCCCGCGGCCGTCCCCCTTCATGAAACCGCCCTGCGCATCACTCCTTCCCCTTCATGCCCCTCATCGGGCTGGTTGCAACCGCTGCGAGCATGAAGGCCATCGTCACCAGCGCCGCGATTGCCAGCACGACGAAGGCGTTGAAGTAGCCGAGGAAGCCGATGACGATCGACAGGCCGAACAGCACGGTGACGGCGCCCGCGTAGTATCCGGCGACGCCGGCCGAGTTGATGCCCGTGTAGTCCTTCATGCCGTACAGGTCGGGCACGAACAGCCCGGGGATCATCGTTGCGTACGATATGAATGCGCAGAGCACGATGCCGACGATCGCAAGCGGGAACAGCTGCGTCTGGCTCCAGACGAGCAGGCACACGATACCCGCCGCAAACCCGAGGTAGATTACGATGCTCATGGCCTTCGCACCGATTCTCTTCAAAATGAAGCCGGAGGCGAGCTTGAGGAACGCCGCGGCGAACGAGTACAGGCTGAGCATCGCCGCAGCCGTGGTGGCCGCCATTCCGAACGAGGTGTAGTAGACGCTCGCATACGAGGTGATGCCCGACGCGCACCACGCAACGAGGAACATCGCAATGAGGAAGAAGTAGATGGAGGCACCCTTCTTCAAAGTCTCGCCGAACGTGTATCCGGGGAGATCCTGTGAGGCAGCGTCACCCTGCTCCGCTCCGGCGGCGGGCTGCGCCTTCGGCGTGGCCTTGCGGCGGGGAACCTTGCCGATGAGCACGAGGTTGCAGAAGACGCCGACCACGACGATGCCGACGGCGTATACCGTGAAGAGCTGGGAGTACGGCATGATGTGGAGCAGGCCCGAGGTGGCGGCCATCCAGGCGGCCACGAGCAGGGCCGTCATTCCTCCTACAACGCCGAACGCCTTCTGCGTATTCTCGCCGTAGAATACCGCGATAACCCCACCCGCCGCCGCATACGTGGCGAATGCGAGCACGATGCCGTTCAGGACGTTCGCAATGATCCAGAAGACGAACGACGTCGCGGTCCCCACCATGTACATGGTGAGCGCGCTGCATACCGAGCCGATCAGCATGCACCACTTCGGGCTGATGATGTCGATGATCTTGACCCCTATCGCGCTCATGGCGAACGAGAGTATCGTTGCCACCGTGGGGCCTATCATGAAGGTCGTGAGGTTGACCTGCATGCCCTCGAGCAGAAACGGCACGATCGCGTTCATAACGGACGTCCCTCCCGAGGCGCTCGCCAAAACAAGGGTCACGCCAACCGCCGCGGAGACCCTCTTTCCCTTGCTGTAGCCCATAGTGAATTCATCCCCTTCCTTGCTCGTGCATCCGAGGGGCGCAATGCCCCGTCCCCAAGCCGAAGCGCCTTGAACCGGCCTCGGTCCCCGTTGATCGGCGATACCGGGAACGCTGCGCCGGAAGCCCGGAAAAAGAGTGTGCGAAGCCGACCCGCTTGACGGGTTCTCTTTTTCGCGTTGAGGGGCTCTTCGTTCATAACCGCCGGCCCGGTGAACGGGGCCGGATCGGCTTTCGCTTCGGTCGATGGCAATGATTGTACGGACTTCGGGCGGAACAATCCAACAGGGTTCGCTCGCCCGGCAGGCAAACCGAAGGTTTCCGTTTCAGGTGGCTGCGAGGAAGGCAGAAACAGGAGGAAGAATCGCTTAATACCAGATCATGAGCCTCGTCAATGCGATGGTATAAGATTTTCGACAACTTTTCGTATCTTCTTGCCCCAACCTAATGTCGTTTGAATATTCGGCTATACCCGGTACAATGGACTTGCCCGAGCCCAACGCACCCAACGCTTTCAAGATGCCATAAGCCAAAGTAAGGGGATAGGTATGCGCATCGAGGTCCTCGAGTACTTCTTGGAAATCGCCGAATGCAGATCGTTCTCGCAAGCTTCCAACAACCTCTTCATCTCGCAGCAGGGGTTGAGCAAGGCGATGCGCGCGCTCGAAAGCGAGCTGGGAGTCGTGCTCTTCAGGAAAAAGGGCCGGGGGATCGAGTTGACGGAAGAGGGCTCGATCCTGAAGTCGCACGCGAAAGAGATCGTGAGGCAGAGCGACCGCGCCCGCGAGCGCTTCTTCAAAATGCAGGTCGGTCCCTCCGCGACGAGCACGACCGTGAACGTGTTCGCAACCTCGTACGTATGCAACGCTATCTTCAACCTGCTCGACGGGGAGCTGGGCGAGCACGGCCTGGACAACTGCTCCGTCAGCGAATGCGAGCTCAACGAGATCATCGCGGCCATCGAGTGCGGGGAAACCAACTTCGGCCTGGTCAACATCCTCCAAGAGGACGTTGCGGAACTCGACGCATTCCCCTACCTCACCTTCACCCCGTTCCTCTCCATGCGGATAACCGTCAAGGCGCCGAAAAGCCTGGTCGCGAAGTTCCCCGACGGAGAGATCACGCCACAGCAGATGTCGGACCTGTCGCTTGCCTACTTCAACGAGCCGGTCCTCAACAAATTCGTCAAGCGCGCTTTCCAAGGACCCGACCGCAAGGCACCGACGATCATCCTGCATAGCACCAACATCGAGCGCATCAACTCTCTGGTGCGAAACTCCAAGGCGGTTACCTTCAGCGATACGTTCACCCAATCGGTTCGCAAGGATACCGAGGGCATCATATCGCTCGATTTGAACCCGCCTCACTGGTTTTTCGTGGGCGTGCTCGAGAACTCGGGCCTTCAGAAGAGCTCCGACCAGTATGGCTACGTCCAACGGCTTCGCGCGCTCATCAGGTACAAGCACCGGCACTATCTTGGCAAGTACGCGCTGTGAACGCCCGGCGGGCACCATGAGGTTCGCAGGGAGGGACTCCCCACGAGGGCGGCTCGACGACGACAGAGCCGCCCTCGTGGGGGCATGCTGCTAGCGGAGCCGCTAAAGCTCCACCCGCTCGAACATATTTTTCCCCACGCCGCACACAGGGCACACGTAATCGTCGGGCAGCTCTTCGACGTACTCCATATGGCCGCACACGGTGCAGCGCCAAGCGATCTTCGGCTGGCCCGGTTCGGCGGCGGCCGCCTCGGCAGAGGCGTCGGCCGGCAGGGGGGCGCCTACGGCGTCGGGCAGGAAGCTCGAGGCCTTCGGCGGGGTCTTGCCGCCCTTCACCTGGTGGTAGTAGGCATAGGTCATGGGCTCGCAGGAAAGCAGCTTCTCAGCCTCCTCCACCTCGCCCACGAACAGGACATGCGTGCCCAGGTCGATCTCCTGCACCACGCGCGCCGAGTAGTGCGCGCACGCATGCTCGGCCACGTAGGGCAGGCCGGCGGTGTCGAAGGCGTGCTCGCAGGCGGCGAACTTGTCCAACTCGTCACTGCAGTGGAAGCCGAACGTGCCGATGAGCTCCATGGGCGCATCCTGCGCAAGGCACGTGGCCGAGAAGCGGCCCGCCGCGCGGATGACGCCGGTGGTGGCGTTCCCCTTGTTCAGCGCCACGCTCACCTGCAGCGGCGACGAGGTTACCTGCTGGAACGTGTTGGCCACGCAACCGGCCGCGCGGTCTGCATCCTTCGACGAGATCACATAGAGCCCGTAGCTCAGGCTGAAGAACGCGGTTTGATCGATCATGGTGCGCCTTTCCGCCGCGGCGCATACGCGCCCGGCTTGCGATAAGACCTTCGGATGTCTCTCTGAAACCTAATGATACTCGTTATCGATAAGGGAAGCAAGGCCGAACGCGCGGCGGACGGCCTTGCGCGCCCCGTCGCCGGGCGCGAGCGCCTCGCAGCCGCCCCATGCCGCGGCGAAGCGCTCCTCGGCGCGATCACGCAGCCGCGCGCGCACCACGACGAGCGCATGCGGGCACCCGGGGACCGGCCCCCGTTCCACCAGGTCCAGCGCGGCGGTCAGCCCGCATCCGCGCTCCAGCTCCAAGCGCCCGAGCTCGTCCACCACGAGCAGCCAAGGGCACGCGGCAGCCACGGTTCTCCCCGCCGCAGGAACGTATGCGTTTTCCCCTGCCGCGGGCGCAGCCGCGCCTCCCTCGCCTTCCTTACGAACAAATGTTTCACGTGAAACATGTGCCGCTTCCTCGAACGGCCGTCCATCCGGCGACCGTTTTTCGGAATACGGAAAATTCACGGCAGCGTCAGGCGCCCGTTGACCGAAGCGCGCGGAAACCGCAGCGCCATCGGATGTCCGTCGTTCGGGAAGGGTTGATTTCGCCAGCATCTCGAAGTGCGCGTTCACGCGCGCGAGAGATTCCCCGGGTATCTCCCATGCCAGCTGCGCCGCCGCGCTCTGGCTGGCCGGGTTCAGCTGACCGTCGCGCTCGGCCAGGTCGCGGCGGCGAGCGAAGCGCAGGCGCTCGCCCTGGGGCAGCAGCACGTTGTCGATGCCCAGCTTCTCGTAAGCCCCCTCTCCCGATCCGGGCGGACGCGGGCCGCCATCGTCCCCGTCAGCGCGCAGGCGCCACACGCCGGGCGCCAGCACGCCGCGGCTCTCCACGCCGTCGGCCGCCAGCTCGGCAACCAGACGCTCGAGCCAGCGCGTCTTGCCCGACTGCACGTCCCCCGTCAAGATGAACAGCATCGCATCCCCTTCCTCGCGCCGCCCTCGCCCTGCATTTATTTCTCCTTAACTCTGTATTATACTCTATTGAAGATATGAATAGGGCCGCCGTGAACGGCCCCGAAGGAGGCGCCCGTCCGGCGGCTCCGCACGAGAGAGAGGAACGGTACGACCATGGGATGCCCCGAGAAAGACTGCTGCGCGAACAACCCCGGCAACGACGTTATCAGCTTCCCCGGCACGCACGGCCACGACACGCCGTGGAAGTTCTACAACCACCTGATAGGGCACGTTCCCGAGGACCTGGTCGTCCGCGACTACTGTTTGGGCACGCACTGGTCCTACGTGGAGGCGGACTGCGGCATGGGCATCAGCTTCACCTGCAAGGGCGGCGCCAAGCGCAAGCACACGATGGACCTGCGCGGCCTGCCGCTGCGCACCGTGGCGGAGCTGGCGAAGTCGTGGTGCTTCGAGGAGGCCACGCTCGGCGTGGCGGCCCTCAACGCCTACTACGCGC
>OLND01003387.1_pt1 | contig 12577 bp, 7 predicted proteins | sample 1672031 | NCBI WGS metagenome assembly OLND01 (sample SAMEA3136638, study PRJEB25190) | human gut metagenome | biome: human gut; feature: human-associated habitat; material: faeces | place: Austria | collected 2013
GGGGAATCGGCAAGCCTGCGGAGGCAGCAAGCCCGCCGATTCCCGCATGGGCGCTCGCTTACGAGGCGGCGGCAGCCGTCTCGGGCGCCTCGACGTCGGCGGAGCTGCCGGAGGCCTTCGCCTTGCGGCCTTCAAGCATCTTCATGTCGCTGTTCCACTTCTTGGAGAACGGCAGCACGTCGGCCGCGGCCACGAGGGACAGCACGCCCATGACCATGAACACGGCCAGGCGGTTGTCACCGCCCACGGCGCCCTGCACCACGATGTTCAGGATGGAGCCGAACACGATGGCGAAGTTCGCCAGCGAAAGGTTGAGCGGGTACTTCTTGGCGCCGTAGCGCTGGCGGGCGAACGCCGAGGCCACCACGGGCACGCCGCCGTAGCAGAAGCCGCAGCAGAACGCGCCGACCACGTAGAGCGCCGAGATGCCGGTGGTGAACGCGCCGATGATGCAGGCGCAGGCGGCCACGGCGATGAGACCGTCCACCAGCATGGTGATCTTCACGTTCGTCTTGTCGTAGATGAGGCCGATGACCACGCGCGCCAGGCCGTTGCAGGTGGACACCAGGCCCACGAGCAGCGTGGCGAAGGCGGCGTCGATGCCCACGAGCTGCGCGTTTGCCGCGCAGTTGCCGATGGTGGCCAGGCCGATGGCCACCACGATAACAGCCCAGATCCAGAACAGGTACAGGATGGGCGTCTTGAGCAGGAACGGCTCGTCGGCGCCATCCCCGCCCGCCGCACCGCCGGCTGCCGCCTGCTCGGGCGCCATGAGCGCCACGATGTTCTCGGGCGGACGGCGCAGCATAAGCGCCGCAGCTGCCGCCACCACGCCACCTGCCGCGCCCACGCCCACGAACACAGGGCCCAGGCCGAACAGAGGCACGAGGTTCACCGAAAGCGTCCCCAGGATGAGCGACCCCAGGCCGAACCCCATCATGAGCACGCCCGACGAGAACCCCACCTTGTCGGGGAACCACAGGTTCGTGGTGGACACGATGGTGTTGTACCCCATGCCCACGCCCAAACCGCCCAGCGTGCCGTAACATAGGTATACCACCGCAATGCTCTCCTTCGCGAACAGCCCGGTACCCGCGAAGCCGACGAAGAACAGCACGGCCGCGATGACGACGGTGCCCTTCACGCCGATGCGCCGCTCCACCTGGGAGCCTATCACGGCGCCGATGCAGAACGCTATCATCATGATGTTGAATGTGAGGCCGATCGCGCCCTTCTCCAGCTCGAACGCCGCGCCCATCGGCGCCGCGAACATAGAGAACGCGTAGATGAGCCCCAAGAACAGCAGGGCGAACGTCGAGCACGCCAGCGTGCGCATGCGCTCGGACTTGGCGCGGGCAACCGTCGTTTCGGACATAGTGCTCCCCTCTCCGTGCGAGTTGATGCCGCCCTTCAGATCCCCATAACCCCCGGCTGCGGCGACAATACGCCGAGGCAACCGCACGGAACGACACTCCTTCGCAAGCATTGTCGCCCTAAGCCCCGCCCTTCCATATGGCGATCAGAGTGAGAAACCGCGCTTTCATACGGGCGTAGCTAGGTGCGAGGGCAACTTAGGTAGAGCGATACCGGAAACAACAAGCGTCCCGTACAGTTTGCATGGGACGCTGTTTTCCCGATGTCGAAAGAGAAGGAAGCAGAAGGAAGCTCGAAACCTTAAGCCTTCGGCGCCACCGGCGCACTGGGCGCTGCGGGGCCGCCGGGAGCCTTCGGTGCGCCAGGAGCACTCGGCGCTGCGGGGGCACTCGGCTTTCCCGGCACCCCGGGCGCCCCCGCGCTAACCGGCGCTGACAGTTGTGCGCCACATTGCGCGCATACCGTCGCCCCTGTCGTGCGAGTAGCACCGCACGCGGCGCAGGTTCCAGCGCCGCTCATCTCGATAGTACCTGGTCTGAAACACATAGCGCCACTCCTTCAACCGTACGTCGTCAAATATACAAGGTGACCCGATGGCGGCCCTGCGCACTTCGCGCGGGGCCGCCATCCTTTGCAACCCGGAAGCCGATCGTCTACCCGTTGGAGGCGTACCTGATGCCGTCCTTGGAGTTCTCCCACGCCGGCAGGTCGAAGATGCGGAAGCCCCGCTCCTTCAACTCGTCAATCTTGGCCGGTACGTCCTCGCCGAACATGAGGGCGCGCGTGGGGCAGGAGTGCACGCAGTAGGGAGGCTTCCCCTCTGCCAGCCGGGGTGCGCACTTCGTGCACGCCTTCGACCACACGGGCATCCAGCTCATGCGCAGGTCAGGCCACTCACCCGCAGGGCGGTCGATACCCTCGCCCGACCCCAGGGTGCGCACCGTCACGCGGAAGTCACCATCGTCCAAGCGGTTGCCTACCATGCACGACATGGCGCAGGTCCAGCAGCCGGTGCAACGTTGCAGATCAACGAGAATGGTCGCGTCAGCCATGATTAAGCCTCCTTCTCTACTTTGCGCAGGTCGCACGCGCAATCCCAAATGGTGTCCCAGCCGCCGGCGATCATCGCTTGGCTGCCGGTTCCCGCACCGGCATGCACCATCCCACGGTCCTCAAGCTGCTGCCACCACAGGTTCGCCGTATCGTCCAACGTCGAGCGGTCGCCCAACGGCACGAGCAGTTCGGAGTACATGCCCTCCTCGAACGCGCCGCGGCGCCAGCCGAACCATACCTGCAACGTTCCCGGAGGCATGGCCTGATCGAGGCGCATGTCGGCAACCACGTGGCCGCGCTGGTTGTAAATCTCCACCTTGTCGCCATCCAAGATACCCTCGCGTGCGGCATCGACGGGGTTGATGCGCGCCGTGGGCTTGCCGCCCGACATCTCCACCATCAGCGGATCGTCGGTGAACATGGACTGCATGAAGAAGCGCTGCCGCCCGCTGAAGAAATGGTACGGATACGTAAGGCCGCCCTTGGCAAGCTGCGCTTGCGTGGGCGCTTCCATGGGATCGCGGTAGGAAGCCATCATGGCGTTGGCCGGCGCCAGGCGCTCGGAGTAGAACTCCAGACGGCCCGAAGGGGTGCCGAACTTCATACCCCAGAACGGGTTCCACGGCATGGGCGGCAGCGCGGCGCGGATGATCTTCTCCTTCTTCAAGCGCTCGAACGTCACCTTGGGCTCGAGGCCGGCGACCGGGCCGTAATCGGTTTCGAGCAGCACGTCTATCCACTCGCCTACCGTCTTGTCGAAATACTCGCCCAGGCCCACGCGCTTGGCCAGTTCGCTGTACAGGAACGTGGGGTCCTTCGCCTCGCCCACCGGCTCGATGGCCGGCTCCTGCAACACAATGTGGTTGTAGGCGGCGGCGTTCACCAGCTCATAGCGCTCGAAGGGCATGCAGTCGGGCAGCACGTAGTCGGCGTATTCGCCCGTGTCGGTCATCCAGATGTCGATGTCCACGATCAGTTCCAAGTTCGGGAACACGCGGTCGATCCAGCGGCTGCGGTTCGGGCAGTTGTGCACCGGGTTGCCAGCCGTAACCCACAGCGCCTTCACCTTGGAGTTGCCCGATTCAACGTCGTCGAAGAAATCGGCTTGGCGCACGGCCTTGCCCTTATAGCCCTCGCGACCGTTAGGCATAGCGATGGGCCCGTTGTTGAAGATGAGCGGCCAGCCGCCGCCTAAACACTCGCTGGTCACGCCACCGCCGGGAATCCCCAAGTTGCCGGTAAGGGCACCCAGCAGGTAGAACGAGCGATAGCTTTCTCCCTGGTTCTGGTAGCGCAGCCCAAGGGCGCCCACCAGATAAGAGGGGCCTTGCGTGGCGTACTCGTAGGCCAGCTTTGCGGCGTCGGCAGCAGGCACACCCGTGATGGCCTCCTGATACTCCGGCGTATAAAGGGCCGCGTGCTCCTCGAGACGACGGAAAGCCGTCTTACAGGGAACGCCGAACAGCTCGTGGGCGCCGGAGAGCTCGGGGTTCCCGATAGCGAGCTCCTTCACGCCGGGCGTCACCGCGATGGGCGAGTCCGTATCGACATCCCACACAATGTAGTTGCCCTCGCCGTCGCGCATGAACAGGTCGTTGTCGTCGCGCACGAGGAAGGGTGCGACGGTGTGCTCCAACAGGAAATCAGCCTTGTACAGTTTCTTCTCGATGATCTGCTGCACCATGCACATCGAAAGCGCCGGGTCGCTGCCGGGCTTCACCGGAATGAACCAGTCGGCATAGCCAGCCGTGCCGTCGTACAGCAGGCCGATGTCCACGATTTTCGCGCCGCGGCTCTTCGCCTCTACGATGTGGTTCGTCAGACGCTGCTGGTTCTCCACCGGGTTAGCGCCCCACACGATGAGGTACTTCGAGTCATCGAAGTTCGAGGGCTCGGTCATGGTGTACTGGTACACGTTGCCCATGTCGTAGTCGCCGGCGTACAGCGGGCCGTTGTCCAATCCGTAGCCCTGCACCGGGTCGGTGGCACCCCACAGGCCAGCGAAGCGCGAGGCCAGCTGCGTGTGCAGGCCCTGCGACGGCGGCACCGAGGCCACGAGGTTCCACATGGCCAGCGTCTCGGGACCGTACTGGTCGCGCAGCTCCAGCAGCTTGGCCGCGATCTCGTCGAGCGCCTGGTCCCACGAGATTTTCTCCCATTGGCCCGCACCCCGCTCGCCCACCCGCTTCAGCGGATGTGTCAGGCGCTTCTCGCTGTACGGCTGCCGGCAGCTCATGATGCCCTTCTGGCAGATGAACCCCTCGTTGCATTCGGCACCGGTGTAATCGGCCTTCTCGGTGCGCACGATTTCGCCATCCTTCACGATGGTCTTGAGCACGCAATACTCGTGGTCGCCCCATCCGGGACAACAGGTGTACACGAACGACTCTTCACTCATGCTCGTTCTCCTCTCTCCTTCACTCGTCGTATCCGCCGCTTGGCGGAGCCGGGCTGCCGCCATCCCGCATCACTGCCCCCATGCGGGTAACGCCCGGCTGATTGACTGCATCGTATGCGGCGGGCAACGAACGCTTGGTTACTGCGTCGAATGGTTGATTCGTCGAACTAACTATCCGTTTCTTGCGCCCCGCAGGCACCGAATCCTACGATCCGCAAGAGACGGGCCGGCAACATCGGCTCCGAGGCGAGCAGGGGCCCGACCACGTAGAGGGGCCGGGGCAGGTCGCACAAGCGGCCACCACGCCCCGCCCGAGAGCAACCGACGAGGGGAGAACCGCATGAGCAACGAACAGGGAATCAGCCGACGCAACTTAGTGAAGATGGGAGGCATCGGGGCCATCGGCGCGCTGGGCGCCCTTGCGCTGGGAGGCTGTACTACCGGGAGCGCCTCGGGCGCGGGTGGCACGGGTGGCGGCGCAGACACGCTGGCGGCACCGCTTTCCGACGAAGAACGCCTAGCTAGCATCAGCGACCCCATCTACATGGGCGGCAAGACGAACGCGTCGGGCCAGGCGTTGGAGATGGGTACCGGCAAGCAGGGCCAGATTGCCAACCAGGCCATGATCGACAAGCGGGAGGAGTATAACTCCCAGCTGCACAAAGTTACGGACCGCGTGTACTGTGCCGTGGGCAACGGATTGGCCAACTCCACCATGATAATCGGCGACACGGGCATCATCATCGTCGACACGAACGAGTCCATGGAGGCGGCTCAGCTCGACCTCGACCTATTCCGCACCGTCACCGACAAGCCCGTCGCGGCCGTAATCTACTCGCACGACCACTACGTGAACGGCACAAAGCTGTACGTGGGCGATGGGAACCCCCAGAACCTGCCTATCATCGCACACGAGAACTTCGTCTCGGTCATGAACAGCACGCTGGCCGAAACGAACGACACCTACGTGCCGCGCGCCCTCATGATGTTCGGTTCGCTGTTGCCCACTGAGGGCGAGGACGCTACCGTCATGGGAGGCATCGGAGCCTACTACAAAAACCCGAACGTGAAATCGGCCACCGCCGGCTTCATCGCGCCCTCGACACTTATCCCCAGCGTGGAGAAAGCAGCCATGACCCCTCTGACCATCGACGGCGTGGACTTCGAGTTCTACCCGATGGAGTCAGACTCGCCAGCCAACATCAACGTGTATCTGCCGGGCGAGAACGTGGCGATATCCAACACGGTGTGGCCCTGCTTCTTCAACATGTACACGCTGCGCGGCGCCATCTACCGCGACCCCACGGTGCTCTACGAGTCCATCGACACCATGCTGGCATGGAAACCGGTGGCTCACGTCGGCGCGCATGGCGTACCCATCATGGGCGCAGAGGCGGTGCAGAAGGAACTCACGCTGTACCGCGACTGTATCCAGTTCGTGTACGACCAAACCGTACGTCACATGAATAAGGGGATGGATCCCGACGCCATCGTGGAGGCGGTCAAGATTCCCGCGTTCATGCTGGAAGGCATGTGCACCAAACCGTTGTACGGCGAGGTGGAACACTACATCCGCGGCGTGTATCGCGGCATCGTGGGCTGGTTCGGCACCGATCCTCTGGATCTGCACCCCGTGAGCAGGAAGTTCGAGTCGGGCAAGATCGTGGAGGCCATGGGCGGCGCCGAGAACGTGGTGAGAGCGGCCGAAGCCGCACTTGAAGACGACCAGTTCGCCTGGGCCGCCACATTGGCTACTTACGTGCTGAACCTCGACGCCGAAAACGCCGGCGCAAAGGCCGCGAAGGCGCAGGCGTTCCGCAAGATGGGCCAGGTCACCTTCGCCAGCAACACGCGTCACTACTACCTGACAAACGCGCTCGCCCTAGAAGGCAAGGTAACCATTCCCACGTCCATCCCCCTTAACGCCTCGAAGCTGGGCGTGGCGAAGCGCAGCCTGTCGCTCGACCTGCTGCGCGTGTCACTCGACCCCGAGAAGGCGCTTGACGTGGAGAAGAGCCTCGCGTTCACGTTCACCGACGAGGGCATCACCGAAACGCTGTCCATCCACAACTGCGTGGGCCAGGTTATCGACGGCGCCATCGACAACCCCACGGTGGAGCTGAAGATGACCTACCCCGTGATGTGCGAAATCATGTCCGGCAAGACCAAACTTGACGACGCCATAGCCGCCGGCTCCGTGGAGGTGGTGGGCAGCGCCGACGAGCTGGCCGCTCTGCGCGAGCTGTTCGAACGTAAGCTCTAACGACACGCAGAACAGTCCAGAGGCGCAGCTACCCGAATACATCAAGCACGCCGGGTGTGCCGAATGCGCCGGACATGCCGCAAAAACCCTCCCTTCTTCCTTGAGCTACTGCCCCGCTATCGGGTACCATACCGGTATCGGGGCACGCTTGCGAAGGGGAGGACGCTATGGCTCGCGTCACCGAGCACCACGTTGACATCATATCGGTCAACTCCACCATCTGCAGCATGGCGGAGCGCATAGCCAGCTCGGTGGGCGGCCTGTCCATCACCCAGTACCGCATCCTGCTGAGGCTCTACGCCACCCGCAAGCCCATGAAGATGACCGAGCTTTCCAAGCATCTGGCGCTCAGCCAAAGCGCGGCGACGGCCGCCGTGGACAAGCTGGAGCAGCGCGAGGCCGCGCTGCGCACCGCCAGCAAGCAGGACCGCCGTATCGTGCGCGTGCAGCTGGCTCCGAAGGGAATCTCGCTCATCAAGGAGATCGACATGGCCCTGGCCGAACCCATCGCCCGCGGTTGGAGCCTGCTCGACGACGAGCAACGGAAGGTCATGGCTGCCCGCTGCATCGAGGTGACCTCGCACCACGGCCTCACGCGCTCGGACAACGACCGTATCCGTCTGGACACCGCCTTCCTCGACACCGCCCTACTGCTACATGCCCAGATGGTGAAGGCGGCACGCATCTTCAACCTGTCGGTGAACAACTACCGCGTACTGTATCAGTTGAGCACGATGTCCGAGGGTGCCCGGTCAAGCCAGCTGGCTCGGCAGCTGCTCATGCGGCTCACCGAGGTGACGGTGGCCGCCAACAAACTGGCCGACAAGCACCTCATCAAGCGCAACGACGACCCCGTCGACCGTCGCGCCTCCCTGCTCGAGATAACCAACGAGGGCTTCGCGCTCATCCGCGAGGCTGCCCCCGTCATGGCGGACTACATCCTGAACACCCACCCGGCCGAGACGGAGGTTATCGACGTCCACGATGCCATCTCTCACATCTGGGCAGAAAACCAGCGCGGACGATGGAATGCAGTGTAAACTACCGGGATAAGATTCGAGAGAACCGGTGAACCCTCTATGACCCTTCAGCAGCTTCGCTACCTCATCGCCATTGCCGAGTACGGCTCCATCAACGCCGCCGCCCAAAACCTCTACGCCTCGCAGTCGAACCTGTCCACCGCCATCAAGGAGCTGGAGCAAGAGCTGGGCATCACCGTGTTCACGCGCAGCAACCGCGGTGTGACGCTGACCAACGACGGCACCGAGCTTCTGGGCTACGCGCGCCAGGTCATCGAGCAGGCCGACATGCTGGAGCGGCGCTATGCCACCGGCACGGACAAGCACCTGCGGCTGGCCGTGTCCACGCAGCACTACGCGTTCAGCGTGCAGGCGTTCGTGAACGTGGTGGAGCAGTGCGAGGGAGACGACTACGAGTTCATCCTGCGCGAGAGCAGCACCGGCGAGATCATCGACGACGTGCGCACGTTCCGCAGCGAGGTGGGCGTACTCTACACCGACGGTTTCAACCGGCGCGTGCTGCAGAAGGCGTTCGACGATGCCGACGTGGCCTACGCGCCCCTGTTCGATGCGCGCGTGCACGTGTTCGTGGGCGAGCACCACCCGCTGGCAGGCGCGCAGCTGCTGGCGCCCGAGGACTTGGAGCCCTTCCCGCGCTACTCGTTCGAGCAGGGCACGGCGAACTCGTTCTACTACTCGGAGGAGCCGCTTTCGTACCTGCCCCATGCGCGCAACATCCGCATCTCGGATCGCGGCACGCTCACTAACTTACTGACCAGCCACAACGGCTATACGCTGTCCACGGGCGTGCTGTCGGCCGAAATGCAGTCGGGCATTGCCAGCATCCCCCTCGACGTGGACGAGCGCATGCAGGTGGGCTATATCATGCACAACGAGCGCCGCCCGAGCCCCCTGCTGCTGCGCTACATCGACGAACTGCACGCCATCATCAAGGCGAACCCGAGCGTGGAGGCTCGCCCTGCGTAGTGAAGCACGACGCTCCTCCGGTCTGCAGCTGCAAAGCCCATGAAGCGCGTGTGGCCCGCCGTGTTCGGTCGGGAACCGAGGCCGGCGGGCCACACGCTGTTGTGCAGAACTTCCCGGAGGGGGGGGGAAGGTCTCGCCTAGTGGATAGAGCTGCTCACATAGGGCGTCTTGTCCTTGAGCACCACGTCGTGGGCGCCGCCCTCGACGATGGACGTGGACGACACCACGGTGAGCTTCGCCTTCTGCTGCAGCTCGGGAATGGTCAGCGCGCCGCAGTTGCACATGGTGGACTTCACCTTCGACAGCGTGAGGTCCACGTTGTCCTTGAGCGTGCCGGCGTAGGGCACGTAGCTGTCCACGCCCTCCTCGAACGACATGCCCTTCTTGTCGCCGCCCAGGTCGTAGCGCTGCCAGTTGCGGGCACGCGCGGAGCCTTCGCCCCAGTACTCCTTCATGTAGGAGCCGTTGATGTTCACCTTGTTCGTGGGGCTCTCGTCGAAGCGAGCGAAGTAGCGGCCCAGCATGACGAAGTCGGCACCCATGGCCAGGGCCAGCGTCAGGTGATGGTCGTACACGATGCCGCCGTCGGAGCAGATGGGGATGTAGACGCCCGTCTCCTCGAAGTACTCGTCACGGGCCTTCGCCACCTCGATGGTGGCCGTGGCCTGGCCGCGGCCGATGCCCTTCTGCTCGCGCGTGATGCAGATGGAGCCGCCGCCGATGCCGATCTTGATGAAGTCGGCGCCCGCATCGGCCAGGAAGCGGAAGCCCTCGGCGTCCACCACGTTGCCCGCGCCCACCTTCACGGAATCGCCGTAGTGCTCGCGAATCCATTCCAGCGTGAACTTCTGCCAATCCGAGTAGCCCTCGGACGAGTCGATGCACAGCACGTCGGCACCGGCCTCCACCAGCGCCGGCACGCGCTCGGCGTAGTCGCGCGTGTTAATGCCCGCACCCACCTGGTAACGCTTGTGTGCGTCCAGCATCTCGTTGGGATTGGACTTATGGGAGTCGTAGTCCTTGCGAAACACCAGGTACATCAGGTGATCTTCGTCGTCCACCACGGGCAGCGAGTTCAGCTTGTTATCCCAGATGATGTCGTTGGCGACCTTCAGGCTGGTATCCATGGGCGCCACGATCATGTTCTCGCGCGGCGTCATGAAGCTGGCCACTTTCTCGTCCATGGACATGCGCGACAGACGGTAGTCGCGATCCGTCACCACGCCCACCAGCTTGCCGTGCGCCGTGCCGTCCTCGGTCACGGGCATGGTGGAGTGGCCGTGCTTGTCCTTGAGGGCCACCACGTCGGCAAGCGTCATCTCGGGCGAGAGGTTCGCATCGCTCGTCACGAAGCCGGCCTTGTAGTCCTTCACGCGGGCGACCATGGCCGCCTGGTCCTCGATGCTCTGGGAGCCGTAGATGAACGACAGGCCACCCTCGGTGGCCAGCGCGATGGCCATGCCGTCGTCGGACACGGCCTGCATGATGGCGGACACCATGGGGATGTTCAGCGAGATGGCCGGCTCCTCGCCACGGCGGTACTTCACGAGCGGCGTCTTCAGGCTCACATCCTGCGGGATGCATTTTGCCGACGAGTAACCGGGTACCAGCAGGTACTCGTTGAACGTGCGGGACGGCTCATCGAAATAGTAGGCCATGAACTCCTCCATCTGCGGTCGGCGCGGTCTGCGCGGGCGGGTTGCGGCGCGGATGCGATCGGCGCCGCACGGCACATACCGCCGGCGCCCCGTCAAGCATCCGTTGCTTAGGTGTTACCCGCTATTATAGCCACGGTCGAACGGCAACCGAGGGCAAGAGCGCCGAATATGAAGAAATATTCGCGCAGGACGAGCCGCAGCGAGAGGACAAGGGCCCACAGGGCGACGCTCATGGCGTTGCGAGCTCCCCGCTGTTTGCGTAGGCCCTCACGCGATCGGCCAGCTCTTGGCGCGCAAGCAGGTGAGGCAAAGCTCCTACCCCATCCCCAGCCACACCTGCACGATGGGCACGTATCCCGCCACGAACACGGCCAGGATGAGCGCCGGCAGCGCGAAGCGCACGTAGCCGCGGGCCCAGCGGGGGAAGCGCGCACCCTCGCCCGTGTCGGCCTCGCGCACAAACGCATCCCAGCCCCAGCCGCGGCGCGTGGTGCAGAACAGCAGAAACACGAGCGCGCCCAGCGGCAGCACGTTGTTCGACATGAGGAAGTCCTCGATGGCCTGGATGTTGCCAATGCCCGGCACCTCCACGCCCGCCCACACGTTGAACCCCAGCACGCACGGCAGCGACAGCAGCGCCAGCGCCACGCCGTTCACCAGGCACGCCTTGTTGCGCGACCAGCCCCACTCGTCCATGCTGAAGCTCATGATGTTCTCGAACACCGCGATGACCGTGGAGAGCGCCGCAAAGCTCATGAACAGGAAGAACAGCGTTCCCCACAGCTGCCCGAACGGCATCTGCGAGAACACGCTCGGCAGCGTGATGAACACGAGGCCCGGGCCGCTTCCCGGCTCCACGCCGAACGCGAAGCACGCGGGGAAGATGATGAGGCCGGCCATGAACGCCACGAGCGTGTCGAGCCCCGCGATGCGCAGCGCCTCGCCCGTGAGGCGGTAGCGCTTGTCGATATAGCTGCCGAAGATGGACATGGAGCCCACGCCCACCGACACGGTGAAGAACGCCTGCCCCATGGCCGCGAACACGGCGTCGGCGAACGTTCCCCAGCCTCCCGCGAACAGCTTGCCGAAATCGGGCATGAGGTAGAACGCGAGGCCCTCCTGCGCGCCCGGCAGCGTGACCGCCCGCACCACGAGCACCGAGAGCACGGCGAACAGCGCGATCATCATCACCTTCGTGATGCGCTCCACGCCATTGCGCAGGCCGGCGCGCGTCACCAGCACGCCGATCAACACCACGGCCAGCATGAACGCCGTCATGAGCACCGGGTCGGCCAGCATGCCGTCGAACACGCCCGCCACGCCGCCCGCATCCAGGCCCTCGAACGTACCCGCGCCGCTGAACAGCATGAACGCGATCATCCAGCCGGCCACCGTGGTGTAGAACATCATGAGCAGGTAGTTGCCCGCGAGCGCCGGCCACTTGAAACGGCGCCACTTCGTGCCCGCCGGCTCCAACTCGTCGAAGCTGCGCGCGATGCCCTTCTGGCTGGCGCGCCCCACCGCGAACTCCATCACCAGGATAGGCAGCGCGAACACCACCAAGAACAGCAGGTACATGAGCACGAACGCCGCCCCGCCGTACTCGCCGGCGATGTAGGGGAAGCGCCACACGTTGCCCAACCCGATCGCACAACCCGCGCTGATCAGGATGAACCCCAAACGCGAGCCGAATTTTTCTCGAACCATGAATCCTCGCTTATCGAAAAGCGCCCGGCGGTTCCACCTCGCCGAGCGCACGAATGCAACCGGGAAAGTGTAGCGGAAAACGCCTGCCGGGCCAACGCGCGAGCCGAGGACACACCAA
>OLND01003397.1_pt1 | contig 12551 bp, 9 predicted proteins | sample 1672031 | NCBI WGS metagenome assembly OLND01 (sample SAMEA3136638, study PRJEB25190) | human gut metagenome | biome: human gut; feature: human-associated habitat; material: faeces | place: Austria | collected 2013
GGGGATTTCGCGATGTCTTCAGCTGTCCGCAATCCAGTCGCTTTAAATTAAGCGCCGGGGCCATCAACGATTAATTTATCTGCCTGTTTGATCCTTCGCGACGGACTTTTTACAAGACGGGGAAATCTTATACCTCAGAAATCAAGCTTTTAAAAGTTATTTGTTGATCTGCGTATATGTGAATTCACCGGAAGCTGCTTTATCCGGAACCTGTAACGGAACGCCGGATAAGTATTTCTTGATCGGCGTTTTTACGCCGTTGTCGAGCAGGATTGCCATCGGCATTTCTTCACTCATGATTTTCTGAACTTCGCTGTAGTACGCTTTCCGTGTTTCGTGATCGGAAGTCTTCAGTGCTTCCTCCAGACATTCGTCCAAACGGGCGTTGGAGAAGTTCATGAAGTTGTTGGAGCCGTGAGTGGAAACACGCCCGGCGATACCGGAAACGTCCGGTCCCTGGTAACCGGCGGACATGGTCATCTGATATTCCTTGTTTTGTTTGACCTTTTCGGTCCAGATCGCATAGTCCATCATATTGATCCGCATATCGATGCCAATCTCTTTCAGATTCTGCTGGATGATTTCCGCGATCTCCTTGTAGTTGCCATTTTCAAAAACAGAGAATTCCATTGAGAAATAGTAACCATCCGCATTCACCGTATAACCGGCCTGTTCCAGCAGCTTGCGGGCCTGCTCAACGTTGTGTTCCGGCATGGTGTAGCGATCGTCGGCGAAATCCTCAGCCATCGGTGAAATGAAGGTTTCCGCTACGCCGCCTACGCCGTTGGCGACGCGGTCGTAGATCATCTGACGATCCACGCCCATGGCTACCGCCTTGCGGACTTCCGGCTTGCTGAAATGCTCGTCTTCAAAATTAAACGCCAGATACAGCCGGTTCATCGACAGCTGCAGATAAACCTCATAATCTGGATTATCGTCGAAACCATTGGTGTTCGCCGACGGCACGCCGGTGCCTAAATAATCAACCTCATCCTGCAGAAACGCCTGGTACGCCGTCATTTCATCCGGGATGATCGAGAAGATGATTTTGTCAAGGATCGGCGTATCGCCCCAGTATTCGTCGTTGCGTTCCAGCGTGATGCTGACGCCTTTTTTATGTTCGACAAACTTGAACGGACCAGTGCCGACCGGATGTTGATTATATTCGTTGCGGGTCTGATCCGTCCCTTCATAGAGATGCTTCGGCATGATGAAGGTGCCGTACCAGGAAAGCTTGGTGATGATGCTGACGTCGGTATCCTTTAGATTCATGACGACGGTGTTGTCATCCGGACATTCAATGGATTCCACGGTCGTGAAGTTATCGCTTTTTGCCCATTTTTCAGCCATCAGCGTATCATAGGTCCATTTGACGTCGGCGGAGGTAAACGGTTCGCCGTCATGCCATTTCACGCCGTCATGCAGATGGAAGGTCAGTGTCTTGTCGTTGTTGGAAAACTCCCAGCTTTCCGCCAGATCCGGCAGGACGTTATCGTTGGGTCCCAGCTTGACCAGGCGGTTAAAAACATTCTGATTGATGATATAAGCGAAATCGTCCGTCTTTAAATCCGGATGATAGGTCGCCGGATCGCCGGCTAAGCTGAAGACGAAAACCTGTTCGTTTTCTTCGTCAGAAGGGGTGTTTGTCTGAGTCTGGCAGCCGCTGATCAGCAGCGCTGTGCTCAGCAGGAGGGACAGAAATAAAAAAACTTTTCGCATTGTAAAATCTCCTCTTCTTCATTCCTTAAGTCCAGTGTAAGCGCTGGCTTGGAAAAAAGCAATCTTTTCTCTTGCCCGTTCTGTCGGGCGGCAGAACAGCTTAGGGTGTGATGGGGACATAAAATGTCGGAAAATGAACGAATAAGTCAGAAAAGGTGAAATCAATGCCGGAAGCGGACAAAAAAAGCCCGCGGCAAGGCAGACTGTTTTTATGCGTTTTCGTACTTTTCCTGCAGCTGATCCCAGAATGGAAAGGTGAGACCCAGCTCCTGCTCCAGCGCATGCAGGCGGGGGATTTCCCGCCGGATCAGCATTTTATAGTTGAACACATGATCCAAGACGTCCGCATCTTTCAGCACTTCGTCGAGCGGCGTCTGGATGTGTTCCTTGTCGCTGTGGCGTTGAACGGCCAATGCGATCTCTTCCTGCTGCTGAGGTGTGCCCAGCTGCAGATCGCTTAAAATCCGTAAGGTGAGCGCCGCGCCTTTGCGGGCGTGATCCTCATGCTCGCCGGTAAGATAGGTTGAAATATCATGAAGCAGTCCCGCCAGCTCCGCTGCTTCGCTGTCTGCGCCTCGTTTCATCGCCAACATCGCCGCGAAATGAGCGGTTCCCAGCAGATGCGTGTAGACCGCGCGCCGCTGCTGAAATAAAAACGGATCGGGAATTGCCGCTTCGATCCATTGTTGAAGAATTTCTGACTTTTCCATGGTGTTCCTCCTGGTTTAATAAATTGTTTTACTGCGATCCTCGGCGAAGTCCGCAAGGCTTGCCGGCGGCAGTAATGAAAATAATTAAAGCTGATAATTACCGCGGCAATCTCCGTGTTTCCTATTTGCTTTGTCTGCGTAAAGCGTTTCCGCGTTGTCAAAGCGCCTGCGGATTTTCGTCAATAAAGCAATAACCCTTCCCCCACACGCTTTGCAGCAGCTGCGGATCAGCGGGATCCTGCTCGATCTTCTTGCGCAGATTGTGAATGTGAACGACGACGGTCCGGTGATCGCCATAGCTGGATTTGCCCCAGATATGATTGTAAAGCTCGCTGGCTTTATAACACTGTCCGGCATGCTGCATAAGAAACGCTAAAATCTTAAATTCCATCGGCACCAGCGGATAGCACGTTCCGTCCGTTTTCGTCAGCTCGTGGGTTTGAGCGTTGAGCGTGAACGAAGCGCAGCGCAGCTCGTTGACGGTCTTCTTTTGTTGGCGGTCATTCCGCCAGCGGCGCAGATTTGCCTGAATCCGGGCGTGGAGAATCTCGTTGTCAAACGGCTTGACAATGTAATCATCCCCGCCCTGCTGCAAAGCTGATATAATAGTGTTACTGTCATCCAGGCAGCTGATAAACAGGATCGGGCAGTCGTGCCATTGCCGCAGCTGCGCGCAGAGGTCGATCCCGCTCTGATCCGGAAGTCCGACGTCCAGCAGAATAATATCGTAGGCGTCGCGCGCTAAAAACAGCGCTTCCTCCGCACTGGCGGCGCTGACGACTTCGTACAGGTTGTCCTGGCTGAGATAATAACGGATGATGCGGGCGATTTCTTTATCGTCCTCTACGATCAATACACGATCCATGATGATCACCTGAACTCATTATAAAGGAGCGATGCCGGATGTTCAAACGATTTAGGGTACTTGTGTTGTTTTTCGCCTTACTGCTGCTGCCGCTGGGGCTTTTTCTGCACATCAACCACAATACCGCGGCACTTATGGAACACGATGAAATCCCGGCTTCGATTGAAACCCGGCCGATGCGGCTTGTCAGCGGAATGAGTGCGGATCAGCAGCGCTGTTCGATCACGCTGAAAGTGCCGGCAGCGGTGCAGCCGTTGACCTTGATTCTGGATAATGCGGGACCGGTTCAGGTCTGGGTTAACGATCAGTTAATCTATCTTTCCTCGAGTCAGGATCCTTATCAGCGGATTCAATTTGTCAGACTGCCGCAGGCAGAGGGTACGCTGACCCTTTCGCTGGCTCCCAGCGAGCTGCAGCGCAACGACGCGGTGTCGACATCGCAGCCCTATTCCCCGCCGGGCATGCTGCTGGCAGGGCCGCAGGCAGCACTTTCCGCTTCGCATGTCGCCTTTGGCATTACGATGTTTTATGCCGGCTTTTATTTGCTGCTGATGATGTCCTCGCTGACGTTGTTCCAAAAGAAAAAGGAAGAAACATATCTGCTGCTGTTGGCCGCGGCTTCGCTGGTTTCGCTGCTGCGGGTGCTTGCTTTGTCTGCTTTCCCTTTGTTTCCATTGAGCTATGCGCAGTGTTCCCTGATCATGCCGGGAATCTTTTTGATGACGACCTTGTGCCAGCTGCTGATCATCATGATGCTGCTGAAACCGGCGATTCCCGCGCGGCTGCAGGCAGTGTTTACGCCGCGCATTCTGACGGCAGGTTTTGTCATGTTGATGCTGCTTCAATACATTACTCCGGAAGGCGTGGAAACGTTGATTCGGATTCTGGCTGTGATTCCCATTCTGATTCTGTTTGTCCGTGCCGATCAACGTCATCTTCCGGGAACCTTCCCGCTGGTATGCGGATATGCAGTGTGGGAAAGCATACTTTTATTTTATTATTTAATCTATAACCGCGGGGCGATGCAGGCGGGCGAGCTGATGATCGTCTACATGCTGCCGCAGTTCGGCTTTTTGTTCTTTATGATGATGGCGGCATTGGTGATCAATCGTAAATTTGCCGCAAAATTTGATGAATCAGAATCGCTGAACCGGGAATTAGAACAGATGAACACGAACCTGGATCATCTTGTGGACGAACGGACGCAGCAGCTGCAGAAAGAACAGGCGCAGAAGCAGCGGATGATCATGAAGGTGCTGCATGATGTGCGTTCCCCGATTTTTGTTCTAAAAGGCTGTCTTCAGCAGTTGGAGGCAAAGGATGAGGGACAGCAGCGGAACTTGTCGACGATGCGCCAGCGCTTAGAGGTGCTGGAAGGTCTGAGCGACGATTTGTTTTTAAGCGTCAAGCTGGAAAATCATGAACTGGCGTTTGTCTTTGACGAGGTGTGTCTGAACGATTTGCTGACACATCTGGCGGAAGCCCATCAGGTCAGCGCCCGGCAGAAACAGATCCGGATGAATCTGATTTTGCCGAAGCAAGCTGTTTGGGTGTGGGCGGATGATCTGCGGCTGCAGCGGGTGTTTGATAATCTGCTGCGCAACGCTCTCGCCCATACGCCGGAAGGCGGGCAGATCGACTGTGTCTGCTCGATCAAGGGAGAGCAAATAGAAATCCGGATTCAGGATACCGGAGAAGGGATTGATCCAGAGGAACTACCGCAGTTGTTCGATGCTTTTTATACCGGCAACAGGTCGCAAGGAAGCGGTCTGGGCTTGGCAATTGCCCGGGAAATTGTCGAAGCGCACCGCGGAACGATTGAAGTCGAAGCGACAAGCAAGGAAGGCACAGTGTTCCTTGTCCGGTTAAAGATGTTAAATTCCACCTCGGATTCCGTGCCGGACTTAAATCAGTAATGTCTACATTTAACCAGTAATGTTTGGATCCCGGAAATGACTTCCATTTCACCGGGATTTTCTTTTGTTTCACGAATCACCAGAAACTGGAAAGACGGACATATCACTCGCCTTGAACAATGTCAAGAACGTAACTTGAATTTTATTCTTATAAAATTCAAGGCAGAGGTGATGAGAATGGAACGGGCGATCGTTCACAGTGATATTAACCATTGTTACGCGCAGATTGAGGAGATGCTGAATCCCGAGCTGAAGCAACGGCCGATGGCGGTCGGCGGCAGTCAGGAAGAACGGCACGGGATCATCCTTGCCAAGAATCTGCATGCCAAGAAATACAAGATTCAGACCGGGGAAACCTTAGACGAAGCCCGGATCAAGTGTCCCCAGCTGCTGATCCTGCCCCCGGATTACCGCCGTTATCAGCGGATAACGGATCAGGTCAAGGCGATTTATCGGGAATATACCGACCGGGTTGAGGAATACGGACTGGATGAAGCCTGGCTGGATCTGACGCAGTCGCAGCGGTTGTTCGGCCCCGCTTCGCAAATTGCCCGAACAATCCAGCAGCGGGTCTACGCGGAACTGGGATTAACGATTTCAATTGGTCTGTCGTTCAACAAGATCTTCGCTAAAATGGCCTCGGATTTCGTTAAGCCCAGCGGGTTTGTGACAATTACCCGGGCTAATTTCCAGGAGAAAATCTATCCGCTGTCGGTGCGGGAGCTGTTTTATGTCGGCGCGGCGACGCAGAAGAAGCTGGAAGCCTGGGGGATTACGACGATCAGCGATCTGGCAGGCCGCGACCGGCAGTTCATGCGCCGCTATTTCGGCAAGGTCGGGGAGATGCTGCACTGGTTCGCGTTGGGCGAGGATATCAGCGAAGTCGCACTGGCCAGCGAGGCGATTCCGGTCAAATCCGTGGGCAACAGCGTCACGGCGGTCCATGATCTGCATACACATGGAGAAGCGCGGCTGGTGCTGCGGGTGTTGGCGGAGTCCGTCGCTTCCCGGCTGCGCGATCAGGGCTTGAAAGGCAAGGGTATCGCTTTGAGCCTGCGGGATATTCATTTATTCCGCTGGAGCCTGCAGCGCAAGCGTGCCCGTCCGACCCAGCTGGCGGAAGAAATTCTGGAGGATGCGGAAATTCTTTTACGCCAGGCCTGGCAGAACGCGCTGCCGCTGCGCAGCATCGGGATCAGCGTATTTGACTTATGTCTGGATCAGACCGGGGAACAGCTGGATTTGTTCGTCGACGAGCAGCACCGTCAGTCGTTATTGCAGCTGGAAAAGACAGTCGACGGGATCCGCCGCCGGTTTGGCTTTGAAAAAATCCAGCGCTGCAGCCTGCTGCTCGACAAGCCGCTGACCAGTTTTAACCCCAACGATTCATCCGATCGGTTTTCTCAAAGGCCCGATTCAAGCCGGCAGCCGATAGTAAAATTAAAGCGGAGCGTGAATCCGCCAAAGCAAGCGCAGACCGCAGGAAAGAAAGGGATTTCAAGCCGCGGACAACTCGCTGGCTCAAACCGGAAAAACCATGATATAATGAAACCAACGAAAGATGAAAAAAGGAGATTAGAAATAAGATGAAAAAACCAGTTTTAGTCATTCTGGCAGCCGGTATGGGCAGCCGCTACGGCGGACTGAAGCAGATTGACGCTCTCGGAAGCAATGGCGAACCGATCATCGACTTCTCGATTTATGATGCGCATGAAGCCGGATTCGACAAGGTCGTGCTGATCATCCGCAAGGAACATGAGGAAGCCTTCCGTAAGAATCTGACCGATAAAGTATCCAAGCACATGGAAGTCGAGTTCGCTTATCAGGATCTCAACGATGTGCCGGAGGGGATCACGGTGCCGGAAGGCCGTGAAAAACCATGGGGAACAACCCATGCACTGCTGGCCTGCCGCAATCTGGACGCTCCGTTTGCGATCATCAACGCCGACGATTATTATGGCAAGGATGCCTTCCGCGTTATTTACAACTTCTTATCCAACGAAGTTAAAGACGGCGAATACGGCATGGTCGGTTATGTGCTGGAAAATACGCTGACGGATCACGGCACCGTTTCCCGTGCGATCTGTGAGCGGGATGAAAATGGTTTCTTGCAGAAGATTGTGGAATGCCCGAAGATCGCGAAGGACGGCGATCGTGCGAAGCTGACCAACGATGATGGCAAGACTTGGGAACCAATTGCGAAGGGCTCTGTCGTTTCGATGAATTTCTGGGGCTTTACACCGAAAATCTTTGAACAGTGCGAGCCGATTTTTGAGGAATTCATCCGCAAGGGTGTCGTTGAAAATCCGATGAAGTGCGAACACGTCATTCCGACGGCAATCGGAACGCTGCTGGAACAAAAGGCCTGCACAGTTAAGGTGCTTACCTCCAACGACCGCTGGTTCGGCGTCACCTATAAAGAGGATAAACCGTATGTTGTCCAGTGCCTGAAAGACTATAAGGATCAGGGACTGTATCCGTTCGATTTGTGGAAATAATCCGCAGTCACTATAAAACAAAGGAAGGACAGTGCTGAAAAGCCATCAGCGTCTGTCCTTTTTTAATCTGTAAAATCAGAAAACAAGGTAAGGAAAGGCAATTTTATGCCTTTATTTCAAATTGGGATGCAGGCTGTTGACGCCCGGATAATGCTGCAGGGAAACGTTGGACGGGGAATAAAGACTGCGTCCGTCCAGCGTGAAGCGCGAACCGTGGCATGGGCAGTCCCAGGTTTGATCGGCGGGGTTGTAGTGCAGCGGGCAGCCCATGTGCGGACAGGTCAGATCGACCAGAAATTCCAGCCCCTCCTCAGGAATGACGACGCCGTAACGGCGTCCATGCAGACGTACGACGGTTCCGGTGCGGCGCGGCTGGTTTTCCGGGGTGACGGTAAAGCGATCCTTGAAGAACGCTTCCGTCAAGGTCGCGGCGTTGCCCAACGTATACAAACTGAATAAATCACCCTTGCGCCGGGCCCGCAGATACTCCGGAATGACGAAGGCCGGATCCTGCACCTGCGCGCTGATCATTTCCGCGGCGATCATTGCCCAGGTATAACCCCATTTGGAATATCCGGATGCGATCCAGTAATGATCCTGAATCTGCCCGATAAACGGCAGGCGGCGGCGGGGAATCAGATCCTGCGCACTCCAGCAGGCCAGCGGCTGATGCACGCCCAGCGTTTTTGCGGTTTGTAACAGCGGCGCGTACGGATCCTTGGGATAATGATGGATGCCGATGGCCGGACCCGCCAGAATCAAGGTCGGCTGATCCTCTTTGCGCGCAAACCGCAGTGAAAGCGCCTGACCGGGGTCGACGGTATTGAGCATCAGACCGTCGAGAGCCGGATCGCAGCGAAAGGCCGCCGCCGCTTCGCGCTGGTAGTGAAACCGTGCGGCGTACAGCTGCAGCCGGTCAAAGGCCGGGAACTGCGTGGTGAGAATTAAATCCTTGAACCGCAGGCGGTAGCTGCCGTCGCTGATCAGGCAATGATCCTGAATCTCAACGACCGGCGATTCTTCATAGAGCGTCACTTTGTCTTTTAACGCTTCCAATAAACCAGCCTGGAACAACCAGGGATCGAGCAGCGCCTGATCCGCCGCGGCCAGCTGATCGGTCCAGGTCAGCGGCAGGGGAAAGCTTGGCGGATCGCTCAGCTGGGCTCCGAGAGCTGACAGAGCAGCTTTTTCCTGGTTCAGGATCGCCGCGCCTTCTTCGCTCTGCGCCGCTAAAATCGCGCTAGTCCGCTGCCAGCGGCACGCGATGTCCGCCGTGCGGATCAGCTGTTCGTAGTGATCGACGGCCGTGCGGTTGAGCTGGTATACGGACTGCGCGATGTCCGCGGGCAGCGTGTGATAAAACGCGCCGTGCAGCGCGCTGACTTTGCCTGTGTTGCGGGCGGAGTTATTTTCCAGAAACCGCCGTTTTTCAATCACGGTGACGCGCCGGCCGCTGTCTTTCAGCATCCAGGCGCATAACAATCCGGTTAATCCGCCCCCGACGATCGCAATGTCGGTTTCCTGATCCTCATTGAGCTGCGGACACTCCCACAGCGGACGTTGTTTCTGCCAATATGATTTCTGCATCTCCGCTCACCTCGTCTTGTTCTATTCGTTCCTTAGTATGGACAGGCGGACTGAACTTCAAACAAAAAAACCGGTTCTTCTCAGAACACGGTTTCCAGGAAAGTTTTGATGATGTCGGTGCCGCCGATGAAGGTGCCCAGCGAGCTGAAGACGTTGGCGAGAATGACGACCAGCAGGATCCGGGTCACGCGGTTTTTCCACATGCCTTTAACGGAATTGACGTCTTCGGTCAGATTTTCAAAATCTTTGACCTTCGGCTTGCGTACCGAGGCTTCGACCAGACCGGCGAACCAGCCGGCGGCCAGCAGCGGATTGAGCGAGGTGATCGGCGCCGCCACAAACGCCGTGAGGATCGACAGCGGATGACCGCCGGCCAGCAGCGTGCCGATGGCGGACAACGTGCCGTTCCATAAGATCCAGCTTTGGATTTGTTCCCAGCCGGCGCTGTGCGAGTTCAGAAAGGTGGCGCAGATCAGCGCGATGATCGCGATCGGAATGCCCCAGCCGATCACTTTGCCCCAGATCGATTTGGGGGGTAAGGAATCCAATTCGTTCAGATCGGCCAGCTTGCCGCTTTCAATCAAAGCGCTGACGCCTGGAACGTGCGCCGCTCCCAGCACGGCGACAACCTTGGGTCCTTTGGCCTGGGCAATTTTTGTGGCGAGATATTGATCGCGTTCGTGAATTAGGACATCGGCGACGACTGGGAAGCTGTCGCCGACTTCTTTTAACGCGCTTTCCAGCATATCGCTTTGCTTGAGCTGTTCCAGATCCGCTTCCGTGATGTCTTCATCGTCAAACAACGAAAAGACAATGCTGGTGAGCAGCTTGCATTTCTGCCAGAAGCTGTGTTTGCGCCAGATGCGGGAGAACGTCGTCTGGATCCGCCGGTCTGCCAGCACCAGCTCAGCATTCAGTTCCTTGGCGCTCTGGATGCCCTGCATCATTTCCGCGCCGGCGCTGATGTCCATTTTTTTGGCAATTTTCTTCTGGTACGAGCTTAGAATAATATTAGCGAGCAGAAAACCTGTTTTTTTCTGCTTGATGACCTGTACGATATCGGTTTGTTCCCATTGACCAGGATGCATCAGCGACTGATAGCGATCCTCGTCCAGTTCCACACAGATGCTGTCGGGTTGAATTTCCTCAAGCGCTTCCTTGACCTGCTGGGCGCTGACTTTGGAAACGTGCGCCGTGCCGATCAAAGTGATTTCTTTGCCCTGCGTCTGTAGAGTTGTCCATTGTTTTTCCATCAAGCCAACCTCATTTCCCGTCTATTGTACCGCAACCTGTTTGGATTTTCCATCTTTTGAAATTCAAACTGCGGTTTCAGGATAAAAAGTGGATCGCCGAGCATACTTCTGGATAGAAAGGAGCCGCTTTTATGAAACCCCAATCACGGATATTCGACATCCTTTTAGCATTTTGCTGGGTGATGATCGTCGTTACCGGTTCGTTGGCGTTAGGATCCTATTGGAGCCGCCGTCCGGTTTCTTCCCTCCAGCCTCAATCCAGCGCCGCGCCTGCCGCTCCGCTGCTGCCGGAACTATCCCAAGCGCTGCCCGACACCGAGCAGCTGATCAGCCAGCTGACGCAGATTGCCAAAGGTCAGTTTACGGCCAAAGGGACGCAGTCGCTGCAGCTGAACCTGTCGGAACAACAGCTGGGGGAGTTGTTGAAAACCGCGGCCGGCGATATGCTTTCCGATCCGCAGATCACGCTGGAAAATGGCAATGAAGCTGCAATTGAAATGACGGTGAATGATCCCGAGGCACTCGTCAAGCTGTTTCCCAAGCTGAAGGAATACGGCGCGCTCTTGACGCTGGCAAAGGGCTGCCGCGTGGCCGTGGAAGCGAAACTGGCAGGGCAGGATGATGAAATTACGATCGAGCTGCAGCGGATCACGCTGGCCGGCGTGGATCTGCCCGCGTCCCTGGTCAAGTCCACCAACACTGCCGTGAATAAAAACTTAAAAACCATTCTGGATAAAATGGACGGCCTGCAGATCAGCGTTCTGGAACTGAAGGATGAAGCATTTCGCTTTGAAGGCACTGTTCCGCAGACGCTGCTGCTGCAAGGAAAACCATGAAGACGCAGTTCCGATCAGGAGCTGTGTTTTTTTTGCTTGTTCCCCAATTTTAATTTTCGATTGAATATTTTGAATCCAGTCCAGACTTGCGTCCGCGGAAATCCCGGCTCCGATTTGCGGCAAGCCTGAAAAACAGATGAAACAAGCCCGGCGGGTTTCAGGCAATTTCAGTTTTCAAGGCTTTTAGAACTGTGCTATAATAATTCAATGAAAGGAGGATTCACCAATGGTTAATTATTACACTACCATTCAGTCGATCCTGAACTACACGCGGATGTTTTTCGACATCCTGATCATGTGGCTGCTACTCTATTACACAATAAAAATCGTCCGGAATAACTCCCGGACAATTCAGATATTTAAAGGAATCGTCTTGATTCTTGTGATCAAAGCGGTCGCCAACGTCTTCGGCCTGAACACGGTCGGCTGGATTGCCGACATGTTTGTGTCCTGGGGCTTCATCGCCGTCATTATTATTTTCCAGCCGGAAATCCGGTCGCTGCTGGAAAAGCTGGGAAAATCCAATGTTTTTTCACGTATTTCCACCCTTTCAGGAAACGAGAAGGAGCATCTGGTCGACGAGCTGGTCAAAGCGGTGATGATTCTGTCCAAGGATCAGACCGGGGCTTTGATCTCGCTGGAACAATCTCACTCCTTAAATGATTATGTTAAAACGGGAACGCCGATGAATTCGATGGTCACTGCCGAGCTGCTGACGTCGATTTTTGTGACGTCCACGCCGCTGCATGACGGCGCGGTCATCATCCAGGGCGACCGTCTGGCGTGCGCGAGCGCGTACTTCCCGCCGACCAATCAGGAACTGCCGTCACGGTACGGCGCGCGTCACCGCGCGGCGATCGGGATCAGTGAAATCACCGATTCCGTGACGATTGTCGTTTCTGAAGAAACCGGCAATATTTCAATTGCCGAGGGCGGACAGATCACGACGGTCTCCAAAAAGGAGCTGCGCGATTATCTGCTGCGCGTTGTCTGCAACGAGGAAACCGTTGTGCGGGAAAAAACACCAAAGACGCAGACCCGGAAATCCTATTTCGTGATCGACGAACCGCAGTTAGTCGTTGAGAAAGAAATTGAAACGAAAAAGTCAGAAAAAGGCTTGCTGAACAAGATCGCCGTCAAGAAGCAGGACGGCGGGGAAAGCGCCGA
>OLND01003403.1_pt1 | contig 12538 bp, 11 predicted proteins | sample 1672031 | NCBI WGS metagenome assembly OLND01 (sample SAMEA3136638, study PRJEB25190) | human gut metagenome | biome: human gut; feature: human-associated habitat; material: faeces | place: Austria | collected 2013
TGACATTATTATCTCTGCTGACGGACCGGACGAGAAAGAAGCGGTTGAAGCCCTTGTAGAATGCCTCAAGACATTAGAACAGGCAGAATAATATTCTTAAAGACATATAAGATCACACAATGCACCCTCATTGTGTGATCTTTCTTTATCTCATATTCTCTTCTTACTCTGCTTCTCGCTTCACATGATTCAATTCATAAAAAATTGAAATCAGGTATCCGGCTACGCCCGCATAACCTCCTGTCAGAAATGCTGACCACAGACATTCTGATAAATCCCAGGAAACACTGAGTCCAAACATCATCACAGGCAGTGCCACAACTGCCACACAGATAAATGTAAACACTCCGCGGAACAATGCTGCTGTATATTTTTTCCCACAATTTGCTGCCAGTAATTTCCATAGTTTTTTCATAATAAAACTACCCTCTTTCTGCGAGTTATCTCTTTTCGCTTTCTGAGGGTAGTATAACAATCCATGGTTAAATCTCCATGTATCACTCTGTTAAGTTTAAGTTAAATTAGGCATGCAAATGTTAATCCTTCTATCACACTGTAATCTTCTCATAACTGTGCGTCCAGTCTGTCTTTAACAAGAACAGCAGAAATACCAGACTGCTCAGTGACCATGTGATCGGATATGCCCAACAAATAGTCTTAAATACCGGAACAATACGGATTGCGATCGTCACATACACAATACGGAACCCGCACCAGAAGCCAAGCATCGTTGCCATAGGTATCACAGACTTGCCGCAGCCTCTCAGCACACCTGTTGCGCTGTGTGAGAACGCAAGCAGAAAATAGAACAGACACACTGTCCGCTCCTGTATCACGCCAAATTCAGCCGCTTTCGGTGCCTTGGCAAATATCCCTACCAGCCATGGTGCATAGATGTATTCTACGATACCGATCACCGCAGCGATCACGGCACAGCTTACGATACCAAAGACTGCTCCCTTCTTCGCGCGTTCGTACTCCTTTGCACCCAGATTCTGGCTGATGAACGTAGACATCGTTAAAGACATCGCCATGATCGGGATAAATACAAAGCCTTCCACTTTTGAATGCGATCCTGCGCCCGACATGGCATATTCTCCAAAGGAATTGATATTGGTCTGTACTACCAGATTACCAATGCTGATAACTGAATTCTGGATACCAGCCGGAAGTCCCTGACGAATCACATCTCCCATGATATTCGCATGATATTTCAGCTTCTTAATGCTGACCCTTGTGCATCCCTGATTCTTCCTCATCCTTAATATACAGAGTACAGCACTTAAGCCCTGTGCGATCACCGTTGCGATAGCCGCTCCTGCCACGCCCCAGTGAAAGACTGCCACAAAGATCAGATCCAACACCACATTCACAGCAGAACAGATCGCCAGATAATACATCGGCCGCACACTGTCTCCAAGTGCCCGCATAATGGACATGAAAATGTTATACATGATGATCGTCGTACTGCCTGCGAAATAAATCTTAAAATAGGTCAGCGACTGTGGCAGCACATTCTCCGGCACATCCATCATATTCAGAATCTGTGGAGCAAAGATCAACCCAATCGCCGTCATCAACACCGATGCAATGATACCGAACAGGATATTGGTATGGATCGATCTCTCGATATTTTTCTCATCCTCAGCTCCCACATAGCGGGATATTACCACTCCTCCTCCGATAGCAATACCATTAAACATTCCTACCACCAGAAAGACGAGGCTTCCCGATGTGCTTACCGCTGCAAATGCCGTATTGTCCGCAAAGTTACCGACTACCCAGGCATCTGCCATATTATATAATTGTTGTAATAGTTGTCCGAAAATTAAAGGAATCGTAAATGCAACGATCCCCTTCGCAACTGATCCCTTGGTCAGATCAATCGTCTCTTTCTTCTTTTTCATTTGATTACCCCAGTAAATGTACACCGCCTAAAAGTACATATGAAATAAACCACATAATCACTGTCGCCATACAGATTCCAAGCACAACTGCCGGAAATGCTTTGCGGAACTTCACACCCAGAAGTGCTGCGATCAGTGATCCTGTCCATGCCCCTGTACCCGGAAGCGGAATTCCTACAAAGAGTACCAGTCCCCAGAATTCGTATTTCTCAATCTGGTCACTCTTACTCATGGCACGTGCTTCCAGTCTGTGTACCATCGGTTTGAAAGTCTTCGTGCCTTTGAGCCAGGTAAAGATTGGTGTGATCAGAAGCAGAATGAATGGCACCGGTATGATATTGCCAAGCACACAAAGCGGAATTGCCTTTGCTACCGGTACACCAAGCACAGGTCCTGCCACCAGAAGCGCTCCTCGAAGCTCCAGAATCGGGATCATTGAGATCACGAATACAATTGCCTCTTTGCTCAATGTGCCGCTCAATGCATGGATAATCCCCTGCACAAGTGTCTCTGTCATAATTATTCTCCTTTAATATATCTTCTCAGGAAGGCGAATAAAGCCTCCATCTCTTCTCTGGTGCCCACGGTCACACGCATATACTGTTCAATGCGCTCACTGCCCCAGAATCTTACATAGATGTCTTCTTTCTTCAATGCTTCAAACATCTCTTTCGCATCATATTCCGGATGCGTCACAAATATGAAGTTTGCCTGCGAATCCAGACATTTAAATCCCAATTCTTTGAACTGTTTCACAGACCATGTTCGGGTCTCTACGATTTTCTGGATCGTCTCCTCAAAATATGCCTTATCCTTCACAGCTTCCGCGCCACATACCAGCGCCGCCTGATTCATAGTATAGGAATTAAATGAATATTTGGCATCATTCAGATATTTGATCAGCGTCGGATTACTGATGGCATATCCAATACGCATTCCTGCCATAGAGCGGGATTTGGAAAATGTCTGTACCACGATCAGATTCTCATACTTATCGATCAGTTCCAGTGCAGACTTTCCTGCAAAGTCAATATAGGCTTCATCCACGATTACGATCACATCCTGATTGTGCGCAATGATATCTTCTACAAACTCAAGATCCTCATAGATTCCGGTCGGTGCATTCGGATTCGGGAATATGACACCGCCATTCTCCTGATAATAGTCTTCCTTGCGAATGCGGAAATCATCCGTAAGCTTCGGACAGATATACGGAATCCGGTAAAGATCCGCCCACACCTTATAGAAAGAATAAGTAATATCCGGAAACAGGATTGGTTTCTCGGAATTAAAAAATGTCAGGAAACACATGGACAGCACATCGTCCGATCCCACACCCACAAATACCTGATCTTTATTCACGCCGTAATACTCAGCCAGGCTGTCCACTAACACACTGGCAGTCGGATCCGGATACATCCGAAGCTTATCCGGACTGATCTGTTCCATCGCTTTCTGCACACCCGGTGCCGGTGGATACGGATTCTCATTGGTATTCAGCTTAATCACCTTACGGCCAGGCTGTTCGCCCGGCACGTATGGCTCTACCTTTCGTATATTCTTCTCAAATGCTTTCATATTCTAAAAGTACTCCTTCGCAAGTTCAGCAAATTTCGGAAGTGAATTAATAATTGTCTCATAAGATACACAATATGCCAGTCTTACATAGCCAGGGCATGCAAAAGAGCTTCCCGGAACCATCAGAATATTGTATTTCTTACCTGCTTCGCAGAATTCTTTTTCATTCTCAACCGGCGACTTCACAAAGAGATAGAATGCTCCCTCTGGCTTAATGCAATCAAATCCGCATTCTTTCAAGCCATTGTACAGTGCTTCTCTGTTTCTGTCATAGTAGGAAATGTCTGTTTTTTCATTCAGGCATGCCTTTACAATCTTCTGCTGCAAGGTTGGTGCATTTACAAATCCGAGAATACGGTTTGCTACATTTGCCGCTGAAAGCATATCCTCGCTGTCTGCCACTTCATCCGGGATTACCAGATATCCGATACGTTCACCCGGAAGTGACAGGGACTTGCTGTAAGAATATCCTACAATCGTATTATCGTAATATTTAGTCAGATACGGCACTTCCGCTCCATCATATACTAATTCACGGTAAGGCTCATCAGAAATCAGGAAAATCTCTGTTCCGTATTCTTTCTGCTTTGCTTCCATAATAGCTGTCATCTTCTCAATGGTCTCTTCTGAATATACCACACCGGTCGGATTGTTCGGTGTATTCACGATAACTGCCTTGGTCTTTGGTGTGATCTTCTTCTCGAATTCATCCAACTTCGGCTGGAAATCTACGGTATTCGGAGATACCTCTACCAGCACGCCGTCGAAGTTGTTGACATAGGCTCTGTATTCTCCAAAATATGGGGCAAATGTCAGCACCTCATCTCCTGCATTGATAATCGTCTTCAGGATAACATTCAGACCTCCTGCTGCACCTACGGTCATGATAATATTCTTGCCCTCAAATGCTGTACCAAAACGTTCATTCAGAGAATTTGCTACCGCTTCGCGGACATCTGCGTAACCGCTGTTGCTGTTGGTGTATCCATGAAGTACCAACGGATCCTCATTCTCGACCAGATCTTCGATTGCCTTCTTTACAGCCTCCGGAGCCGGTACATTTGGATTACCCAGGCTGAAATCAAATACATTCTCAGCACCGTAAATACCTGCCAGACGGTTACCTTCTTCAAACATGGCACGAATAGCGGAACTGTTCGCTACCAGGCCTTTCATTTTCTCTGCTATCATTCTTCTACCTCCTGTGTCTGATTATCTTGTGTCTTTTCTCTTACCCATCCCTTTTCTACCATGAATACCGGACGGTAAGATCGTTTCGCTTTTCTGAGTCCTTCGGAACCTGTATCTTCTTCGCGGTTCACGTATTTATAATCCATACAGGCATACTGTACAAACTGCTGATTGATCATCGTGTACGCACCCTCGATCTCTCCAAGTGCCTTCTCAATATGCACCACAAATGTATCTTCAGAAAGCGGCTCTCCGATGGTAAATGCTATGATCTTGCCATCCACTCTTAATGCGCCGCCTACCAGGTCTAATTCTTTAAAGAGTCGCAGGGAATTCAGCGTCACACAGAGCTCCGCATTCTTCTCTTCATCCTCTTCACAGCCATTTTCATTACGCCATTTCAAACCTGTCTGTACACATTCTTCCAGATTATCCTCACTGATCGGTTCGTAAGACCAGCGGTCTGCATATACGATTTTAAACTTATTAACATGGTTACGTTTGCTGTGAAGCTTCTTGCCGGAAAGTGTGGCCAGTTTCTCAGATTCATATACATAATCCGCATCACCTTCCACATATTCAATCTCAAATCTTCCCGGATACCATTTCTCCAGATATTCAAAATTATCCGGTGTCACAGTATACATGAGGAACGGAACTCCCCGTTCCTTGCTGTATACCATCAGCACATCCAATGCTTTCTTAACATTCTCCGGTTCTCCCGCCGGGTATGCGAAAGAGAATCCGTACGGAATACCAATGTATGTTCTACCTCAGCAAACTTCACATGATAAAATCGCGCCCATAAGTATACATTTACAAATGTACGCTCACAGCTTCTGCTGGTATGATGCTTGAAATAATGTGTGATGAGATCTTTATCTTCCAGTTCTATCTTCTTAAAGTCTATCTCTATCATAACTTACCTTCTTATATTACTTTTCTTACTTATTCTCTTTCTTATTTTTTCTTGCACGGATTTTAGTATAGCATATTCGGACAACCAATACAATCAACAGGATCAGTACCAGAATAACAGCATAGATCACCAATGCGATCTTATTCGGGTGTTTCAATAACTCGATCGGATTCCGGCTGTCACTGATAACCTTGCGGTTTTCTGTCTTCTCATAGCGTTCAGGTACTACAGATACGCCCTCATCGTTTTCAGAGAAGGATTCAAGATAGCTCGCCAGTGCGTACCATTCTTTTACTTCCGCGCCATTCTGATCGTGGATAATATACTTTTCAAAATCTGTAATTGGCTCTCCGTCTGCATTCTTCGGTGTGATCTTAAGGATTCCCTTAGACTGTCCTTCTACTGCGCCAAGCATCTGCGCAGAGTAAAGTCCCGATACCACACGGTACAGCTTATCATCCTGAATATTCTCAAGCTTCTCCTGTGTTAAAGGCTCTTCCTTGCCTACCTGATCAGTCGTCATATACACATCCGTCACTTTATTCAGAATCATGCGGTGCGGGTTAAATGTCCACGCCATACCGCTTGGATAAAGCTGTGCAGCACTCATCAACGAAGACACCGAAGCATCCACCTCTGCTACCGTCTTAAGTTCTGCTCCGGTCAGATATACACTGACCAGCGGATATCCTGTAATACGATCTGCTCCGATACCAAGAGCGCTTACATTAAATGCGTCCGATACCGTAATTTCTCCCTTTGGGAAGGAATCACGAATTACACCTGTCGCTACAACTGCCAGATCCACCGGCTCATAATCTTCACCTTCCGCCTGCTTCACCGCATAGATATAAGAGTCAGATATCAGATTACCAAGTCCTGCCTCTCTGTGTTCTGCATACATATCATCTACCGAATCAAATGCCACGTCATTTTCTGCCAATACCTGATTCATTGTATATCCAAATCTGGACAGATATTCTTCATCAATCACACTGCGGTACTGTGCAAGTTCTGCTTCAATATCCGCATCCTTCTCTACCGTGCCATCCATTGCTTTTAACTTATATTCTTCCAATGTCCATCTGCCATCACCATTCGGCACAAGACTCATCTCACCAAGATTTGCTCCATAGCATCCTGCTGATGCGATCACCGTATTGCCATGAATGATCGGCTGTTCCAATGCAGTATGTGTATGTCCGCTGATGATCACATCAATCTCCGGTACTTCCTTCGCAAGGATCTCATCCTCAGACTTATCTTCATCTTCATTCGTACCGCTGTGAGACAGGCAGACAATCATATCTACATCTTCCTTCTGCAGTTCTTTTACTACACGTTTAGAGGTCTCTACAATATCGTCAAATTCCAGACCGCTCTCTGGCGCACAGGCTGCTGCATCTTCTCCCAGTACACCAAACACGCCAATCTGCACACCATCATGCTCAATCACCGTATATTCTTTACTACCATAATCTTCCAGTGCTGTCTGAATCAGTTTATTATCATCGGATTTATTCTTTTTCCAATCGATATTCGCAATCAGGAACTGTGGCAATGTAAGCTCGGCATCTTCTTCTGCATTACGTAACGCACTGTGGAACATATTGGAAAGTCCCACTGCACGGTAGTCAAATTCATGATTGCCAAAAGTAGTTGCTTCCACACCAATCTTGCCAAGCATGGTAAGCTCTGCCGCATCTGTCTCATATATCGTCTGATAGAGCGTACCCATAGAAAAATCTCCGGCATCAAATACAAATGCTGCCGGATCTTCCTCTTTTACTCTGTCAATCTCTGTTTTAATTCTGGCAAGCCCGCCTATCATCTCAGTCTCCCCGTCTGCCTGGCTTGCCTTATATTCATCCAGTCTGGAATGAATATCATGTGTAAATAATACAGTCACCCTGTCGCCTGAATTTGTCGCAGACTCCGCCTCCGCCACGACAGAATTCACACACAGAGTACATACCATTATAATCATCAGCATAGCTGATTTAATTCGTCTTCTCATCATTATTCTCCTTTTTATATTATACTCCCTCTAATTCTTATCAAAATATACTATACATCGTATTTACACTGCTGGTTGTGATCGCAATCGTTGTATTCAAAAAGATCACATCTTTAATATCATTCTCTTTAATCAGATTGACCAATCCACCGCTGTAATACCGGTAATCAATTACATATACATCATGGTAATTATTAACCAGAAACGGCACAAACGCATTACCGTAAGATTCCTTTATCACCACGCAGGATGAATCATCGTCAACATTGGGATTCTCGATTTTCTCATACGGCTCATCACCTTCTATGAAACAGAGATACTTATTCTCCTTGGAATATGAATCCGCATCTTCTACTACTTTTCCTTTCTGCTCAACTCCGTTATGGTCAATATATGTAAGTTCATTCACCTCCGGAATATATGCATTCACCGTATCCTGATTATTATAAAGCACTTCTGACTGGTTACTGAACGAATAAAATGATCCTAAGAATCCGTCAAATTCTTTCTTAGTATAATCTTTCAACGGCGAAGCCTTCTCGCCCTTTATCTTCATAAACTGCTTATATGCATAATACGCGCCATCTGCAGTCCAGTGATGATCGGTTCTGTAATAGAGATACTCACTGTTATGCTTCTTCAATACGTCCAACACTGGAACAAACTTTACATTCTTATCCAGATTCTTCTCAATATATTCAAACGCATCTTTCTGACTGCTGGATCCAATCTTGGCCTGCATCTCTTCATCCAGATCAATTGCAACACTGGTTGGTGCTAGGATATCATACACCGTAGATGTCCCTTTCAACTGATCAGCCAGTTCACTGACCATTGCACTGTAATTCGTCGCTCCCTGTGCATCGAATCCATATAACCCGAATGCCCTGTCTTCTGCGATATATACCGTGCCTACCTGCTCCGGCTGAGTAGTAATCTCTGCCTTATCATCTCTTCCGTCATCTTCATCAGAAGAATCTGACTCTTTCTTTTTATCCTTCTTCAACGTAGACTTCATCTCTCCATCTACCGGAATATCGTCAGCCACAACCGTACCTCCGTGAATTTCTTCTGTATTCAATCCATACAGTCGCTGAAACTGGGAATTCATTGACACGAAATTCTCTCGAAACGGAAAGCTGTCTGCATACCAGGTACTGATCTGATCTGTAAATTCACCATTCAATACCGTCTTCACCGTCGGCTTCGGAAATTCTGTAAGTGTTCTTTTCTCAATATCTGACTCTTTCGGTCGCAGAGGCAAAATCAATCCAAGGATCCCAACTGCTGTTAATGCAATCAAGAACACGCGTATCGTATACTTTTGAAACCTGTAACGTATCTTCTTTCTTTTCAATTTGTATATTGATTCACTCATCTTTATTCTGCTCCTCTAAAACTGGAAGTATAAGAATGGATTGTAACTATTTCCGATCAATGCCATGAATGACAAAATCATAAGACCTATTGGCGCAAGCATATCATATATATACACCAGATACGGAATCCTGCACAACTTATTCGCCAGCCCTCTGAAAAATCTTCCAATATATTTAATCAATGGTGTGGATGCTATCACACAAAAAATCAACAGGAATATATGATTCTTGATCACGAGTGATGTCGACATATCCATCCAGCCATTTCCATTCAGTCCAAACATGCCTTTTAGAGAAGTCCCAAGATCAGCAATTGACTCCTGACGGAACAGTGCCCATCCAAAGTACACTACAAGCATTGCATATAAATGTCTTACTCCACCCGGTAGCTTTTTTAGCTTATCAAGCCATCCTTTATTCTCAATACAGATAAATACAAAGAAGTACAATCCCCATAAGATATAATTCCAGCTTGCTCCATGCCAGAATCCGGTAAGCGCCCACACTACCAATAAGTTGATTGTTCTTCTTCTGGCTCCTTTACGATTACCTCCCAGTGGAATATACACATAATCTCTAAAAAATGTACTCAGAGAAATATGCCAGCGATTCCAGAAATCCTTAATTGATGTAGCTATATATGGATAATTAAAGTTTTCATTATAATGGAAACCTATCATCCAGCCCATACCAATCGCCATATCAGAATATGCCGAGAAATCCAGATAAATCTGAAGCATATAGAACAGCAATCCAATCCAAAGCCCGCCTGCCGGAATGGCAACAATCGCCTTATGTCCTGATGGAAACAGCGCATCTGCTACAGATGCACAACTATTCGCCAGGATTGCTTTTTTGGCAAGTCCGACCATAAATCGCATGATACCTTTGCTAAACTCATCTACCCGAACCTTACGGTGATCGATTTCATCTGCCACCAGCTGATATCTTACAATCGGTCCCGCAATGCACTGATGGAACAATGCTGCATATAACAGTAAATGCCAGTATTTACGCTGAGCAGCCACTTCTCCTCTATATACATCCACCACATAAGATAAAAGCTGGAATGTATAGAAAGAAATACCTACCGGCAATACAATCTTTGTTGCTTCCGATGGAAGTCCGATCAGCGAACTTGTAATTCCGGTGAAGAAATTCAGATATTTAAATATGCCAAGAAATCCGATCAACAGCACACAGGCGAGAGTCAGATACTTCTTTTTCACACTCTTCTTCCGGCTCTCCTCAATCATAATCGCTGTAAACCAGGATATAAATACCATTCCCAGAAGAAGGATTAAATATTTCGGTCCTGCCCATGAATAAAAAATCAGGGAAAACACCAGCATGACCATGTTCTTCTTTTCAATCCCGTCTACCAGATTATATAGCAGCAGATTCAGGGTCAAAAAGAAAAACACAAAAAACAGACTCGAAAAAACCATTTAAACTTTCACTCCATAATAACTAATAACTTTTCTTTTTTTGACACTATGCCATTTATAAATTATATAGAACTCTCTCTGCACTGTCAATCATATCGAACGTAAAAAGAACAGGATGAACCACGGTTTAACTCCGATTCATCCTGTTTCTTATTCTTCCTTTTATTAATCTTCATTCATAGAAGCAATCTTAGCTGCCTGATCTGCCGCGATACATGCGTCCAGAATCTCCTGGATATCTCCATTCATGATCTTATCAAGCTTATATAAGGTCAGACCAATACGATGATCTGTCACTCTTCCCTGCGGGAAGTTATAAGTACGAATCTTCTCAGAACGGTCTCCGGTACCGATCTGGCTCTTTCTTGCCTCAGCCTCTGCATCGTGCTGCTTCTGACATTCCAGATCGTATAACTTGGCACGCAGTAATGCAAATGCCTTTTCTTTATTCTGCAGCTGTGACTTCTCTGTCTGGCTATAGATTACAATTCCCGTAGGATAATGAGTCAGTCGTACTGCTGAGTCTGTGGTATTGACACACTGTCCACCATTACCGGATGCACGCATGACATCAATACGAATATCCTTCTCATCAATCTGTACATCTACATCCTCTGCCTCAGGCATTACTGCTACTGTGATTGTAGATGTATGAATACGTCCGCCGGACTCTGTCTCAGGCACACGCTGTACACGGTGTACACCGGATTCATATTTCATAACGGAATATGCACCCTGACCGTCAATCATAAAGGTCACATTCTTCATACCACCGATACCGATCTCTTCGCACTCAACCAGTTCTACCTTCCATCTGCGGCTCTCTGCATAGTGTACATACATACGGTAGATCTCTGCCGCAAACAATGCCGCCTCATCTCCACCTGCACCTGCACGGATCTCCACGATAACGTTCTTATCATCATTAGGATCCTTAGGAAGAAGCAGAATCTTCAGTTCATTCTCAAGTTCCTCTACTCTCGCTTTCGATTCATTTAATTCTTCTTTTGCAAGCTCACGCATCTCTTCATCGGACTCTTCATTCAAAAGCTCCAGACTGTCTTCAATATTCTGCTTGCACGCTTTATATTCCTTATATGCTTCAACGATCGGAGTCAGTTCTGCCTGCTCTTTCATAAGCTTGCGGAAACGGTTCTGGTCATTCGCTACATCCGGCTCCTGAAGCTGATTCAAAACTTCCTCCAGACGAAGCACGATATCTTCTAATTTATCAAACATCTTTTTACCTCCTGATCGGTGATCTTACTCACCTGACATTATTTTATTGTAACGTTCCATACACTACCCGGTCAAGTCCTGCCAGGTCTTTTTTTACGGTTATCTGTTCATAACCGGCATTTTTCATAAGTTCTTCAACTGCCTCTGCCTGATCACAGCCAATCTCAAACATAAGTTTCCCCTGCGTTTTTAAATATTTACCTGCTTCGGAAATGATCCTGCGATAGAAATACAGACCGTCTTCTTTCCCATCCAGTGCAATGTACGGATCATGAAGCCGTACTTCCTCCTGCAGTGTGTCGATCACAGCTGTCTCAATATACGGTGGATTAGACACGATCACGTCATACTTCTCCTCTTCCGGTATCTTCGCAAAAAGATCACTCTGTATCCATGTCACCGGGACTCCCAACCGCCTGCCGTTCTCTCTGGCCACTTTCAAGGCTTCTTCTGACACATCTGCGCCGATCCCCTGAAGCTCCGTCATATAGTATTTCTCTCTGCACATTTTCAGAATGCTGAGAACAATACATCCGGATCCGGTACACATATCAAGGACCTTCATCTTCGGACGCATAACCTGGATTGCTTCTTCTACCAGAATCTCCGTATCCTGTCTCGGAATCAGCACATGTTCATTCACACAGAACGGATACCCCATGAATTCCTGTTCACCCGTAATATGCTGCAATGGAATATGCGCTGCGCGCCGTCTGATACAATCTATATACCTGTCCGCATTTTCTTCAGACACAGCACGCTCTGGCTCTGCAAAATACATTGCCTTACTGACACCTGTGACATACTCCAACAGATACCATGCATCCAGAGCTGCATTCTCCACATCGTGCGCTGTCAGT
>OLND01003407.1_pt1 | contig 12527 bp, 11 predicted proteins | sample 1672031 | NCBI WGS metagenome assembly OLND01 (sample SAMEA3136638, study PRJEB25190) | human gut metagenome | biome: human gut; feature: human-associated habitat; material: faeces | place: Austria | collected 2013
GCGCGCATCCCATGAGGGCGCGGTGCCCCCACAGCGGCGCTTCGGCCAGGTCTAGGCGCGCTTGCCCTGCTTGTCGTTGAGCAGGCGGTTGAGGGCGTTCAGGTACGCCTTCGTGGACGAGACCACGATGTCGCCGTCGGCGCCGCGGCCCGTGTAGATGTCGCCCGTCGGGTCGGTCACGCGGATGGTCACCTCGCCGAGGGCGTCGATGCCGCGCGTGACGGACTGCACGGCGAACTCGGTGAGATCGTTGTCCACCTGCACGATCTTGTTCACGGCCTTGCACATGGCGTCGATGGGGCCCGTGCCGTACTCGCACGCCGTCACCACCTGGTCGGCGGCGTTCTTCAGCGTGACCGTGGCCGTGGGCGTGAGCGGGAAGCCGCAGCTGATCTGCACGCCCTCCAACGTGTAGAGCGCACTCTCGTTGCGGTCGCGCTCGTTCACGAGGCTCTCCAGATCCTCGTCGTAGACTTCCTTCTTCTTGTCGGCCAGGTTGAGGAAGGCCTCGTACATCTGGTCGAGCGCCTCGCCCTCAAGCTCGTAGCCCAGCTCCTCCAGGCGGTGCTTGAGGGCCGCGTGGCCCGAGCGCGCCGTGAGCACGATCTGGCTTTGGCCCGCGCCCACGTCGGCCGGGTCGATGATCTCGTAGGTGTCGCGTTTCTTCAGCACGCCGTCCTGGTGGATGCCGGAGGAGTGCGCAAAGGCGTTCGCGCCCACGATGGCCTTGTTGGCCTGCACGTTCATGCCCGTGATGGACGAAACGAGGCGGCTCGCCTTGCAGAACTCGCGCGTGTTGATGTCGGTGTGCGCGTCCAGCTCGTCCTCGTGCATGCGGATGGCCATGACCACTTCCTCCATGGCCGTGTTGCCCGCGCGCTCGCCCAGGCCGTTGATGGTGCACTCCACCTGGCGCGCGCCGTTCTTCACGCCGGCCATGGCAAGCGCTGTGGCCATGCCGAGGTCGTTGTGGCAGTGCACGGCGATCTTCACGTTCTCGATGCCGCTCACACCCTCTACCAGGTACTTGATGCGCCGGCCGAACTCCTCGGGCAGCGAGTAGCCCGTGGTGTCGGGGATGTTCACCACGGTGGCGCCCGCGTCCACGACGGCCTGGATCACGCGCACGAGGAAGTCGTAGTCGGAGCGGCCGGCGTCCTCGGCGTAGAACTGCACGTCCTCGACGTACTGCTTGGCGTACTTCACGCACTTCACGGCGCGCTCCACGCACTCGTCCTCGGTGATGCGCAGCTTGTCGCGCAGGTGGCTCGGGCTCACGCCAATGCCCGTGTGGATGCGGGGGCGCTTGGCGTACTTGAGCGCGTCGGCCGCCGCGTCGATGTCCTTCTCCACCGCGCGCGTGAGACCGCAGACCACGGCCGCATCGCCCGCCAGCTCGGCGATGCGGCGCACGCTCTCGAAGTCGCCGGGGCTCGAGATGGGGAAGCCCGCCTCGATGACGTCGACGTTCAGGCGCAGCAGCTGACGCGCGACCACCAGCTTCTCCTCGGTGTTCATGGAAGCGCCCGGCGACTGCTCGCCGTCGCGCAGCGTGGTGTCGAAGATGTCGATCTTGCGCGTCATGTCATGCGTCCTTTCCTTCTAAACGACCGTTGCACCCTCGCAGGGGCGGCGGGTTATTCACGATTGCTTCGACTATCTTAGCAAATATCCCAAGTGCGTCACTTGGGATTGCCTGGCGACGTGGAAAAGAAACGCGTCGCTCAAACCAAAAGCACTAACACGCCCGTAAGCGCTTGCTCGCGCGGAAACGGCGCGCCGTTGTAGTACTGCTCGATACACTGACCTGACGAGACGAGCCCGCGCTGTGCCAGCCATGCCTCCATCTCCTGATAGACTGGCTCCATGTCCTCGTTCGGCCCCAGAAACATGAACGTGACGTAGCGCCCAGCCGGAATACTGCCGGCCACGACGTCACCTGCACCCGGCAGCGGGCGGGCAAGCGGAAAGCCCACTTCCACGAGCAGGTTATCCATGTCGCCCATATCGAGAAAACGTACGTACGGAATGTCGGCAGGCTCGAGGCCCTCCCCAGCGACATAGGCGCCCAACTTCGGGAACGAGGAACCAATGAGCGCAGGTAGCTGCGCGACCGGCGTACGCTCCTTCACCGCAACGCAAGGCTGCTCTGCGCGATCGATCAGGGCAAATTCTGTAATACGGGGCATAATGCCTCCTTTGCTGGGTGAAGGAGCTCGCTACAGCTTCACGTACCAGAGGTTCTTCAGTTCAGGTATCTCGGCGCGCAGGCGGGACAGCACGGCGTCGTCCACCTCGCCCTCCACGTTCATGTACACGAGCGCGCAGCGGTCGGCCGGCTTCGCGCCGATCTGCATGGTGGTGATGTTGATGCCCGCCTCGCCCAGGATGGTGCCGATGGTGCCCATGCGGCCCGGGGCGTCCACGTATTCGAAGATGAGCGACTGGCGTCCCGGCGCGATGTCTATCTTGTAGCCCAAGAGCGACACGAGGCGCGCGGTCTGCGCGGCATCGCCGCGGGTGCAGGCCACCTCGGTGCCGTCGGCCATGACGGCCACCGTGGAGGCGTAACCGTCGGCATCGGGTCGCGCCTGCGTCTCCACCTTGATGCCGTGGCGCTGGGCCACCGCATCGGCGTTCACGGGCGTGACCGTGGCGCGGCCCTGGTAGGACAGGAGCCCCTTGACGGTGCCGGCCACCAGGATGGACGGGTCGGCATCGGCGAGCGACCCTGCGGCCGTGAGCTTCAGGTACTGCGGCACCTCGCCGTGGATCTGCGCGAGCATGCTGCCCATCATCTGGCAGGCGGGCACGTACGGCCCCACCGCGTCCATGACCTCGGGCGGCACCGGCGCCATGTTCACGGCGGTGGGCACGATGGAGCCCGCCAGGCCCGCGGCCACGTACTCGGCCGTCTGCACGCCGGCACGCAGCTGCGCCTCCTTCGTGGACGCGCCCAGGTGCGGGGTGAGGATGGCGTTGGAGAACTCGTGCAGCGGGCTTCCGGTGCACGGCTCGTTCTCCCACACGTCGAGGCCCACGGCGCCTATCTTGCCGGCGGCCAGGAAGTCGGCGAGCGAGTCCACGTTGTAGATGCCGCCGCGTGCGGCGTTCACCAGGATCACGCCGTCCTTCATGCGCGCATACTGGTCGGGCCCGAACATGCCGATGGTCTGCTTGGTCTTCGGCAGGTGCACGGTAATGAAGTCCGCGAGCGGCACGATGGCGTCCACGTTGTCGTAGAGCGTCACGCCCAGCTGCTCGGCGCGCTCGGGGCTGCAGTACGGGTCGTAGCCCACGAGCCTCATGCCGAAGGCGCGGGCGCGCTCGGCCACGAGGCCGCCGATGCGGCCCAGGCCGAAGATGGCGAGCGTCTTCTCGTACAGCTCGACGCCGGTGAACCTCGTACGCTCCCACAGGCCCTCGTGCATGGAGGCGTTGGCCTGGGCAACGTTGCGGGCGCAGGCCAGCATGAGGGCCATGGTGTGCTCGGCGGCGCTCACGATGTTCGACGTGGGGGCGTTGCACACGATGACGCCGCGCTCGGTGGCGGCCTCCACGTCCACGTTGTCCACGCCCACGCCGGCCCGGCCGATGATGCGCAGGTTCTTCCCCGCCTCGATGACCTCGCGCGTCACCTTCGTGGCCGACCGCACGATGAGGGCATCGTAAGCCGGGATGGCCGCGATCAGCTCCTCGGGGGGCATCTTCAGCTTGACGTCCACCTCGTAGCCCTTGTCGCGGAGCACCGCGAGGCCGGCATCGGCCAGCCTTTCGGCAACCAGCACTTTCTTCGTCATAGAACTACCACCTCTGCAAGAGTCTTCCCTGGTATGTTTCACTTGCGCCGCGCGGGAACTCGTCGGGACGCGTCCGGGCGGCTGCCCCATGATAAGGCGAAACCGCCCGCCGCGCCGGGTCGGGCGGGAAATTATCGACGAAATGCGAAAAGCCGCCCAAGCAATCGGTCGCCGGCGCCGCTCAACCCGGCAGCTGCGCGGCGCCGCGCGACCTTCCTAGCGCCGGGCGAAGCTGAACATGGAGCGGATGCCCTCGCCCACCTGCTCGATAGGGGCCTCGGCGTGCTCGGCACGCTGTTCGAGCAGCCACTTCTGGCCGTTCGCCGAGTCCTCCATGAACTCGCGGGCGAAGCTGCCGTCCTGGATGCGCGCGAGCACCTGGCGCATTGCGGCCTTCGCCTCGTCGGTGATCACCTGGGGGCCGGCGTAGTAGTCGCCGTACTCGGCGGTGTTGGAGATGGAGTTGCGCATCTTGGCCATGCCGCCCTCGTACATGAGGTCCACGATGAGCTTCATCTCGTGGAAGCACTCGAAGTAGGCCATCTCGGGCGGATAGCCCGCCTCCACGAGCGTCTCGAAGCCGGCGTTGATGAGCGCCGTCACGCCGCCGCAGAGCACCGCTTGCTCGCCGAACAGGTCGGTCTCCGTCTCGTTCTTGAACGTGGTCTCGATGACGCCGGCGCGGGCGCCGCCGATGCCCCAAGCATAGGACAGCGCCACGTCCTTGGCCTGCCCCGACGCGTCCTGGTGCACGCAGATGAGGCAGGGCACGCCCGCCCCTTCGGTGAACACGCGGCGCACCATGTGGCCTGGGCCCTTCGGCGCGATCATGACCACGTCCACGTCGGCGGGCGGGGTGATGTAGCCGTAATGGATGTTGAAGCCGTGCGCGAACGCGAGGGTGTCGCCGGGCTTCAGGTGCGGCGCGATCTCGGCCTCGTAGGTGGCGGCCTGGGTCTCGTCGGGCGTGAGGATCATGATGAGGTCGGCTTCCTCGGCGGCCTCGGCCACGCCCATGACCTTGAGGCCGGCCTCCTCGGCGGCCTGGCGCGACTTAGAACCCTCGCGCAGGCCCACGCGCACGTCGGCGCCCGAGTCCAACAGGTTGAGCGCATGGGCGTGGCCCTGGCTCCCGTAGCCGATAACGGCCACCTTCTTGCCCTGGATGAGCTCGGGGTTCGCATCGTTCTCGTGGTAGATCGTGACAGCCATGGTGTTGGTTTCCTTTCTGTTGGCTGGTTTTAAACGTCTTTGCTGTTGCGAGACATCGCTATCTTGCCGGTGCGGGTGATCTCCTTGATGCCGTAGGCGCGGAAGAGGTCCTCCATGCCCTTGAGCTTGCTCTCGTCGCCGGTGGCCTCGATGGTGAGCGAGCTCTTCCCCACGTCGACGATCTTCGCGCGGAAGACGTTGGCGATCTCGATGATCTCGCTTCTGCGCTCGGGCGTGGCGTTCACCTTGAACAGCACGAGCTCGCGCTCGATGGCGCCCTCGTCGGTGAGGTCGTTGATCTTGTGCACGCTGATCAGCTTGTGCAGCTGCTTGGTGATCTGCTCGTAGGCCACCTCGTCGGCCTTCACGATGGCCGTGACGCGCGACATGGTGGGATCCTCGGTGGGGCCCACCGACAGCGACTCGATGTTGAAGCCGCGCCGCGAGATGAGCCCCGTCACGCGCGACAGCACGCCCGGCTTGTTCTCAACCAGGACGGACAGGATGTGCCTCATCGCATGCCTCCCTTCCCGCCCGCGGCGCCGTCCGCCTCGGGCACGTCCGTGCGCACGGCCCCCACGGCCACGTCGATGGCGCCTATCACGTCGTCGAGCGCGCGCCCGGGCGCCACCATGGGGAACACGTTCTGGTCGCGCGAGATGGCCACGTCCAGCAGGTAGGGGCCCTCGGCGGCCAGCATCGCGGCCAGCGCGGCGTCCAGCTCGTCGGGGCTCTCCACGCGCGCGGCCTGCCAGCCGTACGCGTCGGCCAGCTTCACGAAGTCGGGGTTGGCGTCGAGCAGCGTGGAGGAGTAGCGCTCGCCGTAGAACAGATGCTGCCACTGGTGCACCATCCCGAGGCACCGGTTGTCCATCACGAGCACCTTAACCGGCACGCCGTGGATGCCCGCCGTGGCCATCTCCTGGCTGTTCATCTGGAACGACCCGTCGCCGGCCACGCACACCACCGTCTTGTCGGGGCACCCGATGGCGGCCCCGATGGCGGCCGGGAAGCCGAAGCCCATCGTGCCCAAGCCGCCCGACGAGATGAACGAGCGCGGGCGCTCGCGCGCGATGTGCTGCGCGGCCCACATCTGGTGCTGCCCCACCTCGGTCACGACGATGCTCTTCTCGGGATCGAGCGCGTCGGAGAGCTTCTCCATGACCACCTCGGGCACGATCTCCTCGGGCGCGTCGCCCACGTTCGGATGGTAGAACGGGTGGCGGCGGCGCCACTCGACGATCTGCCCGAGCCACGCCTCCGTCTCGGGGCTCGCGCCCTCCTTGGAAAGCTGGGCCACGATGCCCCCGAGCACGCCCTTCAGGTCGCCCACGATGGGGATCTGCGCCTCGCGCACCTTGCCGATCTCGGCGGGGTCGATGTCGATGTGGATGACCTCGGCGTGAGGCGCGAACTCGTCGAGCCGGCCCGTGACGCGGTCGGAGAAGCGCGCGCCCGCCGCGATGATGAGGTCGCTCTCCGTCATGGCCAGGTTCGCGTACTTCGAGCCGTGCATCCCCACGGGCCCCAGGTTCAGCGGGTGGGACGCGGGGAACGCGCCCTTGCCCATGAGCGTGGTGACCACCGGCACCTGCATGAGCTCGGCCAGCGCGCGCAGCTCCTCGGACGCGCCGGAGGACACCACGCCGCCGCCCACGTAGAGCACGGGCCGCTCGGCGCGGCGGATGCGGGCCACCGCCTGCTTGACCTGCTTGGCGTTGCCGCGGTAGGTGGGCTTGTACGACGGCAGGTTCACCTCGTCGGGGTACGCGAACACCAGCTCCTCGCTGGCGAGGTCGCTCGGCACGTCGATGAGCACAGGGCCGGGGCGGCCGGTCTTGGCGATGTGGAACGCCTCGCGGAACGTAGTCGTCAGCTCGTCGGTGGATTGCAGCAGGTAGCTGTGCTTGACCACCGGCATGGTGATACCCACGATGTCGGACTCCTGGAACGAGTCGGTGCCGATGACGCCGCGCGGCACCTGGCCTGTGATGACCACGAGCGGCACGCTGTCCATGTAGGCCGTCGCGATGCCGGTGACCGTGTTCGTAGCGCCCGGGCCGCTCGTGACGATGGCCACGCCCACGTTGCCCGTGGCGCGCGCGTAGCCGTCGGCCTCGTGCACGGCTCCCTGCTCGTGGCGCGAGAGCACGTGCTTGATCTGCGTGGAGTCGTAGAGCGCGTCGTAGATCTTGATGGCCTGGCCGCCCGGATAGCCGAACACGAGGTCGACGCCCTCGGCCTCGAGCGAGGCGACGACCGCCTGCGCGCCCGTCATGGTGCGGCCCTGCTTCTCCGTGCGGCTGCCGAGACCGCGCGGCGCGCCCTTGACGGCCGCCGTCGCGCCGGGACGCGGCTGCTGCTGGTTCTGGTTCGCCTCGGTCATGAAACATACGCCCCCTTGTCTGCGGAAGAGACGAGCTTCGCGTACTTCGCGAGCACGCCGTGGTCGTGCTTTGGCGCCGGCGGCGTCCAGGCCGCGCGGCGGCGTTCGAGCTCGGCATCGTCCACGCCCAGCGTGAGGGCGCCGCCCTCGATGTCCACCGTCACCTGGTCGCCCTCCTCGATGAGCGCGATGGGCCCGCCTGCGGCCGCTTCGGGGCTCACGTGCCCCACGGCCGGGCCCTTCGTCGCGCCCGAGAAGCGCCCGTCGGTGATGAGCGCCACGCTCGTGGACAGACCCATCCCCACGATGGAGGACGTGGGCGTCAGCATCTCGCGCATGCCCGGGCCGCCCTTGGGCCCCTCGTAGCGGATGACCACCACGTCGCCCGCCACGATCTTCCCGGCGTTGATGGCGGCGCAGGCCTCCTCCTCGCTGTCGAAGCAGCGCGCGGGGCCGGTATGCGTCATCATCGAGGGATCGACGGCCGACTTCTTCACGATGGCGCCGTCGGGAGCGATGTTGCCGTGCAGCACCTTGAGCGCGCCCGACGGGCTGAACGGGTTGTCGTGCGTGCGGCATACCTCGCCGTCCGCGCCGGCGCAGGCCGCGTGCAGGTAGTCGAGGTAGTCCCCCATCGGGCCCATGCAGGTGAGCGCGCTACGGTCGATGAGCCCTAAGCGGTCGAGCTCCGCCATGACCACGGGCACGCCTCCCACCTCGTACAGGTCGGTGAGCGGGCGCGGCCCCGAGGGCGCGAGCTTCACGAGGTGCGGCGTGCGTGCGCTCGCCGCGTCCCAGTCGTCCATCGTGATGGGATGGCCCGCCTCGCGGGCGATGGCCGTGAGGTGCAGCACCGTGTTCGTGGAGCCGCCGAAGGCCATGTCGCACTCCATGGCGTTGTGGATGGCGGCCTCGCTCACGATGTCGCGCGCGCAGATCCCCTGCTCCAAGAGCTCCATCACCTTCATGCCCGCATGCTTCGCCAGGCGGATGCGCTCGGAGTACACCGCAGGGATGGTGCCATTGCCGGGAAGCGCGATGCCGAGGGCCTCGGTGAGGCAGTTCATGGAGTTCGCCGTGAACATGCCGGAGCAGCTGCCGCAGGTGGGGCACGCCGTGTCCTCGTACGATTTGAGCTCGTCTTCGGTCATCGTGCCGTTGAGCACGCGCGCCGCGCCGTCGAACAGCGTGTTGAGGTCGGTGGAGGGGCCGCATCCGCCCGGCTGCTTTCCGGCGAGCATCGGGCCGCCCGACACGAACACCGTGGGGATGTTCACGCGCAGCGCGCCCAGCAGCATGCCCGGCACGATCTTGTCGCAGTTCGGGATGCACACGAGCGCGTCGAAGGCGTGGCCCTGCACCGCGCACTCCAGCGAGTCGGCGATGGCCTCGCGCGACACGAGCGAGTAGTGCATGCCGTCGTGGTTCATGGCGATGCCGTCGCACACGCCGATGGTCGAGATCTCGAACGGCACGCCGCCGGCCAGGTAGATGCCGGCCTTCACGGCCTCGGCGATCTTGTCGAGGTTGTTGTGCCCCGGGATGATGTCGTTTCGGGAGTTGAAGACGGCGACGAGCGGCCGCTCCAGCTCCTCGTCGGTGATCCCGTCGGCCTTGAGCAGGCTGCGGTGCGGCGCGCGCGCCACGCCCTCGGTGACGGCCGAGCTTCTTCGTTTCATGCCGTTCCTTCCTCCTTCGTCCGTGCTGGCTGTCGACCTCGCTCGCCGGCAAGGGCAGGGCCCCTGCCCTGCGGTCAACCAGCCATAAAAAAATCCCGCTGCAGGCAAGTCGCTGCACCAGGACCACGGTTAGGAGAAAGAATGCACCGCGGCCTTAAGCCGCACTGCACGCTTCGACGGGTAACGGTTGTCGCCGGCTCAGCCCTACTTGCCCCGCGCGCCGGGCCGGAGATCGTCCGTCCGCGCGCGAAACGTTCATGCCGAACTGCTCGGAGGGGGCTTTCGGACCGTCCACCGCCGGCTCGCAGCTTTCCGCCGGCTCTCTGGAAGATGGATTCGTCCCTACTGGTCCTCGTCATCGCATTTCGATCTATGAGGTTGCTGGACGCCAGTATACTCCCCGATCCGCCCTGTGCAAGAAAAACTTTGAATATCGAAGGTTTCCCGTAGGAAATTCACATGGACGAGGTCGGGAATCGGAAGGAATGAGGTCGCCTATTTGCGGATGATCGAGGAGGCGGCTTTCTCGAAGTCGAGCAGATCGCTCAACTTCACATCGAGCGCTTCGGCAATGCGGAAAAGCCCATCGACGCTGATGCCTACTTTTTCATTCTCGATGCGGGAAACATAGGAACCGTCGCTCGTCCCACCGATCATTTTGGCAAGTTTGTCTTGGGAGAGGCCTTGGGCCTTCCTGACCGTCCGAAGCCTCTCCCCGAGGTTTTTCCGAAAATCGATTGCGTCCATCGCCCAAGGGTATGCGCTACAATCGTCATAACCTTGATCTATCAGTCAAGGTATAACAAGCGAAATCGAAAGGAATACGCATGGACTCTTGAAAGCTTTTTCCTCCAAACCGGGCACTTGACCCTTGCAGAGTCGTGAATGTCGGGTCATTGGTGGAAGAATCGATGTCGTGTTAAGATAATCTAATAGCGACGGCAGCCCAAGGAGACGCAATGCTCGACATAGCCACCATAGCCGAGAACGTGAGCGAAACCGCACGCGACTACCCCGTCAAGAGGATCGAGCTGTTCGGCTCGTATGCCCGCAACGACCAAACCGCAACGAGCGACGTTGATCTGCTCGTGGAGTTCACGTCCCTTGCAGTATCGCTTCTCACCCTGTCCTCCTTGCGCATGCAACTTGAGGAAAAGCTCGGCGTTTCCGTCGACCTTCTGCACGCGCCTCTTCCAGAAGACTCTTTTCTCGAAATAGGAGAAACGGTAACGCTCTATGAACGGTAAGAACGAACAGGTCGTCGAGAAGATGCTGAGCGAGATCGCCATCGCATCATCGCTTATGGAGGGCGTCGATCTCGATGCTTTCCTCGATGACGAGATGCGTAAACGCGCGGTATGCATGACCGTCATCAACATTGGCGAACTTGTGAAGAACCTCGATGACGATTTTCGCGCCGAATATTCAAACGTGCCGTGGAAAGCCATCGCAGGTTTCAGAGACGTTGCCGCACATAAGTACCAAACGCTTCGTATGGAAGACGTCTACGCAACGGTATCCGACGACTTCCCTGCACTCCAAACAATGCTCGGGGAAATAGCAGACTGACCTACCACGTCGCAAGCAGAAAAGGGGCGCGGCGCCTATTCGCCGCGCCCCTGCTGCGCGTTCCCTACGAGTGCGCCTGCTCGAACTTGTCCATGAAGGCAACGAGGGCCTCGACGCCGGCGCGGGGCATGGCGTTGTAGATGCTGGCGCGCATGCCGCCGACGCTGCGGTGGCCCTTCAGGTTCTCCAGGCCGGCGGCCTTGGCCTCGGCCACGAACGCGGCGTCGAGGTCGGCGTCGCCGGTGACGAACGGGACGTTCATAAGCGAGCGGTCGGCCTTCCGCACGGTGCCGCGGAAGAGCTTGCTCGCATCGAGGAAGTCGTAGAGCAGTGCGGCCTTCTCCTGGTTGCGCTTCTGCATGGCCTCGAGGCCGCCCTGGTCTTTCAGCCACTTGAACACCTTGCCGCAGATGTAGATGCCGTAGGCGGGCGGTGTGTTGTAGAGCGAGTTCGCGTCGGCCTGCGTCTTCCACTTAAGCATGGTGGGCGTGCCCTCCAGCACGTCGTCCGTGATAAGGTCCTCGCGGATGATGGAGATGACCACGCCGGCCGGGCCGATGTTCTTCTGCGCGCCGCCGTACATGACGCCGTACTTCGTGATGTCCACCGGCTCGGACAGGAAGCACGATGACACGTCGGCCACGAGGTCCTTGCCCTTGGTGTTGGGCAGCGTGTGGAACTTCGTGCCGTAGATGGTGTTGTTCTCGCAGATGTAGACGTAGTCGGCGTCGGGGGACACGTCCAGGTCGGAGCAGTCGGGGATGTAGGAGAACGTCTCGTCCTCGCTGCTGGCAATGACACGGGCGTCGCCGTAGATCTTGGCTTCCTTGAAGGCCTTCTTCGCCCAGGCGCCGGTGATGATGTAGTCGGCCACGCGGTTCCTCATGAGGTTCATGGGAACGGCGGCGAACTGCTGCGACGCGCCCCCCTGCAGGAACAGCACGCGGTAGTTCTCGGGGATGCCGACGAGCTCGCGCAGGTCGGCCTCGGCGTTCTCGATGATCTCGCCGAACGGCTTGGAGCGGTGGCTCATCTCCATGACGGACATGCCCGAGCCGCGGTAGTCGAGCATCTCGGATGCGGCCTCGGCAAGCACCTCCTCCGGCAAGACGGCGGGACCTGCTGAAAAGTTGTACACCCTGGCCATGCGCTCCTTCTCTCTCTTCGGTTCCCCGGCCGGCCGCGCTGCAAGCGGCGGGCGCGCTGCGGCACGCAGGCCGGTGGCGGTTGGTCATGGGTGCATTGTACTATGCGCGCGGCGCGTTTGCGCAGGCGGCGCGGAAAAGATCAGCGGGCGGCGCCGGTGGCGGGGAAGCCGCGTGAGGAGCTGCACACGTGTCGGTTCGCTGACTGATCGGCCATGCGCGGGAAACGAATGCCCCGATCATAGGCGGTAGCACGTACGGACAGCCTAAACTCCCTCTTCGCACCCTTAGAAACCCCCGGGCGCCGGACGCGGGCGAACCGCGCCGGCCCCGCAAGCTCGAGAACCTTTGGAAAGGAGGCGCGGCATGCCGTACCGTGGACTGCCCTACTTCGTCGCCGAGCAAGCGAGCACCGGCGGCCGCGTCGACCCGTACGCGTCCGAGCGGCACACCTTGCCGGACCGCGCGCAGGGCGTGCGCTACTCGTCGGCGCCGCGCAGCAGCGAGCGGCGCGTCGTGTCCTACCGCGCCTGCGAAACCGTATGCCCTCCGCAGGCCCACGGTGCGCGGGTCGATGCCAAGCCCCTGATCACCGACGTCGAGCCCATGCGCATCCTGGCGGCGGTCATGCTCATGGCGGTTATCGCCGTGGGCGCGGCCTTCGTGGGCATCGGCGTCGCGAACGGCTTCACCGGCATCGTCGACAACGCCATCCTGACCGACGAGCCCGCTGCCA
>OLND01003413.1_pt1 | contig 12504 bp, 7 predicted proteins | sample 1672031 | NCBI WGS metagenome assembly OLND01 (sample SAMEA3136638, study PRJEB25190) | human gut metagenome | biome: human gut; feature: human-associated habitat; material: faeces | place: Austria | collected 2013
CAAGATCATCTGGAGATACGACATTTCCTTTGGATTTACTCATCTTGATACCGTTTTTACCAGTGATCATTCCCTGGTTGAAGAGCTTCTTGAATGGCTCATCAAAGTCGATTACTCCGATATCATTAAGGAACTTTGTATAGAATCTGGAGTATAACAGATGTAATACGGCATGTTCTACACCACCGATATACATATCGACCGGAAGGTATTTATCTGCTTTTTCTCTGTTTACTAATTCTTCATTATTCTTGCTGTCAATATAACGTAAGAAATACCAGGAAGATCCTGCCCACTGAGGCATGGTGTTTGTTTCTCTCTTTGCCGGAGCGCCACAGCATGGACATGTTGTATTTACCCATTCTGTAATGTCAGCAAGTGGAGATTCTCCGGTTCCGGTTGGCTGGTATTTTTCTACTTCTGGTAAAAGTAATGGAAGGTCTTCTTCTGGAACCGGTACTGCACCACACTTTGGACAGTGTACGATTGGAATTGGCTCACCCCAGTAACGCTGACGGCTGAATACCCAGTCACGAAGCTTGTAGTTTACTGTTTTCTTTCCGATTCCCATCTTCTCGATCATAAGAGGAGCTTCTTTTTTAAGTACAGAGGATTCCATTCCGTTCCACTCGCCGGAATTGATCATTGTTCCTGCTGCTTCGGTATAAGCTTCTGTCATATTTTCGATTTCTTTTCCGTCTTTGGCAATTACCTGAATAATCGGAATATTGAACTTAGTAGCGAACTCAAAGTCACGATCATCATGGGCAGGTACGCACATGATTGCTCCGGTACCGTAATCAGCAAGTACATAATCGGATAACCAGATTGGTACTTTTGCTCCGTTTAATGGGTTAATCGCATAAGAGCCTGTAAATACACCAGTCTTCTCTTTATCCTGAAGACGGTCTATATTCGACTTCATAGAAGCGTTAAAGATATATTTCTCTACGTCTTCTCTTGTTTCATCTGTAGCAAGTTCTTTCGCCATGGCATGTTCTGGAGCTAATACCATAAATGTTGCTCCATGAAGAGTATCTGGTCTTGTTGTATATACGGTAATCTTTTCATCTTTTCCTTCTACAGGGAAATCCACTTCTGCACCATAACTCTTACCGATCCATTCTGTCTGCATCTTTTTAACTTTTTCCGGCCAGTCAAGCTTATCAAGATCATTTAAAAGACGGTCCGCATACTTTGTAATACGAAGCATCCACTGTTTTAAGTTCTTCTTTGTTACCGGAGAACCACAACGCTCACAGCATCCGTCTACTACTTCTTCATTCGCAAGACCTGTCTTACAGGAAGGACACCAGTTAATCGGCATCTCTTTTTCATAAGCAAGACCTGCTTTGAACATTTTTACGAAAATCCACTGTGTCCATTTATAAAAGTTTGGATCTGTTGTATTTACTTCCATATCCCAGTCATAAATGGCAGCGATTTCATTGATCTGTCTTTTGATATTCTTAATGTTGGATGCTGTTGTAATCTTAGGGTGTGTTCCCATCTTGATCGCATAGTTCTCTGCTGGAAGACCAAATGCATCCCATCCCATTGGATGAATCAGATAATATCCCTGAAGCATTTTGTAACGGCTCCATACATCACTGATTACATATCCTCTCCAATGTCCTACATGAAGTCCACTTCCTGATGGATATGGGAACATATCAAGACAATAGTATTTCGGTTTCTTTCCATCATTTACGTTAATCGGGTTCTCTTCCCATTTCTGGCGCCATTTTTGCTCAACGGCTCTATGGTTATAAGGTTCTGCCATAGGTTTTTCCTCCTGCATCATAAAATATAATATAATTATATCCAATTCCTTTTGTTCTTATCTTAATCTTAACAAAAGGGTGGATGATAGTTAGCTACTTCTGTGTTTTTATCTGCGTACTGTCCTTTTCCGGCACTTTCACTTCTGTTGTTGTATTCACCGGCTTTTTGCCAACTTTAAACTTAAAAGTCTTCGTTACGCTTACGGCTGTATATGGGTCTGTAATCGTACAGCTCACTTTATATGTCCCAGCCTTCTTTGTATTTACACTTCCTTTTACACTTAATGTTTCAAGTAAAGCGGAGGCGGATGCATACGGCGAACTTACTTTTAATACATCTTTTATATCAAATGTACTTCCGTAAGCAATCGTTCTTTTTCCTTTTTTCTTTAATGTCAGCTTCGGACGATATGGATTACGTGTATCCGGATCGGTTGGATCCCACCATGCTTTACGCTTTGTTGATACCTTTACTTTAGGGCGTGCCGGTTTCTTTAAAGTACGGCTCTCGCCTATAACAACCTTTGTTCCAATCCTGCAATTATCATATATCCACTTTGCATCAGTAACAGCCAGGCGGATACATCCTGCCGATGCCTGCACCCCTAACTTATTATATTCCTTCGTGGATACCTTACTCTTATTCACACTATAATACGGTACAGAATGGAATAAATAAGGACCATGTATTCTTGTACTGTACTGTCCATATACACCATGTATCAATGCACGCCACTTATACTTTGCTGTTGTGTTATATGTACCGCTTATCGTTCTGTAATTCTTTCCTGTTGAACAATACATTGCTTTTACAAGCTTACCAGTTCTTGAATCTGTTACATTCACGAGATTTGTCTTTCGATTTACATAAATAGTATATTTACTTGCAGCCTGCGCATCAATCGTATTAAATCGAAAGAATGCAAATGCAAACATAAGCATCGCTGTCAGTAAAAGTATTCTTTTTTGCTTGTTTCTTTGCTTCATCTCTTCTCCTTCCTCTCATTATGAAATCTTTCTATTCAGGTAATTACGCAAAACTCCATTTTTATTATATAATCTTTCTGGTTTTTGTAAAGAAGAAGTTTGTAAATTTGTAAATTTGCCCTGTACGTTCTTCTATGTTATAATACAAAACATAGCAAATATATGTTAAAGGAGGCTCACTATGATTGAATTTAACCATTTTAATTTTAATGTTTTAGACCTTGAAAAAAGTATTGCTTTTTATAAGGAAGCAATCGGTCTTTCCGTTGTCCGCGAAAAAGATTCCAGTGATGGCAGTTTCAAAATCGTCTATCTCGGTGACGGTCGAACAGGATTCAATCTGGAACTTACATGGATGAGAGACAGAAAGGAACCTTATAACCTTGGAGATGAAGAATTCCATCTTGCATTTAAAACAGATGACTATGATGCATTCCACAAGAAGCATGAAGAGATGGGCTGTATCTGCTACGAAAACCCTTCTATGGGAATTTACTTTATTAATGACCCTGACGGATACTGGATTGAAATTGTTCCTGTAAGATAGGAGTTTCATCCAATAATAGGATATACTTATGAATTATAATGAACCATCTATAAAAAAGAAAAGAGAAGAAGTATTCTCCAAAAAGAAGCGAAAGCAAACTACTGCTTCTGCAATTATTTTTCGGATTGTTTTGATTTTGATCTGCGCTGTGATCGTCAGTGGAGCCGGTTTACTATACGGCTCCTTTCGAGGGATCATTGACAGTGCACCAAAAGAGTTTTCTCTCGCACCGAAGTATTCTGCCACCATTGTTTACGATGATGACAATAAGCAAGTGCAGCAGCTTTCTGATTATTCTTCTAACAGAATTCCTGTTGCCTATGAACAGATTCCCGATAATTTAAAGAATGCATTTATCTCTATTGAGGATGAACGTTTTTACGAGCATGATGGCATTGATTTCAAGGGAATCCTTCGTGCTTTGTGGACAGATATCCGAAACGGATCTACTTCACAGGGTGCTAGTACCCTTACCCAGCAGCTCATTAAGAATAATGTATTTGAAGCTGGCGGAGAGACTAATATTATCGCAAAAGTAAAGAGAAAGATTCAGGAACAATATCTTGCTATAATCGCTGAGAAAAAGTACAACAAAGAAGATATTCTGACTAATTACCTGAACACAATTAATCTTGGTAAGGGAAATCTTGGAGTGGAAGCCGCTTCAAAGTATTATTTTGGCAAGTCTGTAAATGAACTTACGTTGTCAGAATGTGCTGTATTAGCTGGCATCACAAAGAATCCAACTTTCTTAAACCCTGTTGATTATCCGGAAGATAATGATGCCAGACGTAAACTGATCTTGAAAAAAATGTACCAGTTAAACTACATTTCAGATACGGAGTACCAATCTGCTCTTGAAGATAAAGTATATGCAAGAATTGCGAATAAAACAGCACAAGGACGAAAGAATTCTGTATATTCCTATTTTACAGATGCTGTAATCACTAAAGTAGTTTCTGATCTACAGGAACAAAAAGGATATACACAGTCTCAGGCTTATCAGCTTGTTTATCGTGGAGGACTTCGTATTTATTCCACGCAAAATACCAAGCTGCAAAAGATTGCGGATTCTGTAATTAACAATCCTGATAATTATCCGGTAGATACAAAGTTTTCCCTGGAGTATAAGCTTCAAGTTACACATGAAGACGGTACTACCAGTACTTATACAGAATCTAATGTAGCTGCCTATTTCCGTAAGAAGAAAAAGGATCCAGGTTATAAAACAATTTATAATTCCAAAAAAGAAATGAAGGCTGCCGTAAAGACATTTAGAAAGTCTGTCATAAAAAAAGGGGATGCAAAGAAGTCGCAATCCATACACTATTCTATGGAACCGCAGCTTTCTTATTCTTTAATCGACCAGAAAACCGGTCAGGTAAAAGTTCTCGTAGGGGGACGTGGTCAGAAACAAGATGATCTTGCCTTAAACAGGGCAACTTCTGTAAAGCGCCAGCCAGGATCTACTTTTAAGATTTTATCGACGTATGCCCCTGGCATTGATACCGGAAGTATGACACTCGCAACCGTATTTGATGATGCACCTTACCGCTATGAAAATGGTCAGAAAGTTACAAACTATGTACCTACCAGCTACAAGGGACTCACGACACTTCGTGATGCCATTATCGATTCTAATAACATTGTGGCTGTAAAGGCAATCACAGCTCTTACCCCACAGGTTGGATTTGACTTTCTTCAAAAGCTTGGATTTACAACGTTAGTAAATAATCGTGTAAATACAAATGGTGCTTATGAAAGTGATGTGAACCAGTCACTCTCTCTTGGAGGAATCACCGATGGCGTAACGAATGTTGAACTGACTGCTGCCTATGCTGCAATTGCTAATCAGGGAACTTATAACAAACCTGTTCTTTACACTACAGTAAAAGACAGTAATGGTAATGTTCTCCTCAGCAATAAAACTTCTTCCCGAAAGGTAATGAAAAAGTCAACTGCATGGCTTCTTACAAATGCCATGGAAGATGTTATAAAGAAGGGAACCGGCAGGGAAGCGCAGCTTAATTCTGATATGGCAACTGCTGGAAAGACCGGTACTACATCTAATAATTACGATTACTGGTTTTGCGGATATACCCCTTACTACACAGCTTCTGTGTGGACCGGGTACGACTACAATACTTCGTTTGATAATGATAAAGATTATCATAAAGTAATCTGGAAAAAGATTATGGACCGTATCATCAAAGAAACGAAACAGTCTGTAAAAAGCTTTCCTGCATGCAAAAGCATTAAAAAGGCTTCTATCTGTATGAAATCAGGTAAAAAGCCTCTTCCTGATATATGTGCAAAGGATCCTCAAAAGTCCATGGTTCGTACCGAATACTTTGCATCCGGCACTGTACCAAAAGACAGTTGTGATGCACATGTTGCTGTCACCTTCTGTTCTAAATCTCATTTAGTTGCACAGAAGTTCTGTCCTGAAAAGTTCCGATATACTAAAGTCTTCCGCGTGAGACCAAAACATTCTACCGGTAAAACAGAGGATGAACCTTACTTCCTGAATATTGATATTAACAAGAAGAAATGTAATATCCATACCAATGAATGGTATTTAAAGAAGCAGGAAAAGAAAAAGAAAAAACAGGAAGATAAATTAAAAAAACAGCAGGAACAGCAGAATAACAATAATATCACTACTCCAGATGATATAAGTAACCAGATTAAAAAAATACTTAATCAATAATTTCACAACATTCCAGAATACCTTGGTATTCTTGCTTTAAGATGCGTGTCAAACAGCGCAAAAAAATATCCTATCCGGTATTTTTGTTGTCCGGATAGGATATTTTTTTATTCTTTCAACATTTTTATTTTCATTTTTTCCAACAAAATATCTCTTTTTTTACTACTCGATTTTTCACTTAAAAAGTTAAACTTGAATTAGTTTTGAAAATCCTTTTTTTGGTTTGTTCCGTATTGGTATTCCTTTCCTGTAAACAATATAATTATATTATGTATTTCGTATGATGATACATTGACACAGGAAAACCAATTAACCAAATGTACTCTCGGAATCTTTTTGTGCTTGATTTTGTGAGAAAAACTCCAAGAGTACATACAAATTTAAAGGAGGATGAATTTATGTTAGCAAAAGGTTTTTCAAAACCAACTGATCGAGTTGAACGTCTTAGAAGTATGATTGTTAATGCTGTTCCTTGTATCGAAGCAGAACGAGCTGTACTGATTACAGAGTCTTACAAGGCAACCGAAGGTCTTCCAATGATCATGCGCCGCGCAAAAGCATTGGAAAATATTTTAAATAATTTAACTATTACCATTCGAGATGATGAACTTGTTGTTGGTACTCTTACAAAAGCGGTTCGTTCCTGCCAGCTTTTCCCTGAAAACTCTTACAAATGGGTTATGGATGAATTCGATACAATCGAAACCAGAATGGCTGATCCATTTAAAATTTCAGATGAAGACAAGGCTACTTTAAGGGAAGTACTTCCGTACTGGGAAGATAAAACGATCAGTGACCTTGCTTCCAGCTATATGTCCGAAAAAACACAGGAATGTATTGCTAATGGTATCTTTACCGTAGGTAACTATTTCTTTGGTGGTGTTGGTCATATTATCATTGATTACGATAAAGCCATCCGTCGTGGTTATAAGGCAATTATTCAGGATGCTGTAGAAGCGCTGAAAAGCTTTGATTGTAACGACCCTGAATTCATTCAGAAAACACAGTTCTGTAAAGCTGTTATCACTGTATTATCTGCTGCTATCAACTTTGCAAAACGTTATTCTGATAAAGCCAGAGAAATGGCTGCTGTTGAAACAAATCCAACAAGAAAGGCAGAATTACTTCAGATTGCCGCTAACTGTGAAAATGTTCCTGCAAATGGCGCTACAAACTTCTATGAAGCATGTCAGTCCTTCATTATCACACAGATGATCCTTCAGGTAGAATCCAGTGGACATTCTGAATCTCCGGGACGTTTTGACCAGTATATGTACCCATATCTTGAAAAAGATCTTGCAAATGGTTCTATTACTAAAGATTTTGCTCAGGAACTGTTAGACTGTGTATTCGTAAAATTAAATGATCTTAATAAAGTACGTGACCAGATTTCCGCACAGGCATTTGCCGGATTCCAGGTATTTCAGAATATCGGTGCCGGTGGACAAACTGAAGATGGTATGGATGCAACAAATGAATTATCTTACATGATGATGGAAACAGTTGCCCACCTTCGTCTTAGCGCACCATCTTTCTCAATTCGTGTATGGCAGGGAACTCCGGATGAATTCCTTTATCGTGCATGCGAACTTGCCAGACTTGGCTATGGACTTCCAGCTATGTATAATGATGAAGTTATTATTCCTGCACTTACAAACCGCGGAATCTCCCTTCATGATGCACGTGGTTATGGTCTGATCGGCTGTGTAGAACCTTCTGTTCCTGGAAAAGAACAAGGTTGGCATGATGCAGCTTTCGTAAATGTTGCTAAGATTCTCGAGATTACTATTCATAATGGTAAAGTTGGCGATCTTCAGATTGGGCCTAAGACAGGTGAAGTTGATACATTTAATACTTTAGAAGACTTCATGGAAGCCTTCCAGAAACAGATCGAATATTTTGTATACTACGTGGCTGAAGCTGATAACTGTGTAGACTATGCACATATGGAACGTGGCGAACTCCCATTCCTTTCAAGCTTTGTTGCAGATTGTATCTCTGACGCGAAAGGTATTTGTGCCGGTGGTGCAAAATACAACTTTACCGGTCCTCAGGCATTTGGTGTTGCCGATAGTGGAGACTCTGTGTACGCAATTAAAAAGCACGTCTTTGACAATAAAGACATCACGTTTGCTGAGTTAAAAGAAGCTATGGATGCCAACTTCGGTTATCCTGTAGATAGTGATACTGCTCCTTGCTCTGCATCCGCTGAAACAGATATCGAAAAAGACTTATATGACCAGATTTGTAAGATTCTTGGAAAAGAAGGTATCAGTTTTAGTAAACAGTCTACTGCTGCCGCTGCTCCTGCTGTATGCAGCAACAATGAAAAATACGAACGTATTCGTGCTATGATGGATGCAACAGAATGTTTTGGTAATGATATTGACGAAGTTGATATGATTGCAAGACGTTGTGCACAAATTTACTGCTATGAAGTTGAAAAATACAGAAATCCTCGTGGCGGTCAGTTCCAGGCTGGTATCTATCCTGTATCTGCTAATGTATTATTTGGTAAAGATGTCGGTGCTCTTCCTGATGGTCGTCTTGCTAAAAAGCCTCTGGCTGACGGTTGTTCCCCAAGAGCCGGTAAAGACGTAAAGGGACCTACTGCTGCCGCTGCTTCTGTTGCAAAACTTGACCACGAAGTTGCTTCTAACGGTACTCTTTATAACCAGAAGTTCCTTCCTTCCGCAGTTGCCGGAGATCAGGGATTAATGAACTTTGCTTCTGTTATCCGAAGCTACTTTGATAAGAAGGGAATGCACGTTCAGTTCAACGTTGTAGACAAAGAAACTCTTCTTGATGCACAGGCACATCCAGAAAACTATAAAGATTTAGTTGTACGTGTTGCCGGCTACAGCGCAATGTTTACTGAGCTTGCAAAAGAAGTTCAGGATGATATTATCAGCAGAACAGAACAGCATTTCTAAATTTTAATCAACACGAACTGAGTAAACAAACATAAAAATTTAATTTCAAAAATTATTTTAGAAACTTATTGATTTTTAATTTATAATCCTTTTGCATCATAAATTTTCCGGGGCTGTCACAGGAGGTCTTATCCTATCCTCTTACTGTGACAACCCCTTTGAGTATTTTAGAAAGGAGATTGCATTGCATACCGAAAAAGATTTACTTGCCAACAATGATGAAGAAAACAGAGACAATTTTGACACTGATGTCGGCATACTTGAATTATTTGGAAAAGAGACATTAGAAAACTTACAATCCATTATTGCTAAAGTTACTGGATTGGGTCTCGTTACTGCTGATTTTCGTGGTGAACCACTCACTACTATGACTTCCTTTACCCCTTTTTGCAAGTTTACAAGAGAAAGAGGAAATAACGGGAAACTATGTAATCTTTCAGATGCGTTTGGTATTGTCCGCTCTGCGATTACCCGAAAATACTGCATCTATTTTTGTCCATGCGGATTAATAGAAGTTGCCATTCCCATTATTGTTCATGGAAAGTTCTTAGGCGGCTTTCTTTCCGGACAGGTAAGATGCAACGATGCCCCCGATGATATTCCTCGATTTTCCGGTCTTATTCATCCAGAATACCTTGAAGAAGATCAGACAAAGATTAATGAATATTTCCAGCAGCTTCCTGTCTATGAATATGAAAAGTTTTCAAATATTGCTGAACTTATTTATCAGATGATAAACCAGCTTGCTGAAAATGAAATGCTCCGCCAACAGCAATATCACTCCCACAAAGTTCAGGAGAAAAAGCTTTCTTCCCGAATTGAGGAACTCGAATATGAAAATTCTACTCTTACAAAAGAGCTTAATTATATGAAGGCAAAATTAAACCCTCACTTTATTTTATCCCTGCTTACTGACATTTCCAATCTTTCTATTTTGGAAAATGCCGTTAAAACAAATCAAATGGCAGTTTTACTGGCTCAATATTTAAAATACAGTCTATGTACCACAGGAGATAATATTTTACTCGCAGAAGAATTAAAACAAATTGAATCTTATTTCGATATGCTTAAAATCAAATATGAAGATGCGCTCACTTATTCAATTACGATAAAAAAGAATATAGATATGTTACGGATACCTTCCCATATCCTTTTTCCTTTTTTAGACCGGGCTGCATCATTGATCACGGTAAATACCGGACATCTTGACATTGCTATTTGTATCTCCTATGAGAACGGCTACATAATTATTGATATCGTATCTGATTTTAATCCGGAGCATACAGAAGACAATCCTGCTTCTTCTTTCAAAAATTTTCCGGATAACACAACCTTCCACTCTCTGATCAAAAATATCCGCCAGAGACTTCACAGTATTTTTGGTAATGATTATGAGATCAAGGAAAGCTATCAGGATAATTCTAAAATCCATGATATAATTAAACTGCCAATATCTCACGAGGAAAGGATTATGTAATGTATAATGTATTAATTGTAGATGATGACACATTAATGAGAGATACGTTACGTGCTATGATTTCACGTTTTAAAAATTTTCAGATTATAGGAGAAGCAGCTAGTGGCTCTGAGGCTGTCTCTATCTGCCGCCATTATCCTGTACATCTGATTTTTATGGATATTATCATGCCCGGAATTACGGGGATTGAAGCCAGTAAAAAAATAAAAGAAGTTTCTCCACAAACAGAAATATGTATTCTTTCTGCTTATTCGGATTTTCACTTTGCTAAAGAAGCAATGGAACTGCATATAAAGAAATACTTTTCCAAACCGATATCCATTCTTGATATTAATCATTATTTGGAGAATTTTTCTCTTTCTTCTTTTGAAAGTATCTGTCCTCATCTCTCTCTAGCTTTAGAATTGATGAATTCTCAGAATTTTTCAAAAACTTATACCGGACTTTCTGATATTATCAACAAGATTTATTCCAATCAGAATACAAACATAGAATCCCTGAAAAAAACTTTTATCGAAATTGGACAGGGACTCTTAGACTCTCTTGAATATGCCAGCCCACACAATGAAGTCACCGATTTATTTCCTTTACCTGATACCTGGCTTATCAATCAGGAAATTATGAAAATATGGCTTTTTAAGATAGCAGATTATATTTATCAGCAAAAAAGCATACGACGTTACAGTATTCTAGAAGGTGTCTTCCTTTTTATCGAACAACATATTAAAGAAAAAATCTCTTTAGTACAGATTACAGAAGGAAGTATGATAAGCCAGGGATATCTTAGCCGTATTTTTCGTAATCAGTTTGGCATTAGTATGATGGAGTATATCCGTCTTCGTAAAATTCAAATGGTTAAAATCAACTTTATTTTTACTACTCATAATACCTCCGATGTGGCTTTCATGCTCGGCTTTAATGAGAGCAGCTATCTTCAGAAAGTCTTTCAGAAGGTAGAGGGAATTTCTATTCAGGAATTTAAAAACCGACTATAATAATCAATATCCTGCGATAGTTCATATCCCTCTGCTACTGCTACTTTTTCATTTTAGGCTGGAAAATAAGTGCTGCCAGATAAGAAAAAATCAACGCAGAACTCGTACCGGCAGCGGCGGCTTTTAATCCTCCTTTAAATAAACCAATGGTCCCTTCCTCTTTTACTGCCTCTATCACACCTTTGGATAAGTTGTACCCGAATCCCGATAATGGAACACTAGCTCCGCATCCTGCCCATTTTATTAAAGGCTCATAGATGCCTGCCGCCCCAAGGATTACTCCTGTTATTACGAGTAACACCATCACTCTTCCCGGCATTAACTTTGTATGATCCAAAAAGATCTGTACTAATGTGCAGATAATTCCTCCTACTACAAACGCTTTTACATATATCATTTTTTCTCCTTTCCGGATTCCAGCCATACTGCATGTGCAATTGCTGGAATTGTTCGTCCTTCATTCGCAGAAACCTGAGACAGTAACGCTCCAGTAGGAACAAAAAGAACTCTTTTCCACTCGCCACTTGACAGTTTAGGTAAAATCACTGCTGACAGCATTAAGGCAGAACAGGCACACCCACTACCTCCGGCATGTGTATCCTGGTTATCTGCATCAAAAATCTGCATTCCACAGTCCATATGGTTTTTCTTAATATCTTTATGATTTTCATCAAGAAGTTCAAATAACAGCTTCTGACCTACACTTCCTAAATCTCCCGTAATAATCTGATCAAATTCTTCTGGTTTCATCTCAAAATCCAACAGACTTTGATAAATAGTATCTGCAGCAGCCGGAGCCATACACGCTCCCATATTAAATGGGTCCTGCACACCATAATCTTTAATCTTCCCTGTTGTTATCCCCCGAATCTGTACGTCACCTTTTTGTGTATTCAGCAAAAAAGCTCCTGCTCCGGTTACAGTCCAGGTTGCACTGTATGGGCGTTGACTTCCATATCCAAGAGGAAAACGAAACTCTTTTTCCGCACTGGCGAAATGACTGGAGCAACCGGTCAATACCAAATCTGCGAATCCTCCATTCACCGTCATCGCACCAATAGATAAGGCTGC
>OLND01003418.1_pt1 | contig 12485 bp, 19 predicted proteins | sample 1672031 | NCBI WGS metagenome assembly OLND01 (sample SAMEA3136638, study PRJEB25190) | human gut metagenome | biome: human gut; feature: human-associated habitat; material: faeces | place: Austria | collected 2013
TCCTCGCCACAGATATGAGCCATATTTCGGTTGTTAATCTGCCCGATCAGCTTCTCCGTGTAAATTTCACGCATTGGCTGCAGCACATTTCGTTCAATCGATTCCTTAGACACGCCAAGAATAACATTAAGTCCCGGCTTACCAGCTCTCTCTCTAATTCGGAATGGAACTACGAAAGCTGTATCCACATAGGACTTCCCAGAACGTACTGCTCCGGACTTGATATTCCATCTATGAGTTGCATTCACAATGTATTCATTCTGTTTCCTGCTTAATTGCATTGCCCTGTACCTCTTTCAGTATCTGGTCCAGACGGTCAAGAGCTTCATCGTTCTCATTTTCGCCCGTGATGTCTTCTTTTCTTGCTTTATTCAACTCTACTTTTGACCTCTGTTCTTCCAGATCAGCCTCGGATTTATCCGTCTGTCCGACGGTCTTCATGATTGCCTGATATGCTTTCACGTCTCCCAGTGACGCCTGCTGAATCATAGCCATTGCTATGACTTCCTCGTAGGTGCTCTCGCCACCATCTGACCGTAATATATCTGATAAACCATCAACTTCTACCTGCATAGTTAATAGTCTGTTCATCGTATCCCTGAGAGCTGCTTTCCTGCGCCTGGTCTCACCACTTCTTTTTCCACCCCTTGAACGCATTTCTCTTTCTTCGCTCTCACTTCGATTGCCTTTCCCATATGGGATTAAGTTTTGTTCATTCGCCACTTCACCACCTTCAATTCTGGTTTATTTTTGCATTATAAAAGCACCCCGGAGGGTGCCTGTATTTTTTATCACTGTTTTCTTTCCTTGTATTCTTCCATTTCCTTGCGTTCCAACTCCCAATCTTGATTAGATAGTTTTACCAACTCCTGATCAGAAATTCTTGCTTCATCTATAAATATTTTATGCCTATAATTCCAGTGTTTCTGTCTTATCTCCCTTAGCTTCGGATCTCTTATTCTATGAATTTCGCCTATGCTTAAATTTTCTTTATATTGTTCTTCTTCACTCAACCATTCATCCATATTGAACACTCCTTACTTTTCGGTATTCTTCTTTTCTATAATTTCAATATCATCATAGTAAATAACAACTACATCATCATCTGTTATATTATTTTCTATATACGGCTTTTGCGGATTGCCCTTTTCGTCCAATATATACTTTCTATATTTTTTCAAAGAGATAAATTGCTTTTTCCCTTCTTCCAACTCACTCTTTCCTAAATATCCCTCATATACAAATTTATCATTTCGCAAATACACTTTGAGCCACGGACTTATTTCACCATCATCCAAAACATCTATCTCGTTCTCATCCATGCTTGTTTGAATATCTAAAAAACTAAAAACCTCTTTTAATGCATCGGATTTCTGTGCTACATGTGCTATGTATGGAACAACCGTTGAAACACCTATCATACAAAAATGATATGCAATTTCCGATGATATTTGAAATCTATCCACACATATTTTGTACAAAAAACTTATTACAATTGATTTTGCGATAGTTCCTTTTTCATCTTTCAAAGTTTTCGCTTTCAAAAAGTGATATACATACAGCGAAATATACCCTGGATAAAAATACACTATATATGTTGCTATTGAATCTATTATTTTTAAAATATCATCTACCGACATCTTTTTTTCACCTACTCTTCTGGCGGATTTCCTGTTGGCTTTCCATTTTTAATTCTTGCTTCTTTCGAAGTAGCTATACTCCTCTTTCTATTACGGTTTTCTCCGAATATTTGAAGATTCATCCTCGAGCCATTTTCTTTTATGTTCTTATTATTATGTTGTTTTTTACTCACTTACCCATTCCTCCAACCTATCTAAAACCTACTTCCATAATATCCCATTTCTCGACATTACGCAACGAAAAAGACACCCGCGTTGCCAGGTGTCCTCTCTCGGTTTTATTAGGTTGTGGGGGAACTGATCGAATGATTTAATATCTGTTCATCAATTCCAGTATAATAATAACATAGTCAAAATATGAATGTTATGAATGTTTCAAAATATCTTTAATAACCTTTGACACCATAGACTGTGTATATCCAACGCTCTCCCCAACTTCTTTCTGCGTCATCCCATCCAAGAATACCATTTCAAATATATCCTTGGTCGTTCCATCAGGCATTGCAGTTATGTACTTCTCTACTTTCTCGTTCTCCCGGATCAGCTGATCTTTTCTCTTCTCCTTCTCATAGATCCGCATCTTCAATGCAGTTGCTGCCTTTGGCTCTTCCACTCTCACCTGCACATGCTCCTCGATGTAAGGGAAATCATCCGAACTCTTTGTAACCTTCCCCGATACAACCGGTACTGCATCCAGTCTTTCCTGAAGCTTGGCAATGATCCCGTCCAGATTCTCAATATCTCGCTTATTCTTCTTGTATTTACTTAGCTGCTCTCTGTTCATTATACTCCCGTCTCACTCTTTCCTGAATCCCACTGATCAACATCTCTCCATCCATGTCACTGTACATCTCAATGCCTTTACGAAAAAATAATTCACATTCAATTTTTGTATGAAGCGCATTCGTATCCTTTGGGTGTCGCCTTAGCCTGATCAATGCCCGCCGGTAATCATCCGCTGCCAGCTTTACAACTGCTGCTTTTAAATTTTCATAGCACTCGACATATTCACTCATCGCCGGTCACCTCTTTTATGTCTACTCCCATCTTCCGCAAGTAATCCTCCACCGAATAACTCTGATAAGCTGGTGGTGTATGAAATCTCTCACTTGCCTTCGCATCATGACTTTCTTCCAACTCCTTATAGTGTTGCTGATCATCCAGCTTTACCTGTCTTCTGTCTCTTCCTCTGTTCAATCATTTTTCAGCTCCTTCGTCGTTTTGTTCTCTCTTCCAGATTTTCACTATATCCTTAAGCTGTACGCTCTTATCCCGCCTTGTTCCTCCGGCACTGTAATGGAATCCTGTATCTGTAATCTTTGTGATCCGGCAGCAACCATTCCCTCCACCGCTGATATACTGAATCGATACTTCATCACCAACTTTTAATTCCTCGCCCGTTTCCTCACAAACGATTTTCTTTTCAACTTTATAATTCATTCCGTTCCTCCTAACTATTAAAAATCACTATTAACCCGATTATCATAAGTAATATCTTGATCACAGCTATAATCCTGTCTCTTATGATTCAGTCATCGTCTTCCCTGTATGGTTCCGGCAATGGTGTCCACTGAACAACATTGGCTAGAACAGGAAAACCTGTATTGGCATTTATCCAGCACCCCATGTAATCAACGATTTTTAAATAGGCAAATATGCACATTCTGCCCTCAATACTGCATTCAATATCAGCTACTACAATCTGTCTATCTTTTGGTAATCTCTCACTACATGGAATCCATTTGCCAGGGGCGTTTGTGTCCTTAGCATCTTCCCTGTCCTCATACATCGCCAGTCTATCCACCAGCTCCTGTTTCTTATTCGGGGACCAGTACCCTCGCTTTATACCGTTCTCTCTTTTATGTGTTAATCTTTCCATAATCTATTCCTCCACATCCTTCATCATTGCATCTTTTGACACTTCCTTGATCACACTTACCAACATATCTTTCGCAAGGTCTGATTGATATTTTTCGTTTATCGCATCCGCTTCTCGTGTCATTGCTTCGCACTCCGCATCATCCAATCTTCTTGCACCATATTTTCGATACAGCTCCCAGACATCCACAAACAGCTTGTATACTTCATGAAATGCCATTATTTTTATCTTCATCACAATTCCTCTATCCTGATATAAATTCCTGGCTGATCTGCCCAGAACTTTTCAGTAATCTCAGATGCTACCAGTGCATCGTCCTTCCAAAATCCTACCAGCGTCATACAGTCCTTTAACATCTTCTGCAGGTTATCTGTATCCGGTTTTGTAATCCTATACTCTCCGTCCTTATGTTCCTTCTTCGGGAAGCACCACTTGGTAATCAGCCTTACCCCTGTTCTGTACGGTTCCATGATACGATATTTATACAAGTTGCCAATCAATTTCTCCTTAGCTGCTTTTAACTCCGGCGGATCATAGAACACAGGTTTACCATTTACGATTGTGACCTTATGTTCCTGGTGTGTTACTGTCGGCGGTTCCATCGCCATAAAAAACTCTGTCATTTTATTCACTTCACCTCTTTAAAGTATTAAATCTTTTTCTTTATTCCTAAACCCTGATCTGTGCTGGGTGGGCTCCCGCCTGTGTGTGGGGGCGTACTTCAATCGCCCCACACTTTAAAGGGGGTGCCCGCACATTCCCATTCCCGATATGTATATATATACGTAGTATATATAGGTGCCGGGAGGGAATGTTCCCACTACCTAAAAATCAAAAAATGGGAAGAAAATCGGGAAACTTCCCACCACCTTATTTTTTAGAAACTGGGAATGTTCCCACTACCTAAAAATTTATGGTAACGGGATAATCCTTTTTGTCTCTTTGTCTGTCGTATATCCATACTTTTTTAATGAGTTCCACAATGTTTTTTCTGCCGGATATTTCTCTCCAACAGCTTCTGAATTACTCTTGATCTGCTCGTATAACTCTTTCACAGTCGGGTATGTATCATGATGTTCAAACCGGAAACTTTCAATCGCCATGTCTACTTTTGCCTGTTTATTCTTTCTCTGGACCTCGCCCTGTTTCTTACGAGCTTCCTGTCCTTTTTTCCAGTTTGGCTTCTCATCTTCCGGCTGCACATCATCCAGTGCTCCTGACTGATCCGTGTGATGTATCGGATAATCGAACCACAGATTGACCGGTTTGAACTTCGGAAACTCTCTTAAAGTTCCATCAATACGCCATGCTGTCTTCGTGTTCGTTGTGATCAAGTTTGTATCTATCTGCTTCTGCAGTTCTCGCATCTGCATAGGCGATAAGTGTTCCCTGCAGTAATTCATCATCTGCACCTGGCTGCATAAATCATCCTGAGATAAATCATCTTCCCATCCAAAATGGCTATCTAAATACGTCTGACAGGTCGCACATACCGTTTTATTCTGTTCCTGTTTGCGAAGATCGTCTGTAACATCCAGTTCAATCAAATCAAGCATGGCATCCGGATCTCTGGCAAATACTCCGGATCCTGATGCACGGTCCATGGACCTCTTGCCTCCCTGACTTCCTTTGCTGTGATGGTGACAATAAATAACTGCACACCCAAGTTCATTACACACCTTATCAAACTGATTACAGAAGTTCGCCATCTGATCAGCACTGTTCTCATCACCGGTAATGACCTTGTAGATCGGATCAATGATGATAGCCATATAATTCTTCTTTGCCGCGCGTCTGATCAGCTTCGGTGCGAGCTTATCCATTGGTATTGATTTACCTCTCAGGTTCCAAATATCTATATTAGAAAGGTTCTTTGCAGACCAGCCTAATGCCTCATACACATCTTTAAATCTATGTAAGCACGATGCTCTATCCAGCTCCAGATTCACGTATAATACACGTCCCTGACTACAGTTCCAGCCGAACCATTTCCGTCCCTCTGCAATGGCAATACACAGCTCTATCAGCGCAAATGATTTACCCGCTTTGGAAGGTCCGGCAATCAGCATCTTATGCCCCTGTCTCAGCACATTTTCAATGAGCGGCGGTGCAAGTGCCGGCAGATCATCCCAGACACTTTCCAGTGATTCCGTATCCGGCAGATCATCATTCATGGATTCTATCCATTCGTACCATTCCTGCCAACTGCTTTTTCCAATATTCGTATCAATGATATATTGCTTTCTTCCTGAACGTATAACTCCCGGAAGTCTTGAAAGACGTGATGGATTCTTATTCTGAGTATCTATGATCAATCCATTTTTCTTACAAATGTCATATAAATATTCCACACGTTTTCGATATTCACTATAGTCTGCAGCTTCCACACGAACGATAGCGTGCAAGCTTTTCTTTCCGGAAAATACCAGGCATGCGACCGGAAGCTCTAGTTCCCGGATAATCGCATTCTGTTGCTCCAGATCCATGGCATCAGACTCGACCAATGCATAACGGAATTCTGTCACATTTTCATTTTTACATCCATTTCCATCTAATGGATTAAAGCGGATCCACGCTCCCGCCTCTTGATTATAGTCACCAAGAACAGCGCCTATATCGCCATTGCAATGGTTTAAAGCTTCTATCAGTTGTCCGGCAGTACGGTCCCAACAGCCCTTCTGTGGTAACCAGCGTGTTCCTTTATCATCTGTCTTCTCCCAGCTTCCCGTTACATATCCGACATTTTCTCCTGGATCAAACAGTGTTTCCAGATACCGGGTAATCTCATTTACTGGGTCCCAGTTTCTAGGTTCATGTATTTCTTTACCTTCTACCCATGACCGATCTACCACAAGACATTCTGCACTGATCTCATCATCCCAGCCAAGCTCATATGCTGTATATGAAGGCTTCCAGCCATGCTCCATGGCTAACTGAACAATTGTACCGGCAGTAACCGGAGAATTAGAGCCATGGAAAGTATTCCATTTTTTCTCACATTCTCCTGAGTGATACCGCCGGTCATTTTTACTCCATGTATCCCATACATCTACAGAATAGCCTTCATGTTTTAATGCCATTCCCACATTCACCCAATCCTGGTAATCAAGCTCAGCCGGATTCAAATATTCAATTATTTCCTGTAAGTCTGTATGCTGTTCCATATTTATCCTCTATATTCTGCCGGAATGATACCACTTGGCACCCTCCAACCATTGCCAGCGATTCGGTCAATCATATTTTTTGCTGTTTCAAATTGCCAGGTACCCACATGCTGAAACCCTCTGCTTTCTAAAAAGCGTATCTGTTTCGGAGTTGTTAATCCCTCTCTTCTACGTTTATCCAAACGATCCAGAATCTTGGATGCTTTCCCGGCATTTTCAATTGCATCCGGAAGAATCCCTAACTTTTCAAGTGTCTTTTTTTGACCATCTGACGGTGGAGCCATCTCCCATCCAAATGCAGGCACGTATCCGGAAAGATCTTCTGCCTGAATACTCATTTCAAACTGCAGCGGATCTACCAGCCTTTTCTTGCGTCTCTTCATCTCAGAAAGCTGCTTAGCCAATGCCTCTTCTCTCTGCGCTACTACATCCTCGGATGCTGTCTTTTCTGCCTCTTCAATATCAATTACACATCCTGCATCCTTTTCCATGTTTTCTGTCATTTTCTGTGCCACCTCTGCACTCTCACAGATTAACGATGCTGGATGGCATAACTCATGCCGTTCTGTGTGCCACAGGAAGTCTAATAACAAAAGATGATCTTTATTTGTCTCTGGTGATAATCTGGTTCCTCGTCCCACCATCTGACAATACAAGCTTCTGACTTTTGTCGGTCTTAGTACCACGATGCAATCCACACTCGGACAATCCCAACCTTCCGTAAGCAGCATCGAATTGCAGAGTACATTGTACTGATCCTTATCAAATGCCTCTAAGATCTCTGCACGGTCCTTACTATCTCCATTTACTTCCGCAGCTTTAAACCCATGATTGTTTAATATATCCCGGAATTTCTGACTGGTCTTCACAAGTGGAAGAAACACAACCGTCTTCTTATTGCTGCAGTACTTTTCCATTTCTTCAGCAATGCTCTCCAGATATGGATCCAATGCTGTTGCAATATCACCGCTCTTGAAGTCACCGGCCTGTACTCCCACTGCAGACATATCAATCTTAAGTGGTATCGTTACTGCTTTTATGGGAGACAGATAACCTTCTTTGATTGCTTTTGGCAAAGTATACTCATAAGCCAGACTTTCAAATACCGTACCAAGATTCTGCATATCTCCACGATCCGGTGTAGCAGTTACACCAAGGACTTCCGCATCCGGAAAATGTCTCAATACTTTCTGGTAACTGTCTGAAATACAATGATGTGCTTCATCAATGATGATCGTATTGAAATAATCATTTGGAAACTGGTTCAATCTTTTCTCCCGCATCATGCTCTGCACGGATCCTACCACAATCCGGAACCAGCTCCCCAGACATGTCTGCTCTGCTTTTTCGGTTGCGCAGCCAAGTCCTGTAGACTTACCAATTTTATCTGCAGCCTGATCCAGCAGTTCACCTCTATGTGCCAGTATCAGGACGCGGCTTCCTCCCTTAACACATTCTTCTGCAACCTTTGCAAAGACAATTGTTTTTCCGCATCCCGTTGGCAACACCAGCAGCGTTTTCTTGATGCCGTTCTCCCATTCAGAGAAAATAGCATCCTTCGCCTGCTGCTGATATGGTCGGAGCTCCATTTAAAATGATCCTGCCTTATATTCTTTTTTTGCTTTTGGGAGGAATTTCTTCACATGATTATATTTCTTACTTGGGTCTTTACGATCCGCACGCTGTTCGATGATTGCACGTCCGGTAGCTCTTGGAACGATATTCCAGTTCATCTTTACTTTTCCGTTCACTTCTTCTGCTCCAATAGATAAGAAGAATTCTGCAAGTTTCCACTGCATACGATCATACAATAAAAGGCTTTCATTCATCAGACACACGCCTTCCGGAGTTTCCACTTTCACTTTTAATTCTGCTCTTGGGCATGCCGGTGCCTTATCACTTCCTTCAAAACGTCCACGTTCAAAGCTTTCAATTGTGAAATCATATTCACCTTCCGGAAGGAGCACATAATCGGCTCCTTTCTCAATTTCATCATCCCAGCCTAACTCTCTTCCTTTTAATTCTTCACTCATATATCTATACCTCCTGTTTATTTATCAAACGGAATATCGTAATGACTCCGCATTGTTTTGATCACATCTAATACCTGTGGCCATGCTCCAATCAAGCAGCCGTCAACAAATTCCTGTGGAAGATTCTGAAAGGGCGTTCCTTTCGGGAAGAAGCCCCTCTGATATACTGCTTCCATAAGTTCTTCTTCTGAAACTAAGTTTGGATACATCAGATCTCTTAATGCTTTTGGAATATAATCTGCAATGTGGAATACGGAATCTTCCACTTTCTTTCCCGTTGATTTAACCGGTTCTTCAACCTTGGCGCCCGTATCGAAATCAACTTTTTCATCTGTATCCTTTGGAATATTCATAAAATCATTATCTTTTACTGGTGGTTTCTGAATTTCAATCGACTTTTCTTCTTTAGGAGCCGGCACAGATTTCTTTGTTCCTTCGATAATCTCTGCAATCACAGAATAATCAAATTCACATTCTTCTGGTAATCCGAAACGGTTCTTTGCATCCCAGCACGGATGATGCTGGGTGTACATGGTACGCTTGCCACCCTGTCCTTTATGTTTCTTACCGTCTTTCCCTACCGCTACAGAAAATGTCTTGTAATTTGCAAAAAGCAGCATATCCGCCCATTCCTTAACCAGTGGAGAAGTCTGGGACTGTGTCTTTTTTCCAAGCTTTAATTCCCAACGGTCATAAGCTCCAAGTTCATCCGGCTGTTCGAATTTCCGAAGCTGTGCATGAGCTGTCAGAACCACATTGATGCCAACCTCAATCAGATCCGACAGCTTATTTAAGAACCGTCCGAACTCTTCTTTTGTGTAGACATATCCATTGCCATAGCCGAAATCTTCAATTCCTTTCTTGTTATGAACAGCACAAATATGTTCCACGCAAAGCAATTCTGCCCAGTCAACGGTATCGATTACCAACGTTCTGCACTCATCTGTATGCGTCTTGATATATTCGATTTCATCAAAAAGCATGTTCCAACTGGTAGGACGTGGCAGTCTTGCCACATCCATATCGTTCGTGCTTCCTTCTGTATCAATAAATACTGCTCCTGGAAACCTTGCTGCAAATGTAGATTTACCAATTCCTTCTGGACCATAAATCACAACTTTTTTCGCTTTCTGAATCTTTCCTTTTGTTATCTCCATTAAAATACACCTGCTTTCCATGTCGGAGCTGTCTGATGTTCCGGATTTGTATTACCAGCTTCTTCGCTTTTGACATATCCATCCTCAATAATGATACTGCATTCGTCTCCGGTGCTGACTCTCGTAGCAATCGCCTGGAGTCCTTCCTGCTCCAACCACTGACCAAACTCATGCAAGGTAGCAAGATCCATCTGCTCCAGCTTGTCCAACAACACAAATCCACACTTTGGATTCAGTTTCCGGACAATCGCTGTGGATACCTTAAGTCTGTCAGAACCGGACATATTATCCCATTGCTGTCCCTTGTACACCAGCTCACCGTCTCTTACAGACAGCTCTGGAAGTGGGAGATCTGCTGCATTTAAAAGATCAGTCTTTTCATCCCTTACTGATTCAATCTTCTTTGTCAGTTCTGTATACTGATCCTGATACGTTCTGGCATCCTCTTCCGCTTTGTCCTTGTCCAGATTTGCTCTGACTTTGCGATTGATCTCTTCGATATTAGCAATACTTTCTTCCAGTTCTGCAGTAGATTCATCCTGTAATTCTTCCACCGTCTTATAAGCAATGGTCATGTCATAATCTACCTGAGTTAACTGTTTTTTATATCTCTTCAACTCTTCTTCCAAAGAATTTACTTTTTCTGCTAAGCGATTTCTTTCTACGTGTAAATCTACTGCCTGATCACGTTTCTTCTGATTTGCTCCGTTTCTTGCAAGAATCTCCTGCTGCTGTTTGATCAGATCTGATGGAGACACCAGATCTTTCGGAGCGTCCGGATAATACGGTTGTTCTTTTGCGAACTTTACTTTTTGATCAGCTGTACGTCCTACATACAATCTTTCATTGTAAAGTTCTTTTTCCTGTTGCTCTAAAGCTGTCAGCTGATCACCCACACCAATAATTTTTAATAATGTCTGCGCTTTTTCTTTTCCGGAGGATTCCATAAACTTCGGAAGATCCAGCGCCAACTGTTCCACGAAATCATTAAGCAGCTGCTGTCCGCCTTTGTTTCCGTTCGGATCCGTTACTTTCAAGCTGCTATTTTTTCCTTTGCGCTCTACAACCAATCCATTGCTCATAACAATATGTAAGTTTGGCGGTATCGTTGACCCATCTCTGGATGCATTGGAAGGCTTGTATCTATCCCCTCCAAGCGCCCAGGCAATAGAATCCAGTACAGACGTTTTCCCCTGATTATTATTCCCGCCGACGATCGTCAAGCCATTCTTTGTCGGTTCAATTTTTACAGCTTTAATTCTCTTCACATTTTCAATTTCCAACTTATTAATCTTGATACTATCTGCCATCTCTACTCCTCCATTACAGCTTGAACAATCTTTTCGCAAACCACTCCAAGTTCATTAATAAATTGTCCCATCTCTTTTGCAAAAGCCACATGGTCCTCTGGTAATGGATCTGAGCCATCCAGATGCTTGGCAACTCGGTCCATGATACCAGCTGCAACCATAGCATATTTATCAACATCCTCTTCCTTTGCATCTTCCGGAAGTATCTCGAATGCTGCTGCTCCTATATATGCACTCAGATCTGATATTGTAATTTCATATTTCTTTTCTTCTGCCATTTGACTAATTCCCTTTCTTCTCATATAATATAGTTGACTAATTTCCAGAGTGCTCCTTGCCTTGCCGGGCTATCGTGAGCACTCTTTTTAATTTCTTGCAATGTCCTCACCTCCTTCACCTGATTGCATAAAAGTTGACCACACACGCTCCTAATACCGTGATCAGTATCAGCTCTATCGCAATAGTTAATCTCCAACGCCACAGTCTTAAATTTTCGCATTCATCTTCCAGACGCTTGATCTCAAGCTTTTTAATCAGTGGTGTTTCTGGTTTTAAGTTCATACTGCTTGTCCACTCCTTTCTACCGCCTAAGCGGTTTTCTCGATTGTATAGGTAATTTCCACCTTTTCCTGCTCTTCCAATAGAGATATCAACACCTTAATGATTTTTTCCATATCTGGTTTATTTGACATATATACATCACCTCTTTATAGGTTATGTGGAATGGTTTGTACTTGTTGCGGTTCTTTGGTATAATTTCCTTATCAAAGAATGAAAGGAATGATAATTATGCTTGATAGTTTCACTTGTCCGTTTTGCAAGCATACTATGCCTGTAGTATCTTCAACCTATACCGAAATGGATGCTCGTTATAGAACACCAAGTAAACAAGGATATTTACTAGACACAAAATACAGTTTAAAAATCCATATGTACAAATGTCCAAACTGTCAGAAAATTACAAGTATCGCTAATTATAATGGTACTGAATTGCCTCAAAAGACAGTACCGCTTTTCCCTATATCCACTGCTAAACAATTCCCTGATTATATTCCTCAAGCGATACGTTCTGACTATGAAGAAGCATGCTCCATTGTTAATCTCAGTCCCAAAGCATCAGCAACTTTATCTCGACGATGTCTACAAGGTATGATTCGTGATTTCTTCCAAATTTCTAAAGGTAGTCTTTTTGAAGAAATTAATGCCATTAAAGATAAAATTCCAGCTGAACAATGGGCAGTCTTAGATGGGCTTCGCCGTATCGGAAATATCGGAGCTCACATGGAAAAAGATATAAATCTT
>OLND01003422.1_pt1 | contig 12461 bp, 9 predicted proteins | sample 1672031 | NCBI WGS metagenome assembly OLND01 (sample SAMEA3136638, study PRJEB25190) | human gut metagenome | biome: human gut; feature: human-associated habitat; material: faeces | place: Austria | collected 2013
TTAAGCTGCTTCATATAGCGATTAAAATAAAACAGACCTTTAAATACCGTTTTTTCATAATCTTCTGCTTTTTTTAGAAGCATTAAAAGATTTTCTTTTCTCTTTTCTCCATCCGGCATAAGCTGTACATCATAGTAAAAACCTGTCCTCTCGTAAATATCCCACAACAATGTGCTAAGTGGCTGTTCCTTTTTTTGCTGTCTGAAATAGAGCAGATTCATAAGAAAATCCCGAATCTTTTTCTTTAATTCTTCTTCTGTTCCTTCCTGCATATAAAGACGCATAAAGTCATATAACGTATATTTCCCACGCACAGGTTCTTCAATGAGTACCCGGAGTTTCACCAGTTCTTCTTCTGTAAACTTTCCAATAGAAGATAACATGACCGATGCCATTGGGATATCCTGATATACATTATCTACAATAGAAAGATAATTCAACATGACTGTAATTTCTCTTGTCTGAAAATACCCTGTTTTATTATCACAGCTTACCGGAATTCCCTCTTGCTCTAAAAATTCAGCCATCGGTTCCATTCTTCCTGCCCCGGATCTTAACAGAATTACCATATCCCCATAGTGATAACCTTCTTCAATTAATTCTTTGATTCTTTTACAGATGACCGCACTTTCTGCCAAAATATCTTCCGGAACTTCTTTCAGTGCCGATGCACTGTCTTTTTGGAAAAATAAAATTTCCGAGGTTTCTTCATCCTGCATCATCGGACCGCCATCTCCCGGACGAAGTGCTGTCTTTTCATTATAGTCAACCCCGCCAAACTCTTTTTCCATCAACTGCGAAAAAATATAGTTTGTGAATGTCAATACTCCCGGTGCACTTCGAAAATTATCCCGAAGTTCAATAGAAACTCCTGCATCAGCCTGCGATATATATTGGTCTTTTCTTCTTAAAAACAAATCTGGTCTTGCCTGTCTGAAACGGTAAATACTCTGTTTTACATCCCCTACAGTAAATAGTGAATTGTGTTTCTTATTCAACAGCATTTCCAGTATTGTTTCCTGTACAAGATTTGTATCCTGGTATTCATCCACAAAAATCATCTTATACTTTTTTGATAATTCCTTTGCTGTTTCTGAAGGCTGTGCCTCTCCCTGTTCATCATAAGATTCTACTAAAAGTTCTAATGCAAAATGTTCTAGATCATCAAAATCATAAACATTTTTTTCTTTTTTACATAAAAAATATATCTCTGCAAATCGCTTTGTAAGAGCCATATATTCCTCTAAAAGAGGATAGATTACTGCTGCTTCCCTCTGCAATTCTTCAGCCGGTGCCGTAAATACATTCTCTTTCTGACTATTGATCTGTTCTCTTACCTTCTGATGAAACTCTTTTACTTCTTCATATAATCCCCACTCTTTTTCTTTTTTGGTTGCTCTTGGAAAAGAAGAAATAGATTTTTGAGATAAGACTTTATAATAACTATTGTAATCTTTTGCTTGTGTCAGAGAATTTATATATTCTTTTATCTCCTGAAGAAGTCCTGTATATTTTTCAGGAGCATCTTCAGTGACACTCTCTAAGAGCTGATACAGTTCTTCCTGTATTTGTAAACCTTCCTTTTGTGCTTTGGAAAGAAGAAGAGTCACTGCGGTAGAAGTATCCCAGCCATCTTTTCCTGCAAGAATCGCTGCCTCTTTCCCTGTCTTTTCAAACCAGCCGTCTGCATTAGGAAAACTGCGTGAAAAATGATACAGATCTTCGATCATTTCTTCAAGAACGGTATCATTCTTTCCCGGCGCATATGCTTCAACAAATTGTAGAAAGCTTTCTCTTCCTGAGGCATATGTTTCCTCTAATACCTGTTCTACTGCCTGTTGGCGAAGCAGAAATAATTCCCCTTCTTCACCAATTCGAAAGGAAGGATCTATTGCAAGTTCATTATAATGTGTTCGAATGAGATGATTACAGAAACTGTGTATTGTTGAAATATCCGCCTGCCGGATCTTTCTTATCTGTTTTCTAAGATAAAGATTATCCGGATCTTTTTCCAGGCGTTCTTCTAATTCGGTTCCGATACGTTCTTTCATTTCCGCCGCTGCTGCATTCGTAAATGTCATTACAAGAAAACGATCTGCTTCTATCGGATGTTCTTTATCCATGATCAGTTCCGCCATACGACTCACAAGAACTCTTGTCTTTCCTGCTCCTGCTCCGGCAGATACCATGATATTTTTCCCTCTCAGAAATATTGCCTGTTCCTGTTCTTTTGTATAATTCATCTTACTCTCCCTCCTCTCTTATTTTTTCCAAAACTTCTTCTACAGATAAACTCTGAAAACTCTGATATTCATATCCCGGCAATTTCACATCAAATCCACATACATCGGCAAACGGACAATAATCGCAGGCTGTTCCTTTTTTATTTCGGTACGGTCTTGGACGAATTTCTCCTTTATAAATCCGTCCTCCAAGTTCAGCTGCTTTTCTTTTTGCATACCCGCCCATATAATGAAAATCCTGTGTTCCCATTACCGGAGAATTTTTATATGGTTCCCCTGACTTTTTCAGACGGACTGGCATAGACAGAAAGTCACCGTCAGGTGCCTCAAGTTTATTTAAAATATCTCCATCACTATTCGCCATTCCAGACATACGGAAATTTTTAAGCAGACTCTCTTCCTCTGCATGATCTGCTTTAACGATAGGATCTTGTAACTGATAATAGAACACACCGGCAGGAGTCACATCTTTCTTTGTTTCTTTATGATATATCTCCTCTGCTGCATTCATATAAATAATCAACTGTAGTTCCAATCCATAATAAAAATCTTCCATTTCAAACTTTTTAGCACCGGATTTATAGTCGATCACACGCATAAGAACCCTGTCATCTTCTTCACAGACATCTACCCTGTCAATCGTCCCTAAAAGAAACATTTTCCGTCCATTTGAAAGAGGCACTTCAGCCTCTCTTAATCGCTCCTGTTTTCCAAAGTGAAGTTCAAAACGATCCGGTTCAAATTCACTGTTCTTTAAATGTGCACGAAGAACTCCTATTGTCCTTCTCATAATTCGCTCTACTGTCTTTATCTTATATTGATTTCTTGAAGAACTGTAAAATACATCACCAAGATTCTCATCCATAGCAGTTTGCAATGCTTCCGAAATATATTCATTCTGCACCTTCTCCGGAATTGTTTTCCAGCTATAGTCTGACTCCTTCACCTTTTTTGAAAAAGTTTCCAGTGCCTTATGGAAAAGATTTCCCAAATCCATCGGTCGAATCTTGTATTCTTCTCTTTCTTTTAATTCCAGACCATAAATACAATAATACTGATATGGACAGGCAGCAAATCGTTCCAGCCTAGTTACACTGCCTGAAATTTCTTTCCCATAAAGTTCTTCCATTAAATCTTCCGATAATTTTGGTTCCTCATATGATTCTTCCAGATACTGTCCATATTTTTCCAGATCTTTTTTCTTTTCTGAATACTGATCCCAATAATTTGCTAACATAAGAAAGGCTTTATTCTTTTTTATTTGTTCGGGATGATGTTTCATTTGAAGAAGCCCCTGCAATAAAAACTCTCTGCTGTCTTCCTCATTAAAATAATACCTTTTTTCTTCCTCTGGATATTTCTTTCTATTCAGCTTTGGAAAAAGACAACTTAAATTCTTTTGAAGAACAGAAGGTCGAAGTGCTGTCCCGTCACTGTCCGTTAACGAATAGGAAAAATAGAGTTCTTCCGCTGGCTTAGAAAATGCCATATACATATAAAACTCATCTTCCATCGACTGCTCTAAAAGATTTTGTGACAGAGTAATTCCATATTGCTTTAAAAGTTCTTTTTCATCATCACTAATGATTCCTCTATCTTCTAAATTTGGAGGAATCTTTCCGTCATTCATCCCTGTAATGAACAAAACTTTTATCTCATGCAGACGAGATCGTTTCAAATCTCCAAGCACGACCTGATCCATAGATAACGGAACAACACCAAGCCCCAGAGAATCCAAACCGGCATCCATAATTTCTCCAAGTTCTTTTATCGTCATCTTCTCTTCCCCGAAAATCATGACAATCTTATCTATCAGCGAAATCAATAATTCATATAACTGTCTATATTCTGTTGCTTTTACATAATCTCCTGCATCCTCTGCCTTTTGTGCACAGTAAGAAAACTTTTCTTCAAAAGCCAGTTCCGTCATTGTCAGATAGAGTGCTTTCATTTTATCTTTTACTGAAACTTCTTTATCCCTCATTACCTGACAGAAATGCTCAGTTTCTTTCATAAAACGTTCCTGCAAAGTATGCAGTTCCTTTATCATGTCTTCCTCTTTATTCTTTAAGCGCCGGACAAATGGTTTTTTCCACATAGAAAGTCCTCTGATACCTGCATAAAGAACATAGTTTTCCAGATAATCGGCTTCTTCATCCATAAGATCAGACATTCCTGACTTCAAATAACGAAAAACACTCTCATAAGAATAGTCCATCTGTGCAAGATGAAATAGTGACCTTACTGCCTCAACTCCAGAATGATAGGATACCTTTTTTTTCGTATCTTCAAATACCGGAATATTTAAGATTGCAGCCTTTCGTTTAAATGCAGATGCGTATTCTGCAACATCTCCGGAAAGAACAGCAAAATCCCGATATCGATATCCTTTTTGTCTCACAAGCTGTTCTATTTTATGCATAACATAATCTGCTTCTCCATCAGGATTTCGGCATACTGTCATATGAATTCGTTCTGGAAAATCATCATATGATTCTCTGTTATTCTGGAATAAATGTTGTTCTAAAAAAGCAGCTTCCGGATTATTTATAAATCTTGGAGCGATTTTTTCTCTAAGATTAACTATCTCTTCTACTTCCTGCATATTTTCTTTACAAAGCATCAGCAATGCATCTGCTGTTTTCTTACTGGCATTGAATAAATCTTCCGACATTCCTTTTTGTCCCGGAATAAATTCAGGAATCGTCACCGTTACATTAATCTGAGCAGCCACCTTGAGCAATTCTCTTAAAAAAGAAATCTGTACCGGTGTAAATCCTGCAAACCCGTCAAAATAAAAGACTGCATTCTTTAACATCGGCGCATTCCCTGTAAATTCTCTGGCAATATCAAGAATCTGTTCTGTTACCATAAACCTTCCCTCTATTGCCTTTTCAAAATGCTCGTAAATTTTTCCGAGTTCTTCACATTTATTACAAAGAGATTTGTTCTCATCTAACTGCTTTGTTACTTCTTCCACCTGTTTCCATGAAACACCATAACCAATAAACTCCATAAGCATTGATTTTAGTTCATCAATAAAACCTGGCTTCTTCATGCTTTTTTTGAAATAAAGGAAATCCCCTTCCTCTTCTGAAAGAATCTTTCTAAGCATCATTGATACGCCCAGATCTTCCAGTATTTCTTTTGGCTGATAATTACATTCTGCAAAAATACGATAGGACAGACGATGAAAGCTTAGTACATCTATATTAAAAAATCCATGTCTTGGATGCATCTTTACTATTTTACGCTGCATCTCCAGACTGAACTGTTCCGGTACAATAACATAATATTGTTTTTCCGGAATCTCTATAGAACGGCGGATCACTTCCTTCACCAGATATTCTGTTTTCCCCTGTCCACTTCTTCCTGTAATATATCTAAGCGCCATTCTCTATTCCTCGTTCCAGTTACTGAGTTCTTCTCTTAATACAGCTAGCAGATCACTTTCCGGTATCTTTCGGACTACCTGTCCCTTCTTGATAAGAAGTCCTTCTCCCTTTCCACCTGCAATTCCGATATCGGCCTCTTTGGCTTCCCCCGGACCATTTACAACGCATCCCATAACAGCTACTTTAATATTTAAATTATCAAACTCTGTTACCATTTTCTCTACTTCATTCGCCAGTCCGATAAGATCAATATTCGTTCTTCCACAAGTAGGACAGGATACTACCTCGATTCCACCTTTTCTAAGGCCAAGTGTTTTTAATATCTGCTTTGCTGAAGCAATTTCATTTACCGGATCTCCCGTAAGCGAAACTCGAATCGTATCCCCGATTCCCTGATTTAAAATAATACCAAGACCAATTGCTGATTTGATATTTCCGCGGAACAAAGTTCCTGCTTCGGTGATGCCTACATGAAGAGGATACTGACACTTTGGCGCCAATAATTCATGCGCTCTGGCACACATTAAAACATCGGAAGACTTAATACTTACTACAAGATTATCGTAGCTCATGTCTTCTATCATCTTCACTTTATCAAGTGCGCTCTCTACAAGCCCCTCTGCAGTCACTTTTCCATACTTTTCTATGATATGTTTCTCTAATGAACCACTATTTACTCCGACACGAATCGGCACATTATATTCTTTTGCTTTATCAACAACTGCCTTTACTCTTTCAGAAGAACCGATATTTCCCGGATTGATTCTTATTTTATCTGCTCCATTCTCAATTGCTGCAATCGCCATACGATAATCAAAATGAATATCTGCTACAATTGGAATATGAATTCTTTTTTTAATTTCTCCGAGTGCCTTTGCGGCTTCTAATGTAGGTACCGTAGAACGAATAATATCACATCCCGCTGCCTCTAACTCAAGAATCTGCGCTACGGTTGCCTCTACATCTTCTGTCTTCGTATTCGTCATAGACTGAATCAGAATCGGATTTCCTCCACCAATCACCCTGTCTCCAATTTTCACTACCTTTGTTTGTTCTCTGTACACAGCAGTTCCTCCTTTTTATAACGTACATATTTGCCAGAAAAGAGCCTGCCGCACCTTTAGCTGCAACAGCCTCTTTTCCTTTCTTACACCTTACATTCGATATAGAATAAACCTGTATAAGTTTATCTGTCTGTTCATTTATATAAAAAATATATTTTTAATATCATTCGCCATGACAATGACCATCAAAGCCATCAAAAGAACCAATCCGGCAAAATGAACCATTCCCTCCTTCTCCGGAGGTACTTTCTTCCTTCGAATCATCTCAATGATAATAAACACCAATCGGCCTCCATCTAATGCCGGAAGCGGCAGAAGATTCATTACACCTAAATTGGCACTCAGCATGATCGCAAAATTCAAAAGGCTTAATACAACCGTCTTAATGCCATACACGATTGACTGCTCATAGGTGTCTCCGATCATATTGACGATTCCAACCGGACCGGACAGATCGTTCAGTTTAAAACGTCCTGTTATCAAATATTTAAGACTGAGGAAGGTAGATTTAATCTGATACCTTACCTCAAGAATACTGTACTTTACTGTACCCCAAAGACCTTCTTTTGTACTTTCCTTCTTAGAAATTCCAAAAGCATAACTTCCTGATTCTGTTTTCTTTCGCGTAACCGTGACTGTCTTTCTTTTTCCGTCTCTTTCATAGGTTACTTTCACATCTGCTTTGTCATTATGCATATAGTTAAAAAGAGAAATCTCGCGAAAATTATAGATTCGTGAGCCATCTAACTTTACGATATGATCTCCCGCCCGTATTCCTGCTTCATATGCTCCGCTATCTGTTGGAACTTCACTTGCTACCGCAGGGTCTGCCCCTCCGAAGCCAACAACAAATAATGCAAGAACAAATGCCAGAATAAAGTTAAAAAACGGTCCGGCAAATATTACCGAGAATCTGGCAAGTGGTGACTGGCTTCCAAACGCTCTTGGGTCCTGACAGGCATCATCTTCTCCAAGCATAACACAGCAACCGCCAAATGGAAGACACTTTACGGAATACTTGGTCTCTCCTATCTGCTTTCCAAAAATAGTTGGTCCGATTCCAATCGCAAATTCTTCGACACAAATCCCGTTTTTCTTTGCCAGCAGGAAATGTCCCAGCTCATGAAAAATAACAATAACACTAAATAAAACAATTGCAAGAATTATTTTCAGCATGAATTTTCCTTTCTTTTACTGAAGTACGGAATAAACCCACTGCTCTGTTGCAAGAATTTCTTCTAAATCAGGATGAGCAGATACTTTATGGGCATCCATACACTTTTCAATAGAACGGACAATGTCCGTATACTTTATCTCACCTTTTAAAAACTTCGCAACCGCCCTCTCATTCGCTGCATTAAAAACAGTCGGCATTGTTCCGCCTGTCTTTCCAGCCTCAATTGCAAGAGATAATCCTCTAAACACTTTATAATCTGGTTTCTCAAATGTGATCTGAGATAACTTTGAAAAATCCAGTCTGTCACCCGGAAGACTTCTTCTTTCCGGATAAAACAACGCATATTCTATCGGAACACGCATATCCGGCGTTCCAAGCTGCGCAATAACTGCTCCGTCAATATACTGCACCATTGAATGAATGATACTCTGTGGCTGGATAACAACTTCTATCTGAGAATAATCTACGCCAAAAAGCCACTTTGCCTCCATCACTTCAAGTCCCTTATTCACCATTGTCGATGAATCAATCGTAATTTTCGGTCCCATAGACCAGTTCGGATGATTCAGCGCATCTTCAAGCGTTACGGTCTCTAAAAACTCTGCGTTCTTTCCGCGAAATGGTCCGCCGGATGCAGTAAGAAGAATCTTATCAAGTGCTTTCTTCGGTTCTCCCTGAAGGCATTGGAATATTGCAGAATGCTCACTGTCCACCGGAAGAATAGATACACCGTATTCCCTTGCCATCGGAATGATCAGATGACCTGCCGTTACAAGTGTCTCTTTGTTTGCTAATGCAATATCCTTCCCCTTTCTGATTGCCTCCATCGTCGGTAAAATTCCCATCATACCGACAACTGCTGTCACAACGACATCTGCACTGTCTATCCCGGCAACTTCAATAAGTCCATCCATTCCGCAGACAACTTCTACTGCTTCACCCGCAAGTTCTTCTTTTAACTCTTGTGCCTTCTTCTCATCAGATAAGCTTACTAATTCCGGATGAAATTCTCGAATCTGCTCTTTCAGTCGTTCTTTATTACTGCCGGCAGCAAGAGCTACTACCTCAAGCTCATCGGAATGTGCTCTGATCACATCTAACGTCTGTGTTCCTATTGAACCTGTTGAACCTAATATCGCTATCTTTTTCATTTTAATCCCACCACCATCACTAACATATAATAAATAATCGGTGCCGTAAATATAATACTGTCAAATCGATCCAGAATACCTCCATGTCCCGGTATCAAATGACTGTAATCTTTGATATCATAATTTCTCTTAATCGCAGAAGCACCTAAATCTCCAATGATACTAATAAGACCACCTACAGCACATACTATGCCAAATACTATGATCAGGTTATAATGAACTGACAGGAAATTCTTTGAAATCAAACCATAAAGGCAGCCAAGTAACCCTGCTCCGATAACCCCACCTACAGCACCTTCTATTGTCTTCTTCGGACTTAATATTGGAGACATCTTATGCTTTCCAAATAATCGTCCGGCACAATATGCCAGTGTATCATTACCCCAGGCACTTAAAAATACAAGAACTACCATATAAGCACCATCAGAAAGCATACGGATCCGATAAATACAGGAAAGCATTATTGTAACGTAAAATAATGCAAAATAAGAAATCGCCACACTCGAAATCTCATATTTTGGAAAAGTAAACACATATACCGCTATCAGCATAATAAGTACCAGTAGTGCCAGTGGCATTATATACTGCTCTAATCCAAGAAGTAATAACAAATAATATAATATACTACCTGTGTATACTATGACACCAAGAGCAGACTTCTCCATATGGATCACTCTTAACAACTCAAATACACCAATCAAAGAAATCGCTCCCACTACAAAAAATGTAAGAAAGCCGCCATAATATAGTGTAACAAACGCAATAATCACCAGAATAATTCCGCTGATCAATCTCTGTTTAAACATCGCTGTCCTCCTTATCAGACTCCGCCAAAACGGCGTTCTCTGGTATTATAATACTCTACAGCCCGTATTAATTCCTGCTTATCAAAATCCGGCCAGAGTACATCTGTAAAATAGAATTCCGCATAGGCAAGCTGCCATAACAGCCAGTTAGAAAGTCTCTGTTCGCCACTTGTCCGAATCATCAGATCCGGATCTGGCAGATCCTTTGTATCAAGATAAGAAGCAAACCGTTCTTCAGTAATCTCTTCCACAGAAAATGCTCCCTCTTTGCAATCCTGTGCCATGTGGCGCATTGCTCTTACCATCTCATCCCTGCTTCCGTAATTAAGCGCAATCGTAAAATTGAGTCCTGTATTCGCTGCAGAAACCTCTTCAAGTTCATCAATCGCTGCCCTGATATCATCATCTAAACGGCTCTTTTCTCCAATAACACGAACCCGCATGTTATTCTTTGCTGTTCTTTCGATACAATCTTTTAAATACTTTCGTAAAAGCCTCATCAATGCCTTTACTTCCTTATCCGGACGGCTCCAGTTCTCTGTTGAAAATGCATATACTGTCAGATACTTGATTCCGATGTCCCACGCATCTTCACAGATCTGTTCTACTGTCTTCGCCCCCTGGGAATGTCCATAATTTCTAGGCATCAGACGTTTCTTAGCCCATCGTCCGTTTCCATCTAATATAATAGCCACATGCTCCGGAATTACAAGCATCTTTCCATTCAATTCCCTTTCCACTTATCTGTAAACCTCCAAACTTTTAAACCACTCTTATAATGAAATACATAAGAAAAACCAGACAGCCAGTCACGCCGGCCGCCTGGTTGCTTTCCATGATACTATACTGTAAGAATCTCCTGAGACTTCTTATCGATCATTCCATCGATTGTCTTAATATGCTTATCTGTAGCTTTCTGCACTTTATCCTGCTGATCTTTTAATTCATCCTCAGTAATCTCATTATTCTTGTTCGCCTTCTTAAGCGTATCATTCGCATCTCTTCTGATATTACGGATAGCAACCTTCGCTGCCTCACCCTTTTTCTTAACGTCCTTTACAAGTTCCTTTCTTCGTTCCTCTGTCAATTCAGGGAACACAAGACGGATAACCTTACCATCATTCGTAGGATTAATTCCGATATCAGACTGCATAATCTCCTTCTCAATTGCCTTTAAAAGAGAAGTCTCCCATGGCTGAATCGTAATAATTCTTGGTTCAGGAACAGAAACATTACCAACCTGCTGTAATGGAGTAGGGGTTCCGTAATAGTCTACCTTAATCTTATCTAATACATGCGGATTCGCTCTTCCGGCACGAATAGAGTTATACTCTCTCTCCAGACTCTCAATAGACTTCTGCATCTTCTCTTCAAACTTCTTTATCATAATATGTCCTCCTACATTATACTTTGTATTCTCTATTATTGTGTGGTATTAATTTACAATAATCCATCTTGATTGTCAAGCTATTTCCAGTTTTTATTTATCAAACAATACCTCTATACCGTAACATATGTTCCGTTAAACTTGCCACTCATTGTATTTACAATACTGTTTTCCTCTTCCAAACCAAAAATGACTAATGGCATCTTATTCTCAAGGCACATGATTGTTGCTGTCAGATCAATAACACCAAGCTTTTTGGAAAGTACCTCATCAAGAGAAATCTCATCATACTTCACAGCATCCGGATTCACCTTCGGATCACTGTCATATACACCATCAATTGCTTTTGCTAACAGAATTGCATCCGCTTCAATCTCAATGGCACGAAGAGCTGTAGCTGTATCTGTGGAGAAATATGGATGTCCGGTTCCGCCGGCAAAGAAAGTTACCACTCCATCTTCCAGATTATTCACTGCATCATCTTTTGAAAAAAGTTCTGTAAATGCTCCACAGGTAAAAGGAGTATAAACCTTAGTCTTCATTCCTGCGTGACGGAACATATCAGAAACATAAATACAGTTCATTACAGTTGCAAGCATACCAATCTGATCTGCCTTGGTTCTTTCCATGTTCTCGCTAGTTCTTCCTCTCCAGAAATTACCGCCGCCAATAACAATAGCAACCTGCACCCCATCATCAACGATCTGCTTTACCTGCTCTGCTACTTTTAATACGGTTTTCTCATCAAAGCCAGTCTTCTTCTCTCCGGCTAACGCCTCTCCACTTAACTTTAATAAAACACGTTTTAAACCTTTTAAATCTTTCATGTAAACCTCCAAAAGTCTTTATCCCATGATAATCTTCCGGGTGCGAAAATCATAACGAATCTCTGTCTTCTTAAATTTCTCATCTACATCAATAAATTTAAGCATAGTATCATCATGCGCTAACACTGGATAGTTCATCCCTGACAGCACCGAAAAAAAGACATCTATGATCATATATCCATTTTTCCTCGAAACATTCGACAATAATACTTTCATTCTTCACACCTCTGATTCTCTACCTTGTACAAAAAGGCAAAGTAATACTTAATAACATTATAGCCGATTCTGCCCCCAATGTAAAGAACCAGATATCAATCCTGATTTGATGGATTAAAGAAACGAAAACCAGAAACTTTATATAGAATAAAATGTGAAGATAGTCGCGGCATAGAAAATGCCTGACCGGCATTT
>OLND01003424.1_pt1 | contig 12453 bp, 7 predicted proteins | sample 1672031 | NCBI WGS metagenome assembly OLND01 (sample SAMEA3136638, study PRJEB25190) | human gut metagenome | biome: human gut; feature: human-associated habitat; material: faeces | place: Austria | collected 2013
CCTGCCCTGTGAAGCCCGGACTTTCCTCACCCCAGCAATGCTGGGCCGCGATCATTTGTTCTACTTATCACCGCAACTATTGCTTATTATAATGTGCTTTCCGCAAAATGTCAAAGCAATCCTATACATTGAAGCAGGAACCGCCGATGAATTCGCGGATAATCGAATTCTGGCTGATACCGTCGCTCGGCATCGGAAGGAAATAATCCAGAAACTTGAGCAGGCGCTTTGCCTCCAGATATTCCGGACAATCCTTGTCAATGGCAAACAGCAGCGGCTCGGCATACATCTTTAACACTGCCAGTTCATAGATCAGCGCCGAGTTAAACATCACGTCCGCCCCCTCCTGGAACGGGAAAATGTACCGCTCCTCACCGCGGCGCACCGAATCCCACATGGCGATGGTCTCCTTTGCGGAAGTTCCTCTCGTGCGCGCATCTCTCACAATCCGACGGATCATTCTGCCGTCCGTTGTTGGCAGGCAGTTGTGCTCGTCGATGTTGAGCTGGGTCAGCGCACTGATGTAGATTTTGAACTTGCTCTCCACCGGGAGCGAGCAGGACAGCCTGTCGTTGAGTCCGTGGATTCCCTCGATGACCAGTACGTCCTCTTTTCCAAGTTGCATGTAGCGGTCCTTGTATTCCCGCTTGCCGGTCTTAAAATTGAAGACCGGCAGATTGACGCGCTTGCCCGCAAGCAGTTCATTCATGTCGTGGTTAAACAGCTCCACATCCAGCGCTTCCAGACATTCCAGATCGAGTTCCCCGTTCTCATCGCGCGGGCACTGATCCCTGTTCGCATAATAATCATCGAGAGGGAACGGATGCGGCTTTAATCCCTTCGCAGCAAGCTGAATAGAAAGGCGGTGTGAAAAGGTGGTCTTTCCGGAGGAAGACGGTCCGGCAATCATGATAAACTTTTTGCCTCCCGACTTTACAATCGTATCTGCCAGATGACCGATCCGTTCCTCAAACAGTGCCTCCTGCGTCAGAATAATTTCCTGCATGCGTCCTTCCGCAATCGCGTCATTAAGCGCGCCGATCGTGCCGATCTCTAGCATGCGCCCCCACTCACGCGAAGCCTTCAGCGTGTGGAACAGCTTCCCGGAAGGTGCAAACTCTGCCACTTCTCTTGTATTCTCATTCGGGAACAGAAGTACAAATCCATCCTCATACGTCACAATATCGTAGTAGCGGAGATAGCCCGTAGACGGCACCATGAATCCGTAAAAATAGTCCTTATAGTGATCAAGCACATAGATATTAACTCTGGAACTGCGGCGGTATTTAAAAAGTTTTTCCTTATCCTCCATCCCGAGGTCATGGAACAGTGCAATCGCATCATCTGTGTTCATGCTGCGCTTCTCAATCTCGATATCCTCCGTCACCAGACGGTACATCTCCTTTTTCAGCGCTATGGCGCGCTCTTCGTCCACCGCAATCACGCGCTCCTGTCCGTCTGCCTTTTCACGCAGCTCGCAGTAATATCCCTGACCGATGGAATAGAGTACACGGACGCTGATATGTTCGCTTCCCCAGAGATTGTAGACCGCCTTCTGCATCAGAAGCGTGACGCTTCTGCGGTATGTCTTTTTTCCCGTCTTATCGGCTGTTGTCACAAACGAAAGCGTTCCGTCCCGCTGTGCCGTCTTATTCAATTCCCGCAGCCGGTTATTATACACCACAAGCACGATGTCATCCGGATATTTTTCCTGGTATTCCTGCGAAATTGCAAGGAAACTGGTTCCCGCCGGATATTGTCTTACTTCCCCTTCAATTGTCAAACTGACCATATCTTTCCCCATACGAATCTCTCCCCCTCTGCCTTTTCTTCAAGGCTTTTTGTCATTCATAATACGCAAGCGCCCTGGCGTTCTGCGCGAGGATCTGTTTTACGTCGTCAATCCGGGCTGCAATCTGCTCCGTCGCCGGCTGACCGGATAGCTGTGTTAAAATATCCTGCTGGATCTGCGCTTCCCAGCGGAGATACGCCAGAAGCACCGGATGTTTTTCTGTAAGAAGCTGCTTTCCATAGCGGAATTCCAGTTCCTGTTCTTCTGTAAAGCTGTCTGCATGAGAGACTGCGGAAGCATCAAAGTGAACGCGCATCATGGGGTAATATTTTCCATCCTCCATGACCATCTCTTCTCTCTCTGTGACATAACCGTTCTCCATCAGAAAACGCCGCACCTTCGGAAGCTCTGACTGCGGCTGCAAAACCAGCCCATGTGCCTGCTCACAGATGACTCTCCCGCTCTCCAGAATATGTTTGACCAGTCCGCCGCCCATCCCCGCAATCAAGATGGTGTCCGCCTCACCCGGCTTTAGCGCCGCAACGCCGTCCGACAGACGAGTCTGTATGTAGTCTTCCATGCCGTACATCCGGATATGTTCCCTGGCACGCTCCAGCGGTCCCGTCCGGATATCCATCGCAATCGCACTGGGGATGTGCTTTCGTTCCACCAGATAAATCGGTACATACCCGTGATCGGTTCCCACATCCGCCAGCCGCTCTCCCTCTCCGATGAGTCCTGCCGCCGTTCTTAAACGTTCTGATATTTTTACCATAGATTACTCCAGATAATCCTTTAATTTGCGGCTTCTGCTCGGATGACGCAGCTTGCGCAGCGCCTTCGCCTCGATCTGACGGATACGCTCACGTGTGACATTGAACTCTTTTCCGACTTCCTCAAGTGTCCTCGCACGTCCGTCCTCCAGTCCAAAACGCAGTGTCAGCACCTTCTGCTCACGCTCTGTCAGCGTTCCGAGCACTTCCTCCAACTGTTCTTTTAACAGGGTAAATGCCGCTGCATCCGCCGGTACCGGAACGTTGTCGTCCTGGATAAAATCACCGAGATGGCTGTCCTCCTCCTCACCGATCGGAGTCTCTAAGGATACCGGCTCCTGCGAAATCTTTAAGATCTCACGCACACGCTCCACCGGCATGTTCATCTCCGCAGCGATCTCCTCCGGAGTAGGTTCGCGTCCCAGCTCCTGCAGCAACTGTCTGCTGACACGGATCAGCTTGTTGATCGTCTCGACCATATGCACCGGAATACGGATGGTTCTCGCCTGATCTGCAATGGCTCTCGTGATTGCCTGACGGATCCACCATGTCGCGTAGGTGGAGAACTTATATCCTTTGCGGTAATCAAACTTTTCCACCGCCTTGATCAGTCCTAAATTTCCCTCCTGAATCAGATCCAGAAACAACATTCCACGACCGACATAGCGCTTTGCAATGCTGACAACCAGACGAAGATTGGCCTCTGCCAGTCTCTTTTTCGCCTCCTGATCGCCGAGTTCCATACGCTTTGCCAGCTCAATCTCCTCCTCCGCGGACAGAAGCGGCACTTTTCCGATCTCTTTTAAATACATACGCACCGGATCTTCAATGGAGACACCGTCCGGAACGGAAAGATCAATCTTCTCGACCTCAATCTCATCCTCATCATCGACGTCAAGAAGCATCTCATCGTCAACGTCGTCATCCGTAATACGAAGCACGTCGATGTTGTTTGCCTCAAGGAAATCAAGAATCTTCTCAAACTGCTCTGCATCCAGCTGCATGTCGGAAAAGAAGTCGCTGATCTCCTGATACTCCAGCATGTTTTTCTTCTTTTTTGCCAGCGCAAGCAGTTCTCTTAACTTTATCTGGAACTTCTCCTGGGCGCTTGCCACCCCGTTCTCTGCTCCCGCATCGGCAGTTTTCGCAGCAGAGTTCTCCTTGTTTTCTCCCAGAACTTCCTTATTGTCGGTGTTTTCTTTCTTTTTTGCCATTTTCGCTTCATCCTCTCATAGTTCGTTACTATTTTGTCCTTAAATGCAGATTTTCATCCACATTCCTGCTTCTTTGCCCGCTCTCATTCCTCCAGCGGAATATGAACCGTTCCCGGCAGCTCATTCTTTTCTTTTGCCAGAGCCGCCATCTCCTGAACGTCAAACGTGTTTGCCAGCTTATGATTGATGCTGTTCTCCCGCACGCGGATCACGGTCTCGCGCAGCGCTTTTTCGCGTTCCTCCCTGGTATCCACCCGGTGGATTGTCGCGTTTAAGATTCCCGCTGCCTCCCGCTGCTGCTCCTCATCCTCGTAGGTGCTGATGATCCGCGCAGGATTGACTGTCCCGTCCTTCTCATACTGTTCAAACAGCATTTTTGCCACACTGTGGCAGATCGGGTCCGTAAAATCATCTGCACCAACATATCTTTGCACCTTTGGAAACAACGCCGGACTGTTCGTCAGCCACGTCAGCAGAAGCTTCTGCGACTGCACCATGCCGTCCTCGCGCTTTTTCGCACTCTTTTTGTATTCTGTGCGCGCACCGTCCTGTGCGTCCGCGACGCTCTGCGGCGCCCTGCCTCCTCCGGCAAGTCCGGCCTTTAATCCCTGCTGGTTGACCAGCCTTCTCAAATCGTCCGGCGAGATCATGTATTTGGCTGCAACCGCCTCAATATAATTATCGCGCTCTAACTTCTCCGTAAATCCGCAAAGCATCTTCGCGACCGCATTGTAAAAGGCCGTCTTGCCCTCCGGATCGTGCATGTCGTGCTGCTGCTCTTCCATGCGCACCTCAAACAGAAAACTGTTCTCCGCCTGGTCGATGCGCTCCTGATACGCCTCCGCACCAAGCGCCTTGATAAACTCATCGGGATCCTTATACGGCTTCATGTTGATGATCTTGGTCGTGATTCCGACTTCTTTTAAAATCGGGATGGCCCTGAGCGCCGCCTTGATCCCCGCCCCGTCGCTGTCATACGTCAGATAGACTTCCTTGGTATAGCGCTTGAGCAGATTGGCATGACCGCTTGTGAGCGCCGTACCGAGCGACGCCACGGCATTGTCAAACCCTGCCTGGTGCAGTGCAATCACATCCATATATCCCTCGCACAAGAGCAGCTGCGGCTTTTTTGTCGCCCGTGCGAAATTGAGTCCGTAAAGATTGCGGCTCTTGTCGAAAATCTTCGTCTCGGGGGAATTGAGATACTTTGGCTCTCCATCTCCCATGACGCGCCCGCCAAATCCGATCACCTTATTGTGCACATCCATGATCGGAAACATGGCACGGTTCCAGAACTTATCATGTCCGCCCCGCACCTCATCGATCGTGACAAGACCGGAATCCTTTAAGATCTCGTCGTCATAGCCCTTCGACCGCAGATACCGGTACAGATCATCGCTGTACTGATCCGAATATCCCAGCCCGAACTTGTGGATCGTCTCATCGGACAACGCCCTCTTTTTAAAATAATCAAGCGCACGTTTTCCGCGTTCCCCGCGAAGCAGCACGAAAAAATACTTTGCCGCCTCCTTGTTGATCTCCAAAAGACGTGCCCTCCGGTCCGCCTCCTGCCGCTGCGCCGCCGTATATTCCTGCTTCGGGAGGTCGACGCCCGCCCGCTCGGCAAGCGCTTCCATTGCTTCCCCAAACGTGTAATTCTCGTACTGCATCAGGAAGGTAAAAACATTGCCTCCCGCGTGGCAGCCAAAACAATAGTACATCTGTTTATTGGGAGAGACCGAAAAAGAACCGGTCTTCTCATTATGGAAAGGGCACAGCCCGAAGTAGGTACTGCCCTTTTTTGACAGCCGCACATACTGCGAAATGACGTCCACGATATCGTTGCGCGAACGCACTTCTTCTATCAATTCATCCGAATAACGCGGCATCTTCCGCTCCTTTCTTCCCGCTTTTTATTTCCATTCTAATAGCCGTCCACCTGCCAGGCCCTGGGACGCCTCAGGCATGACACAGTCTTAATAGCCGTCCACCTGCCAGGCCTGAGGCAAAAAGTACTCCGAAAACTTGGTGATGGCATACTGATCCGTCATTCCTGCGATGTAGTCCGCGACCACGCGCTCCGCGCTCTCGCCCTCGTCCATCATGCGCAGATATTTTGCCGGGAGCTGATCCAGATGCTCCTTGTAAAAGTAAAAGAGCTGCTCGATCATCGCCTTCGCCTTGACTTCCTCTCCCTTTGCCACAGGGTTCTTGTAGACGTTCTCAAACATGAACTTGCGCAGATCGATCATCGCCTCCTCGATCTCTGGCGACATCATGATGTCATCCTTCTCCCTGCTGTTCATGATAATGTTATGTATCAGCGTATTGAGGCGCTGCTTGGTGGAAAAACCAAGGGTCTTTCTGAGTTCAAGCGGAATATCGTCCTCCGTTAAGACCAGCGCACGGATCGCATCGTCAATATCATGGTTGATATAGGCAATCTTATCCGAAAAACGCACAATCTTTCCCTCGAGCGTATGCGGCATCAGTCTGGACTGATGGTTCAAAATACCGTCCCGCACTTCCCATGTGAGATTCAGCCCCTTTCCATCCTTCTCCAGCTTCTCCACGATACGCACACTCTGTTCGTTGTGCCGGAATCCATTCTCGCAGAGCCCGTTTAACATGAACTCGCCGGCATGTCCAAACGGCGTATGTCCAATATCGTGTCCGAGCGCGATCGCCTCGACCAGATCCTCATTGAGACGCAGTGCCTTTGCGATCGTTCTGGCATTCTGCGATACCTCAAGTGTATGGGACAGTCTCGTCCGGTAATGATCGCCCTTCGGTGTCAGGAACACCTGCGTTTTGTTCTTAAGACGCCGGAACGCCTTGCTGTGCAGGATGCGGTCTCTGTCACGCTGAAATACCGGTCTGATATCACACGGCTCCTCATACACATCTCTGCCCTTAGAATGAATGCTGAGCGTGGCGTACGGACTTAAGGTCTCGCACTCCATTCTCTCTATTTCTTCCCGTATCGACATGTATTATCTCCTCTTTTTCGTCACGCACTACGCAGTGACTCCATATATATAATTCTGCGTCCGGAGTGGATTTCCTCTATTTTTTTCGACACAGTTTGAAAAAATCATGTTTCCTTGCGCTAAAAATGCTATACTATAACCACCAAATGAACAAGGAGTGTGGTACCATGGTTTTATTTCTGTTCATCATCCTTATTATGATTTCGGTATATTGGAGACCAATGTGGGGAATTCTAAGAGGTCTGCTGCTCGGCTTTCTTTTTTTAATCGGGGGCAGTTCTCTGAACATCCCGGTTCCGGTTTCGTTTGTGGTATTTGTTCTCTACTGCCAGCTGGGCACCCCCTGGCTTCGCAAGACAAACTACCGGCAGACAAAAGCGACAAGAACATTTCACGAATCGACAACCACCGACGCGGATCACTCCACGTACACCACGGAGCAGTACTATTATGCCTATGAGGTGGACGGCACGGATTATACCAACGTGCATAGCATCTATCCGTATAATAAGAAGCTGCATGCGGAAGCCAAAAGCGCAGAATGTGAAATTTTCTACCATCCGAAAAAGCCGAAGAAGATGTTCTGCCCGGAAGATATCGCAAAAGATTACTACACGATATGGATTCTCCGGTTCCTGATCGGCGGCACTATCATTGCAACAGATTTTTATTTTTAATTTATTATAAAATGAGAAAGGCAGGTCAATAAGCATGAAAATAACAATCGCAAGACAGTGTGGAAGCGGCGGGCACAAAGTCGCCGACATTCTGTCCGAAAAACTGGGTATGGAGATTTTTGACAAAAAAAGATTTATCGAAGAGTCTAAAAGAAGAAACGTCTATGATGAAAACGCAAATTTTCTGAACGAGAAACCGATCGACAGTTTTCTTTACAGTCTTATCATGAGCTACGGTTCCAAAAATCCGCGTGAACGATATATCCGTTTTGTAAAGGATGTCACGGAGCAGGAATCCTGTATTATCATCGGCAGATGCGCAAACATAATCTACAAGGATGACCCGGACTGTGTGTCCGTTTATCTCCACGCCGATCCGGACATACGGAAAAAGAGAATCCAGGAGCGCGACCACGTATCTGAAAAAGAGGCTGCGGAGACATTGCGGGAAGTAGATGAAAAGCGTTCTGCATTTCAGGAACAGTGCACGGCAACCCGCTGGGGCGACGGCAACGAGTATGACCTTTGTATTGATACAGGGAAAATCGGTATCGAGAAAGCTGCCGAATTAATTTTGCAGTATATAGAATACAGGAAATGAAAAAACGGGAAGCCTTCACTCTCAAGGCTTCCCGCAAATAAAAAATGCAGGAGATGGGACTTGAACCCACACGATATTGCTACCACAGGCACCTGAAGCCTGCGCGTCTGCCAATTCCGCCACTCCTGCGAACCGTCATTCAAAGAAATCTTTTGATGCGGAAGATGGGACTTGAACCCACACGTTCGCAATGAACACAAGATCCTTAGTCTTGCTCGTCTGCCAGTTCCGACACTTCCGCATTTCGGTCACTCATCGTGACGACTTGATAATAATAACAAACGTATTTTAAAATGTCAATGCTTTTTTCAAAAAATTTTAAATAAATTGTTCAAACAATTCGTGCAACTACAGATATTTCTCGTCAAACTCCTCTTTATGCAGCGGCTTTCCAAAGTAAAATCCCTGAATCAACTGGATTTTCGTCTGCTTGAGCGCATCAACCTGTTCTTTCGTCTCGACGCCCTCCACACAGACATGAACGCCGATCGTCTGGGCAAGTTCCGCCACCATTTTCACGAAGGCGGCGGAAAATTCATCCTTCCCGATGTCAATGATAAAACAGCGGTCAATCTTGATGACGTCGATCGGCATTTCCCGGATATGATTAAGTGAGGAATACCCCGTCCCGAAATCATCCAGCGCCACACGCACGCCAAGTGCGCGAATCTCGGAAAGAATCTTCTTCATCCGGCTCATATCGTTGATCGCCAGCCCCTCCGTGACCTCCAGGGTCAGATTCTCCGGTACAATCCCCGTCCGTTTGATGACCGAGCGCACCTGCTCTACAATGTCATTCTGCAGCAGCTGCACCACGGAGAGATTGACATTTACCTTGTAATCCGGATGCCCCATATCGTTCCAGTATTTGCACCGCTTGCACGCCTCCTCGAGGACATACGCACCGATCGGGTTAATCAGCCCCAGATACTCCGCCAGCGGTATAAAATCCGTCGGAGCAATCAATCCCAGTTCCCCGGAATTCCAGCGGATCAACGCCTCCGCACCCACGCACGGATTGGATTCCCTGGTCACATCCACGATCGGCTGATAGACCACCTCAAACTCGGAAAATGCATTGTTGGTCGCATTGCGCATATTTTTTTCCATATCGAGGCGGCGGAACGATGTGGACTCCACGTTCTCATCGTAGAACTCCACACGGTTCTTGCCGGAACATTTTGCGGCGTAAAGCGCAATATCCGCCTTCTTGATCAGCTCCTCCACCGTGTCGCCCTCTGTCGGAAAACGCACAACGCCCATACTCATCGTACAGTAGTAATCCGCCCCCTTAAGCATCCACGGCTTGGAAAACAGCGTGCGGATGTCGTTCAGAATCTTCTGCAGCATCATGATCTGCCGATGTGCAAGAATAATGATAAACTCATCTCCGCCCATGCGGTAACAGTTATTTTCCACACCCGGAATCCGACGCAGGCTGTCCGATATATTTTTTAACAGGATATCCCCGTACTGGTGTCCCAGTCCGTCGTTGATATGCTTAAAATCATCCAGTCCCATATAAAGCAACGCTCCTGTTGCATCTTTTTCCCGGGTCTTTCGTATAAACTGTCCCAGATCCTGTTCGCAGCGCATGCGATTAAACAACCCTGTCAGGAAATCATTGTTCGCCTGATTTTCAATTTCTTTCTGATAAATTTTCTTTTCGGTAATATCATAGAGTGTACACATGGCAACTTTTCTGCCATCCACCCAGTCAATCTCGGTCTTATGCACATCCAGCCAGCGTTCCTCAACAACCGAATAAATTTCCTCATAATACTGGCTGCGCTTTGTTTCCCGGTCGGAAAACAGCATTTTTTCCAGATGATTTCCCGCGATACTGCGAGAGAAAAGTTCTTTGAATTTGTGATTCATATAAAGAATTGCATGGGTATGGTAATCAACCACATATATTCCACATCCGGTATTTTCCAGAATCGCCTCTAAAGATGTATAGGAACTTGCCAGCGAATTCTTTGCAATTCTTTTAAGCATGATGCTCTGCACAACTCTTCGCACATCACTGACAAATTTGATATCTCTGTTCTCCCAGATTCTTGTTTTTTCATTATCATACACGCAAAAATACATCGCCGTGCGGTTTTGTATTTCAATCGGTTCAAAAATTCCGGCACTGATATGACAGGTTTTAAATAAATGTGCAAACGGTTCCGGCATGATGGAGTCCGATGAGATCATATAAGTTTTACCATTATAAAACGGCAGTGCACCGATCGGAATATGCTGCCCCTCTGCAAGAATGGACTTGTCTGGTTCTTTTGTATACTCGCAGATCATGTCTGCCGTATTTTCCCCTGTATTCTCGCGCAACAGACATCCACCGGAAATTTCCAGACTTTCACATGTCTCCCGCAAAATATCCTCAGCCACTTTTTCAAAACTGTTATCCGAATCCATCATCTGCAAAATTTCGGTCATTGCCCGGCTGCGGTGCAGCTGGTATTCCATCGCCAGCTCGGAAACAGAACTCTTTTCAACCGCTTTCTGCGCGATCATCTGATTTCTGCGACTCTCAAACAACTGTCCGGAAAGCAGTGATAGAAATTCTACCGATGCGTAAAACTGCTCCTCCGTCGTAATAAGCATTCCCTCCGGCAGATGAACCTCTGGTGTCAGCCGCTCCTTTATAATGCCCATAACAATCCAGACAACCTGCAGCTGATCTTCTACTTTTGTGGAAACAGCACACAATTTCATGAAATCCTGTGCTGTTTCCCGCTCCACAACCGTTTCCATCCGGTCATGCTGCATCTGGTCTACCAGTTCCATGTAGGCATGTTTATCTACCTGTGTCCGTAAAAACCCCACCTGTTCTTCTGTTCCAAACGGTTTTGTCACAACACCTTTATTCTTATCCACACACATCAGATACAAATGATCTGCACAGCAAAACTGATCCTGCAGCTGCTGTAACATTGATATATCTATCAGATTCGTATCATCGTTCATGCCATTACCTCTTTACTCCTATAATTAACAGATAACATCCTGCCTTACTCTGCATACAATATTCTTCCAAAAGAGAGAATTCCCTGTGAAGACGCAGCTGTTTCTTCACAAATCCAATCTCTCCTGTATACATTACAATCACAGCCTCCTTTTCCAGAATGGTTAATGCTTTCCGGAAAAATTTCTCATATAGACGGTCCAGCTGCTCCCGCGTCATTTTTCCCCGCACCGGCATATTGGTTACAATCTCATCAAACAAATAATCATGTTTAAAATCAAAGAAATCCCTGTGTATGAAATTGATCTGTTCTCCTGCCAGAGCCGCATTCTCCCGTGCTCCGTCAATTGCCTCTCCAAAAATATCCGTACCATATTTTTCACGTGCCGGAACACGGATATCCCGCTCAATCAGCATGGTGCCCACGCCGCAGAACGGATCAATAATCTGCGCATTCTCTTTCAGATATGGTGCTGCCAGTTCCATAATCAATGCCGCAAGGGAAGGGTGCATGGAAGCGGCAATTGCATGTTTCCGGTACGCAAACCGGTGATCCGGAATAGTATAAAATTTCAGTGCCGGGAAAAACTTTCCCTCACGATTTGCAATCAGTCGAAGTTCTACCTCATAATCCCCCGGAGAATTCACCAGTTTTCCATCCGACAACTGTTCAATGGCAGATCCAAGCTTTTTGACAAACCGGCTTCTCTGTTCCAGTGTCATTGCGGATCTGCACTCAATCCGGAAAAAGAATGGCTTGTCTTCCCGGTGGTATTTTGCACAGATTGCAAGCATTGGCTTCCACACCGTCTCTGCTGCTTTTTCCGGTTCCTGCTCCAGAAGTCCTTTGACCGGAATCAAAAACAGCATGTCCCGATATGTGCGGATCTGCAACAGCTGCAACAGATCATCCGTCTGTACAATCACACCGAGCGGATGCGCCTTTCCACCGGTCTGATTTTCCAGTATTCCGCGATGATTGCGGTTTGTCACCAAAAGTACATGATTGTTCTTTTGTTTTATATCAAAATGATGGGTATCGATTCCTTCATACTGAATCAGGATTGCCCGCAGTGCCCGCAGTTCTGCTTCCCGGTGTTTCCGGTTTTCTTCGGTGACCGGCTCTCCTTCCAGCTCTGCAAGACGATCTTTCAGCTGCGAAAGGATTTCTTCTGCATGAAGTGCCTTCATGGCTTCCAGATATGCACTTTTTACGAACAGTGTCTGTTCCCGGGTATATGCTTTCCAGAGCGGCTGCAACGCATTCTGTACTGCCAGGTCTCCCAGAAGAAGTGCTGCATTCTTCCGCGTCTTTGCATCCTCTTCCTGTAAAAATCCAAACACCAGATCTTCATGCCCGCGTACAAATTCTATAGCCTGCGCTTTTTGCTCTTCCGTTGCTTCTTTCAGGCTGGCACGCAGAGCACTCAGATTA
>OLND01003425.1_pt1 | contig 12451 bp, 8 predicted proteins | sample 1672031 | NCBI WGS metagenome assembly OLND01 (sample SAMEA3136638, study PRJEB25190) | human gut metagenome | biome: human gut; feature: human-associated habitat; material: faeces | place: Austria | collected 2013
CGGCCCCTACAGGGCATCAGTCCTTCAAGCTGTTCATCAGGCCGCCCTTGGCGATGATGTTCTGGATGAACGGCGGGAACGGGGCGGCCTGGAAGGTACGGCCCGTCGTCTCGTCGGTGATGACGCCGGTGTCGAAGTCGATGCTGACCGTGTCGCCCTCAGCGATTGCCTCACTGGCAGTGGGGCACTCCAGAATCGGCAGACCGATGTTGATGGCATTGCGGTAGAAGATGCGGGCAAAGCTCTTGGCGATGACGCAGCTGATGCCGGATGCCTTGATGGCGACGGGCGCGTGCTCACGGGAGGAGCCGCAGCCGAAGTTCTCGCCGCCGACCATGATGTCACCGGCCTTGACGCGGGTGACAAAGGTCTTGTCGATGTCCTCCATGCAGTGGCTGGCCAGCTCGGCCTCGCTCTGGGTGTTCAGGTAGCGGGCCGGGATGATGACGTCGGTGTCAATGTTGTCGCCGTATTTGAAAACAGGACCTTTTGCGTTCATAGCTCAAACCTCCCTCGGGTCAGTGATGTAGCCGGTCAGTGCGCTGGCCGCCGCCGTGGCGGGGCTGGCGAGGTAGACCTCGGAATCCACATGGCCCATGCGGCCCACGAAGTTGCGGTTGGTGGTGGAGACGCAGCGCTCCCCCGCCGCCAGAATGCCCATGTAGCCGCCCAGGCAGGGGCCGCAGGTGGGCGTCGAGACGATGCAGCCCGCGTCGATGAACGCCTCGGTGTAGCCGCGCAGGATGCACTCCTTGTAGACGGCCATCGTGGCGGGGATGATGATGCCGCGCACGCCCTTAGCAATGTGTCTGCCCTTCAGAATCTCGTAGGCGGCCTCCATGTCCTCAATGCGTCCGTTCGTGCAGGAGCCGATGACGATCTGGTCGATCTTGATGTCTTTGCCCTCTTTCGCAAGGTGGGTGTTCTCCGGCAGGTGCGGGTAGCTGACCGTCGGCTCGAGCGCGTCAAGGTCGATGACGATGCTGCGCTCATACTCGGCGTCGGGGTCGGCCTCGTACTTGACCCACGGCCGCTGGCTGCGGCCCTTCAAATATGCCTCGGTGATTTCATCCACCGGGAAGATACCGTTCTTGGCACCGGCCTCGATGGCCATATTGCAGATGCAGAGGCGGTCCTCCATCGTCAGGGACTTCACACCGTCACCGACGAATTCCAGGCTCTTGTACAGCGCACCGGAAACGCCGATCTCACCGATCAGATGCAGAATGACGTCCTTGCCTGTGACAGGCTTGTGCAGCTGACCCTTGAGTTCGACCTTGATGGCGGCGGGGACCTTGAACCAGGCCATGCCCTTTGCCATACCGGCGGCCATATCCGTGGAGCCGACGCCGGTGGAGAACGCGCCCACCGCGCCGTAGGTGCAGGTGTGGCTGTCCGCGCCGATAATGCAGTCGCCCGCGGTCACGATGCCCTTTTCGGGCAGGAGCGCGTGCTCAACGCCCATCTGGCCAACGTCGTAGAAGTTGAGGATGTCGTACTTGTCTGCGAACTCGCGGCACTGCTTGGACTGGGTCGCGCTCTTGATGTCCTTGTTGGGGACGAAGTGGTCGAGGACGATGGCGATGTGCTCTTTGTCGAACACGCCGTTGAAGCCCGCCTTTTCGAACTCGTTGATGGCGACGGGGGTAGTGATGTCATTGCCCAGCACGATGTCGAGCTTGGCGTTGATGAGCTGGCCTGCCTTGACCTTGGCGAGGCCTGCGTGTGCAGCCAGAATTTTCTGCGTCTGGGTCATTCCCATGGTTCATTCTCCTTTTGATACTCTCTCAAAAATCTCTCTTTATTTATTGTTGATCGCGCTGACCAGTGCATGGATACCGGCCACGATAATATCGGTATCGGTGCCTGCACCCCAGGTGACGATGCCGTCGCCCCACTCGAGGCCGACGTAGGAAGCGGCGCGGGAGGTGGAGCCTTCGTCCAGACTGTGCTCGGAGTAAGTTTCCAGGTGGAAGTCCATGCCGGTGGCGCTCTGGATAGCGTTTGCCACAGCATCCAGACGGCCATTACCCACCGAGGTGACCACCTTGCGCTGACCGTTCAGATCCAGCGTGACGGTGGCGGTGATGCCGTTGACCTGTGCAAAGTGGGCCTCGATGACAGACAGGGGTTTCGACTTGTTGAGGAAGGTATCCTCGAAGATGTGGAGCACTTCGCCTGCGCTCAGCTCCTTGTGGTTGTGGTCGGACACGCTCTTGACCTTGTAGCCCAGCGCCTCGCGCATCTTTGCGGGCAGGTTGTAGCCGTAGTTCTGCTCCAGCACGAAGCCGATGCCGCCCTTGCCGCTCTGGCTGTTGATGCGGATGACGTCGGCGTCGTAGGTGCGGCCAATGTCGTGGGGGTCCACCGGAATATAGGGGCAGGTCCAGCGGTGGTCGCCCTTCTCTTTGCGGTAGGCCATGCCCTTTGCAATGGCGTCCTGATGGCTGCCCGAGAAGGCGGCGAACACCAGCTGGCCGGCGTAGGGGGTGCGCTCGTAGATGTGCATCCGGGTGACCCGCTCATAGGTGGCGCAGATGGCGGGCATATCGGAGAAGTCCAGCTTCGGGTCTACGCCGTGGCTGTACATATTCATCGCGAGGGTCACAGCGTCCACGTTGCCGGTGCGCTCGCCGTTGCCGAAGAGGCAGCACTCCACCCGCTGAGCGCCTGCCAGAACGGCCAGCTCTGCACAGGCGACGCCGGTGCCGCGGTCATTATGCGGATGGGTGGAGATGATGACGCTGTCACGGTACTTGAGGTGCTTGTCGCAATACTCGATCTGGTTTGCGTAAACGTGGGGCATACTCATCTCGACCGTGACCGGCAGGTTGATGATCATGGGGCGGTCGGGGGTGGGCTGCATGATGTCCAGGACCGCGTTGCAGACCTCAACGGCGTAGTCCACCTCGGTGCCGGTGAAGCTCTCGGGGCTGTACTCGAAGAGGAAGTTGCCCTCATACTCCTCGCTCAGCTGCTTGACCAGCTTTGCGCCGTCCATGGCGATCTGCTTGATCTCCTCCTTAGACTTGTGGAACACCTGCTCGCGCTGGGCGACGGAGGTGGAATTATAGAAGTGGATGACCGCACGGGGTGCACCCTTGACAGCCTCGAAGGTGCGGCGGATGATGTGGTCGCGGCACTGGGTCAGCACCTGCACGGTGACATCGTCGGGGATCATGTTCTTCTCGATGAGGGTACGGAGGAACTCGTACTCCGTCTCGCTGGCGGCCGGGAAGCCGACTTCGATCTCCTTGAAGCCAATTTTGACCAGCATCTGGAAGAATTCCAGCTTTTCCTCGAGGCTCATGGGGACGATAAGGGCCTGATTGCCGTCGCGCAGGTCCACGCTGCACCAGGTGGGAGCTTTCTCGATGTGGTCCTTCTTGACCCAGCTGTCATAGCCGGCGGGGACCGGGTAATATCCCGGTGCGTACTTGGTAGCGTCCATCATAATTCTTGTCCTCCATTTTACACTTTTTGTAAACGAAAAGGCTCCCGTCTCTCAAAGGACGAAATCCCCTGAGAGACGAGAGCCTGTAATTTCTGTTACAGGGCACCCGTGGTACCACTCTCTTTGCTGTGCCAAAAGCACAGCCGCTCTGCACGATCGGCTTTTTGAGGCGAATCGCTGCCCTTATAACGGTGGGCTTCCGTCAGGACCTACTGTCTGCTTCAGTCCTGCCGCTCAGGGGCCAGTAACCGAGACCCTCTGCACCGCCTTGCACCATCCGGCGGCTCTCTGCACGCAGAAGAAAATCGTTTTTTCCCCGTCAACGCATTTGCGCTTTGTTCAAAGTGGTTTCATTTTAGCAAAACCCGCCGCCCCTGTCAAGCAGTTTTGCTCACAATGAAAATGAAACGATTTCACATAAATAGCAGCATAAATTTTCAAAATTTGCGGGTGGATTCTTTGCTTTGTTAAGAATCTGCGAAGTTTTTGCAAAGTTCGCCTCGAAACGCTGGTTTCTGAAATAGCGTCGTGGTATGCTGTTTGCAACGTAAGGAGGGACCCCCATGAAAGAAGTCAAGACCCCCAAAAAGCCATTGGCTATTTACTACGCCATTGTATTACTGGTGCTGATGCTGCTCAACTTCGTGCTCGTGCCGTGGATGAGCGAACGGCAGGTAAAAGAAGTGGACTACGGCACCTTCATGTCCATGACCGAGGACAAAGACATCGGCCGGGTGGATGTGGAATCGAACCAGATCATCTTTACTGATAAAGACGAAAAGCAAATTTACAAGACCGGCCTGATGAACGACCCTGACCTGACCCAGCGCCTCTACGACGCAGGCGCACAGTTTTCCAGCGAGATCGTCGAGCAGGCTTCGCCCCTGATGAGCTTTCTGCTGAGCTTTGTGCTGCCCATCGTCCTCTTCGTCTGGCTGGGCAATTTCATGAACAAAAAGCTCATGGAAAAGGCCGGCGGCGCGAACTCAATGATGTTCGGCGGCGTGGGTAAGTCCAACGCCAAGGTCTACGTCCAGTCCACCCACGGCATCCGCTTTGCGGATGTGGCCGGCGAAGATGAGGCCAAAGAGAACTTACAGGAAATCGTCGATTATCTGCACGACCCCAAGAAATACGAAGAGATCGGTGCCTCGATGCCCAAGGGCATCCTGCTCGTCGGCCCTCCGGGTACCGGCAAGACCATGCTGGCAAAGGCTGTGGCTGGCGAATCCAACGTGCCGTTCTTCTCCATCTCCGGCTCGGAGTTCGTGGAGATGTTCGTGGGCATGGGCGCGTCCAAAGTCCGTGATTTGTTCAAGCAGGCCAAGGAAAAAGCCCCCTGCATCGTCTTCATCGACGAGATAGACGCCATTGGCCAGAAGCGCAACAGCGGCCAGCTGGGCGGCAACGACGAGCGCGAGCAGACCCTGAACCAGCTGCTCACCGAGATGGACGGCTTCGAGGGCAACAGCGGCGTCATCATCCTCGCGGCCACCAACCGTCCGGATTCCCTTGACCCGGCTCTGACCCGTCCCGGCCGCTTTGACCGCCGTGTTCCTGTGGAGCTGCCCGACCTCAAGGGCCGCGAAGAGATCCTGAAGGTCCACGCCAAGAAAGTCGCTCTTGCCCCCGGCATCGACTTCAACACCGTGGCCCGGATGGCCTCCGGTGCCTCCGGCGCAGAGCTGGCCAATATCGTCAACGAAGCCGCCTTGCGGGCCGTACGCGCTGGCCGCAAGAGCGTGACCGAGGCCGACCTCGAGGAGAGCATCGAGGTGGTCATTGCCGGCTACCAGAAGAAGAACTCCATCCTCACCGACAAGGAAAAGTGCATCGTAGCCTACCATGAGATCGGCCACGCACTGGTGGCGGCGCTTCAGAATCACTCCGCACCCGTGCAGAAGATCACCATCATCCCCCGCACCTCGGGCGCACTGGGCTACACCATGCAGGTCGAAGAAGGCAACCACTACCTGATGACCAAAGAAGAGCTGGAAAATAAGATTGCCACCCTCACCGGCGGACGTGCTGCCGAGGAAGTGGTGTTCGGCTCCATCACCACCGGCGCGTCCAACGACATCGAGCAGGCCACCAAGCTTGCCCGCGCCATGCTCACCCGTTACGGCATGAGCAAAGAGTTCGACATGGTGGCCCTGGAGACGGTGAACAACCAGTATCTGGGCGGCGACACCTCGCTGGCCTGCTCGGCGCAGACCCAGCGGGAGATCGACCAGCGGGTCGTGGAGCTGGTAAAGGCCCAGCACGAAAAGGCCATCAAGATCCTCACCGACAACCGTGCAAAGCTCGACGAGCTGGCGAAGTACCTTTATGAAAAGGAGACCATCACCGGCGACGAGTTCATGGCTATCCTTGAGGAAAAAGATTCCAGCGAAAATTAAAATAGGATCTCTGCAATAATCCAGCCGCCGTATCCGTATTCATTACAGATACGGCGGTTTTCTGATACGCCGTACCGCTGATAAAAGCATTTGGGATAAACCTCTCCGTCAGCGCACCAGCGCTGACGGAGAGGTTGACTCCCTACATCTACAGGAGGATACTACTATGAGACTGCTGAACAAGAACACTGCCCGCCGCGCTGCCGCTGCTGCCGCTCTGCTGACCATGACCGCCGCCATGAGCGTGGGTGCCTTTGCCGCCGACGCCGAGGACGCGACTGTTGCCGGTTATCTGCCCCCTCAGTCGTCCGAGGTCATGGTTCAGGGTGACATTGCTCTCCACTCTGACGTTCCGGTGGGGGAGGTAGACCCCAACTACGGCGGCTACGCTTCCCCGGTGGAGAACCCCATTCAGGGCAACGTGATGATGATCTCCGACGAAACTCCCCTGCCCTCTGACACGCCGGTGGAGAAGAGCGAAGCTCGCTACACCGTCAAGGGTCTGCTGGGCAAGCAGGTGCTCTACACCGCCCGTCAGGAAGGCCGCGTGCTGACGCTGGACGCCCCCGATGACAACGCCACCTTCCGCACCACCATCCTCGACATGCAGACTCTGATGAATCAGGGCGTAAGCACTCTGGTGCTCAAGACCGGCAAGACTTCCACCACCCTGAACCTGACTCTGCTGTGCCAGGATCAGAAGCCCGGCACCCGGGTCACTCTGCGCCACCTCGGCAGCAGCGCTCACCTCACCGTGGGCTTCCGCGGCCGCCGCGACCTCATCGTTGGCCGATAAGCTTTTCCCTCTCTCCTCTTCGTTTTCCATAGATACTTTTTCCCTCAGACGCAAAAGACCCCCGCTGCAAACACAGCGGGGGTCTTACTGTTTATCAAATGGTCCCGTCCGAGCCGTTCTCGCTCTGCTCCGATGCATAGAGCACCATCAGGTGGTTTGCGGATGCTTCGAGCTGGCTCTTGGCCTGACGGAGGTTCGCTTCTTCCGTCTCGTTCATCTTCTCGGGCTTATCCTTCCGCAGGCAGCGGCGGAGGTTCGCCACATCGGCCTTGATGCGGTTCTTCTCCTCTTTATCCAGCTCCTTCTTGCACTTGGAGAGAGCCTCGTCCACCTTGTAGGCCAGCACCTCGGCCTGATTGTGGAGGTCAAGCCGCTCTTTGCGGCGGCTGTCCTCGGCCTCGTAGGCGGCCGCGTCGGCCATGGCGCGCTGGATCTCATTCTCCGAGAGGTTCGTGCTGCCGGTGATGGTGATGTTCTGCTCCCGGCCGGTGCCGAGGTCTTTGGCCGAGACTTTCACGACGCCGTTGACGTCAATATCAAAGGTGACTTCGATTTGGGGCTTGGACGAGAAGCTGGCCCGGATGCCGTTCAGCTTGAACTTGCCGAGGCTCTTATTGTCGCGGGCGAAATGCCGCTCACCCTGCAGGACGTTGATCTCCACACTGGTCTGCATGGGGCGGGCCGTGGTGAATATCTGGCTCTTGCGGGTGGGTATCATGCTGTTGCGGGTGATGAGGGGGGTCGCCACGCCGCCCAGTGTCTCGATCGAGAGGGTCAGCGGGGTGACGTCCATCAGCACAAGGCCCTGCGCCGCTGCACCAGAAGCGCCAGCCAGCTTGCCACCGCCCTGTAACAGACCGCCCTGCACAGCGGCACCCATCGCCACGCATTCGTCGGGGTTGAGGCTGTGGCTCGGTTCACAGCCCAGCAGTTCCTTCACCTGACGCTCGACGGCAGGCATCCGGGTGCTGCCGCCGACGAGAAGGACTTTGCCCAGCTGCGAAGCCGAGATGCCGGCATCCCGCAGTGCGTTCTGCACCGGGGCCACCGTCCGTGCCAGCAGGTCGCCGGTCATCATCTCGAACTGGGGGCGGGAGATGGTCAGATCGAGGTGGTGGGGGCCATCCTTGCCCACAGCGATGAAGGGCAGATTGAGCTGGGCCGAGAGGGCGCTGGACAGCTCTTTCTTGGCCTTTTCGGCCTCTTCTTTCAGGCGTCCCATGGCGGCGGGGTCGCGGGAGAGGTCGATGCGGTCCGATTTCTTGAACTCTGCCACGGCGTATTCCACGATGCGCTGGTCGAAGTCGTCGCCGCCGAGGCGGGTATCGCCGCCGGTGGCCAGCACCGTAAAGGTGCCGTCTTCGATCTCGATGATGGAGACGTCGAAGGTGCCGCCGCCGAGGTCGTAGACCAGGATCTTCTGGGGCGCTTCGTTGTCAAGGCCGTAGGCCACAGCGGCGGCGGTAGGCTCATTGATGATGCGCAGGACGTTCAGGCCTGCGATGCGGCCCGCATCCTGGGTGGCCTTGCGCTGGCTGTCGTCAAAGTAAGCGGGGACGGTGATGACGGCCTCCGTCACCGGCTCACCCAAGTAGCTCTCGGCGTCGCGGCGTATCTTGGTCAGTATCATGGCGCTGATCTCCTGCGGAGTCAGGTCTTTGCCGTCGATGTGGACGCGGTAGTCACTGCCCATATGCCGCTTGATGCTGGACACCGTCCGGCCGGAGTTGGTGGCAAGCTGGCGCTTTGCCGCGCCGCCCACCAGACGCTCGCCGTCTTTGGTGAACGCCACCACGCTGGGGGTGGTGCGCTCTCCCTCTGCGTTGGTGATGACGACGGGCTTGCCGCCCTCCACCACTGCCACGCAGCTGTTCGTGGTGCCAAGGTCAATACCGATCACTTTGCTCATTCTGGTCGTCCTCTCTGTTTTTGCGACGCGCATATTTTTCCTTCAATATCATATCGGTTCCGTATGACGATTTCTTAGAGCATTTGTAAAGATTTTGTGTTTCCGCTCATTCTCTCTCGAGCAGCTGGCGGATGACGGCCTCCGTCTCGTCCAGCCAGCTCTGGGCCGTCTCGTCCCCCTCTTCTTTGCGGACGAGGAAGCCCTGCTTCGCCTCAGCCAGCTGAGCCAGCGCCTTTTTGCGGGAGATATACTGGGTCTCATACTGGGCCACCCGCAGGCAGACCTGCGGCATATAGGCGATGTCGGGGGTGGAGGCGCAGAGTTTCTGAGCCTTGCGGTAGGCCCGCAGAGCCGCACCGGCCCCTTTTCCCTGCACCATGGCATCGTCGCCCAGCGCCACCCATGCGGCCACATCGCCGGCGTCGGCAGCTTTTTTCCAGAACTTGCGGGCCTGTGCAGGGCTCTTGCGGCAGCCCCGGCCCTCGTAGAGCATCTCGCCCATCATGGCAAGGCCCTCGGCGCAGCCCTCTTCGGCAGAGAGCTGATAATAGTGCATCGCGTCGTCCCAGCGTTCCTCGGCCATGGCATGGTTGCCGGCCCGCAGCTCCGCTTCGCCCGGCTCATCGGTGTCGTGGCTGGCATGGAGCAGACCGTTCAAAAGCGAGCAGTCCAGCGTGGCAGAGCTGGTCCACGGGTCGATGACCACGCCGTCGATGCTGTCCGAGTCCAGCGCCATCTGCATGGCGGAAGCCAGAAGCCGTTCCGCCATGGGGCGGCTGGCCGTGCCTTTATCGGCCTCCGCCATCTTCACTGAGGTGAACACCGGCAGGTAACACCGGCCCTTCTGGGTGCGCAGGGTCCAGGGCTGCAGGTCTTTCGCTTTCTCCGCCGGGACAGGATGCTCCGCCCACGGGGCGGCCCCGTCCGGCTGGTCGGACGCAGCTTCCAGCGGCACCAGGACCCTGGTGTCCAGCTCGAGGGCATAGTTGATGGCGTTCATCAGCGCCCAGAAGCTCTCCTCGTTCTGGCCCTTATAGAGCGCTGCCACAGCCCGCTCTATCGCCGGACAGCCCGTACCCAGCGGCCCGTATTCCGGCAGCTTTTTGCGGTCTGCCGCGCCCACCGGGCGCAGCCGCAGCCGTGCCGCACCATCTTTTGCCATTGCATCCACCATTCTTTCCGTTGAGATTCCTTTTCAGTATAGCAGGATTTTTCGGTTTTCTCAATCTCCGGAGCCGAAATCTGCATCCAGAGCCGGTTTTCTTTGGCAAAAAACATAGCATTCCTGTTGGGAGTGCGTTATAATAAGGAGCGTCTCGACTAAATGTATTAAAGAAAGGGAGTATCGAGCCTTGAACAAAATGCTTCGCTATCTCAGCGACTACAAGCGCGAGAGCGTGCTTGCACCGCTTTTCAAGATGCTGGAAGCTACGTTTGATCTGTTCGTGCCGCTTGTGATGGCCGACATCGTCAACGTGGGTATCGCGGCCCACGATTTCCACTACATCCTCGTGCGGTGCGGCATCCTGCTGCTTCTGGCCATCGTCGGCCTCACGTGCAGCCTGACGGCCCAATACTTCTCGGCCAAAGCCGCCGTGGGTTATTCCACCGGCCTGCGTCATGCGCTGTTTGAGCACATCCAGACGCTGAGCTTTTCCGAGATGGACACCATGGGCACCAGCACCCTCATCACCCGGATGACCAGCGACGTCAATCAGGTGCAGAGCGGATTGAACCTCTTCCTCCGTCTGTTCCTGCGCAGCCCCTTCGTGGTGCTCGGCGCCATGATCATGGCCTTTACGGTCAACTTCCGCGCCGCCCTCATCTTCGTGGTGGCTATCCCGCTGCTGAGCGTCGTGGTCTTCGGCGTCATGGTCATCACCCGTCCGCTTTATAAGTCGGTGCAGACCCGCCTCGACCGGGTTCTGGGCCTCACCCGCGAAAACCTGACCGGCGTGCGCGTCGTCCGCGCCTTCGACAAGGAAAAGAGCGAGGTGGACCGCTTCGAGGACGCCAATGAGCTGCTGACCCAAATGCAGCTCCACGTGGGCCACATCTCCGCCCTGATGAACCCGCTGACCTACGTTATCATCAACCTTGCCATCGTGGCGCTGCTGTATGTAGGCAGCATCGAGATAAGCATCGGCAGCATGGCCTCCGGCGACGTCATCGCGCTGGTCAACTATATGAACCAGATCTTGATTGAACTGGTCAAGTTGGCCAACCTCATCGTTCAGGTGAGCAAGGCTCTGGCCTGTGTAGGCCGTGTGCAGGCGGTTCTGGACACAAAGCCCGGCATGGAGTTCCCGGCTGAGCTCACCGGCAATGTTCCGGCGGAAAAGGCCGGCGACGCCGTCCGTTTCGACCATGTGAGCCTGACCTATAAGGGCGCAGGCGCACCCAGCCTCTCTGACATCAATTTCACCGCCAAGCGCGGCCAGACCATCGGCGTCATCGGCGGCACCGGCAGCGGCAAATCCAGCCTCATCAGCCTCATCCCCCGCTTCTACGACGCCACTGAGGGCAGTGTGGAGATCATGGGCCGACCGGTCCGGCAGTATCCCCGCGCCGACCTGCGCGGCAAGGTGGCTGTGGTCATGCAGAAGGCCCAGCTCTTCGGCGGCACCATCCGCTCCAACCTGCTCTGGGGCAGCCAGAATGCCTCCGACGCCGACCTCTGGGCTGCGCTGGAAACGGCACAGGCTGCGGAGTTTGTGAAAGCCAAGCCCCTCGGCCTCGACGAGCCGGTGGAGCAGGGCGGACGCAACCTCTCCGGCGGTCAGAAACAGCGTCTGACCATCGCCCGCGCCCTCGTAGGCAAGCCGGACATCCTCATCCTCGACGACAGCGCCAGCGCACTGGACTACGCCACCGATGCGGCCCTGCGCAAGGCTCTGGCCGCTCTGCCGGGCGATCTGACCGTCTTCATCGTCAGCCAGCGTGCCGCCAGCCTGCAGCACGCCGACCAGATCATCGTGCTGGACGATGGCCGCATGGTGGGCCTTGGCCGTCACGCCGAGCTGCTGGAAAGCTGCCCGGTCTACAAGGAAATTTACGAGAGCCAGTTCAAGAAAGGGGATGCGCAGAAATGAGTGCAAAAGCAAAAAGCAAGCTGACCCCTGAACAGCAGAAGGCCACCATGACCCGGGTGCTGCAGAAAATCAAGCCCTACGGCTTCTTCGTGGTGTGCAGCCTCATCGTGGCCGCTGTGAGCGTGGCGGCCCAGCTGTATATCCCCATCCTCTGCGGCAGTGCCATCGACATGATGCTGGGCAAAGGTGCCGTGGACCACGCGGGCGTGCTACACATCATCTACGAGATCATCGTGGTGGCTGTTGTCGCCGCCTTTGCGCAGTGGCTGCTGAGCGTCTGCAACAACCGCATCACCTTCGCAGTCAGCCGTGACCTGCGCAACGCCGCCATGCGGAAGATCCAGACCCTTCCCCTCTCTTACCTCGACAGCCATCCTTCCGGCGACATCGTGAGCCGGATGGTGGCCGATGTGGATACCTTCGCGGACGGCCTGCTGATGGGCTTCACCCAGCTGTTCTCGGGTGTGCTGACCATCCTCGGCACCCTGCTCTTCATGTTGCAGCAGAATGTCCCTATCACGCTGGTGGTGGTCTGCATCACCCCGCTGAGCCTTGTGGTGGCCAGCTTTCTCGCAAAGCGCAGCTACAAGTATTTCCAGAGCCAGAGCACCGTGCGCGGCGAGCAGACTGCCCTTGTCAACGAGATGATAGAGGGTCAGAAGGTCGTGCAGGCCTTCGGACACGAGGCCCAGAGCCTCGAGGCTTTTGACGAGGTGAATGGCCGACTGCAGAACGTGAGCCTGAAGGCCATCTTCTTCTCCAGCATGACCAACCCCGCCACCCGCTTCGTCAACAACATCG
>OLND01003427.1_pt1 | contig 12446 bp, 10 predicted proteins | sample 1672031 | NCBI WGS metagenome assembly OLND01 (sample SAMEA3136638, study PRJEB25190) | human gut metagenome | biome: human gut; feature: human-associated habitat; material: faeces | place: Austria | collected 2013
CAAGGCTCCTCCCACCACCTAAAGGTAGTGGGAGGAGCCTATGGCAAACGAAAGGATTTTATTTATGAAGGGGCAGGAAACGGAACTATCAAAAGCACAATGTCAGGAAAGCGCGTCCTTGGGGACACGCTTTCTTGTGATGGGCTCCTTAAATTATGACTATATTTATTCCCTGGATCATATTGTCGCACCGGGAGAAACGATTGCTTCTGCAAAGTTGGATAAGACCTGCGGAGGAAAAGGCTTTAATCAGGCTGCAGCCCTTGCAAAGGCTGGTGCAAAGGTGTATCTTGCAGGCCTGGTGGGTGCTGACGGAGGTCAGATGTTGGAAACAGCACAGGAGTTTGGTGTGGACTGCAGGTTCGTGCAGGAACGAGACAACGCAACCGGGCATGCGATCATTCAGGTGGACAAAAACGGACAGAACAGCATCGTCCTGTTTGGCGGTACGAACCGGATGTGGACGGCGGAATATGTCGATAGCGTTCTGGATTCTTTTGAAAAAGGAGATGTCCTGATCTTACAGAATGAAATCAATGGAATCGAAGATATTCTGGAAAAGGCCTATGCCAGAGGCATTTCGATCGTATTGAATCCATCGCCGTTTGAAGATTGCATTTTAAGCTGGCAGCTGGAAAAGGTTTCCCTGTTTTTCATCAATGAGGTAGAGGGCGAGCAAATGACCCAAAAAAGCGAGCCAAAAGACATTCTGGATCAGATGCTGTTTCAGTATCCGGATGCTGCAGTTGTCCTGACCCTCGGAGAAAAAGGTGCATGGTATGCAGACCGGGAAGAACGGTATTTCTGCCCGGCACAGAAAGTACAGGCAGTTGACACCACGGCGGCGGGAGATACCTTTACCGGATATTTTCTGATGGCGCAGGAAAAAGGATTTTCTGCAAAACAGTGTCTTTCGATCGCTGCACAGGCATCCGCAATTGCAGTGTCGAGAAAGGGTGCATCAGTCTCTGTCCCGGTCTGGGCAGAGCTGCAGATGGACTTATAAATAATTCCAACAATAGAATGCACGCTCTGTGAGCATTCTATTGTCATGAATCAAAAACCCCGGACGGAGTGATTTTTCAAACTCTGTGCGGTGGATCTTGCTGATATCTTCCGGAAAAGCGGGACTGGTTTTTTACCGTGTGAAATGGTACAATAAAAATGTATGCGGTGCAAAAACAGCCTCCGGTGTGATCGGAGACTGTCAAAATAGAAAACAGGAGGATTTATTTCCATGAAAGTGCTTGTAATCAACTGCGGCAGCTCCTCTTTGAAGTATCAGCTGATCGACAGCCAGAGTGAAGAGGTCCTGGCAAAGGGACTGTGTGAAAGAATCGGAATCGAAGGCAGCAGCGTAACCCATCAGAAAGCCGGCGAAGGCAAAAAGACGGAAGCGGTTCTGATGAAGGATCATACCGATGCAGTAAAGGTTGTGATCGAGAAGCTGACAGATCCGGCAGAGGGCGTGATCGCATCTTTGAAGGAAATTGATGCAGTAGGTCACAGAATCGTACATGGCGGAGAAAAATTCAAGGGATCTGTTGTGATTGATGACAGTGTGCTGGAGGCAATTGCGGAGTGCAATGACCTTGCACCGCTTCACAATCCGGCAAACCTGATCGGTATCAGATCCTGCCAGAGGGTAATGCCCGGCGTGCCGATGGTAGCTGTATTCGATACCGCATTCCATCAGACGATGCCCGGCAAGGCTTATTTATACGGTCTGCCATATGAATATTATGAGAAATACAAAGTACGTCGTTACGGCTTCCATGGAACCAGCCATGATTTTGTTTCCAAACGTGTCGGAGAACTGCTTGGAAAAGACAGAAAGGATCTGAAAATCATCGTATGCCATCTCGGCAACGGTGCTTCCGTATCCGCAGTTGACCACGGGAAATCCGTGGATACCTCCATGGGTCTGACACCCCTGGAAGGTCTGATGATGGGAACCAGAAGCGGCGATATGGATCCTGCGATCGTTGGTTTTATCGCAGAAAAAGAAAATCTGACAGCTGCAGAGGTCATCAATATCTGCAATAAAAAATCCGGTGTGCTTGGTCTGTCCGGTATTTCCAGCGACTTCCGTGATCTGGTAGAAGCTGCGGCAGCAGGCAACGATCATGCGCAGACCACTCTGGAAGCATACGCTTATCGTGTCGGCAAATATATCGGTGCATATGCGGCTGCTATGAACGGTGTGGATGCCATCGTATTTACAGCAGGAATTGGTGAAAACAACGCACAGGTTCGTGCTCTGATCAGTCAGTATACAGGCTTCCTTGGCTGCGAGATCGATCTGGAAAAGAATAAGGCGGCAGTCGGTGTGGAGGCTGTTATTTCTACTCCGGAATCCAAAGTAACAGCCCTGGTGGTTCCGACCAATGAAGAGCTTGCCATTGCGCGGGAAACAGTTCGTCTGGTGAACGCGTAAGGGAAACGATAATTTGCAACAGGTACGGGCGTTGTCCTGCCGGGGAACCGACGGACAGCGCCCGTGGTAGAATGTATGGAAAAGATCATTGTACTGAAGGGGATTGCAGTCCCTTATGAACTGCAGCGGAAAAATATCAGGAGAATGAACCTGCGCGTCCACAGAGATGGGCGCGTTTTGGTTTCTGCGAGCAGAGATACAGCGCAGTGGGAAATAGAGGCGTTTCTTCTGGGAAATGCGGATTTTGTCCTGCAGAACCGGGAACGCTGTCTGAAGCTGATTGAAGCCGGAGATGGAATCAGCGCCGGGAAAAATCGACGCTATGAAGATGGGGATGTGCTCTATCAGTGTGGAAAAGCCTGCCGCCTTTGTGTTGTGGAGGGCAGGAAAGAGTCGGTGGAGCGGATCGGCCGTGTGATTTTAGTGACACAGAAAAATCCATCCGATGCAGACAGACGCAGACGGATGCTCGAAGGGTATCTGACACAGTGCTGCCTGGAGCAGATGGAAGAAATCTGTGAGAGGATTTATCCGGTTTTTTCCCGGATGGGGGTAGCATGGCCCCAGATTAAAGTGCGCAGTATGGTGTCCCGATGGGGAAGCTGTCAGCCGAAAAAGAAGATTGTGACTTTTTCCAGACAGCTTGGGGAGACGCCGCCTGCGTGCATGGAATATGTTGCAGTACATGAGTTCTGCCATTTTATCCAGCCGAATCACTCTGCAGCATTTCATCAGCTGATGACGGAGCTGATGCCGGACTGGGGGCAGAGAAAGCAGTTGTTGAACAGCCGGGCATGGGTTGATGTAGGGGAGACATAATATGGCTGGAAACCTGCGCTTTTCATTGAAAAAATGCGTCTGCCATGGAGAAAAGATTCCGTGCGGCAGGCGCATTTTTGTTCGTTTTTGTCTATATATGCCTGAAACTATAAACGATTGTGGATGTTTCGAAAAATTGCATCGGGACTGTTGGGAGAACCGCAGGCGCTACCGTGCCAGTTCTGTGCACACTTCACGGACACTGTCGAAAATCCAGGTCGGTTTGGTGTCGCTCTTTTCCAGGTCATCAAGTGTCGCCTCGCCGGAAAGGACACAGATCGTATCGACTCCTGCATTGACACCGCAGGCGATGTCTGTGTAGATGCGGTCACCGACGATCACGGTGTCCTCTTTGGAGATGCCGAGCTTTTTTAAAACACAGTCGATCATGATCGGTTCTGGCTTGCCGATGAAAAACGGTGTTTTGCCGGTCGCATTTTTGAGCATGATGCTCATGGAGCCGCAATCCGGGATGTAGCCGAAGCTGACCGGACAGACAAGATCCGGATTGGTTGCAAGATAAGCAACCTCACGCCCGAGCATGATGCAGGTGTCACGTACCTTTTCAGAGGTATTTTCTGTATCAAAGCCGATTAAAACGACAGAGGCGGAATCCTCCGGCTTCGTGACAACGCGGATGCCGTTTTGCTCCAGCTCTGCGACAAGAGAACGGGTTCCCATACAGAAAACGGTCTGTCCGGGATAATTCTCCTGAAGATAAAAAGCGGTTGCCTGGCTGGAAGTATAGAAATGCGAAGCATCGGCGGTAATTCCCATCCGGTTTACCTTTTCCACATAGTCCTTTACGGATTTGGAGGAATTGTTGGTGATGAAAATATAGCGTCCTCCATTTTTTTCAATCTGGGAAAGAAAATCCAGCGTTCCTTCAAAAATTGAATTTTCATTATAGATCGTGCCGTCCATATCCAGCAGGAACAGCTTTTTATGCCGGAGTGCATCCGCGTTTTTTTTAAATTTATCTGTAAGCATTTCGGATCAGTTCTCCCTGAAACCGGTGGCAACCGGAATATTTTTAGTGGCGACGATATCCGCACCCGTACCTGCCGCGTCGCGCAGCAGGACATCTCCGATTTGAACCGGGGCGACAGCGTGGATCTGACGGATCGCTTCCATGACATCCTTTATTTTACCTTTGGGGATATCGGAGGCAGTCTTAACGGAAACGACAGGCAGGACGCCGCCGGAAACCAGCGCTGTAGAAGTTACGATACGGGTTGGATTGGTGACCTCCCTACGACCGTAAGCAGCGCCGCGGGGGCAGGTATTGCCGGTGACGGATACAACCTCGCCGTTTTCAAGCGTAACAGTAAGCGGGCAGCCCAGAGGGCAGCAGATGCAGATTAGATTTTTTTCTTCCATAACAAATCAGCCCTCCTCTTTTGCAACACAGATTGTGATGGATTGTGCGTCGGCGGGAATTGCAGATTTTTTCAGGATGATCTGCTGCATTTCGCCGGGCGCGAGCTTCTTCTTTTTCTGGCGCAGCAGACAGGTATCACCTGCTGTAACAGTCAATACTGCGTCTGTGAATACGCTTCCGACGCGGAAACGAACCAGAAGCGAGTCCTCCATATGGGACAGCCGAATGGACTGCGGAACCGTGTATCGGACGCCGCCCGATGGAATAAGCGGGATGCCGGTGGAGCCGTCCGCAGCAGCGGCGTTGTGAGCGTTATTGTTAGCCTTCACGCCGGTTGAACCTTGCCCGGCGGAAGCGCTGCTCGCGCCGCTGTCAGCCTGTGTGGTCAAATTCTGTTCAGCGGAAGCAGTGCCCGCGCGGTCATCCGCTGTCTGCCGGATATATTCTGCCGCGAATTTTCCGGCACGTCCGGCTTCTTCGGAAACGTAATCGACCAGATCATGTACGTGCAGAACATTGCCGCAGGCGAATACGCCGGGAACGTTCGTTTCGAGGCTTTCATTCACCAGTGGACCGCCTGTGACGGGGGATAAGGATACACCGAGTTTGGTGGAAAGTTCGTTTTCGGGGATAAGTCCACAGGAGAGCAGCAGTGTATCGCAGGGGATATTTTGCTCGGTTCCGGGGATCGGCTTGCGGTCAGGACCGACCTGTGCCAGTGTAATGCCGGTTACGCGATCTTTTCCCTGAATATCGATGACTGTATGGGAAAGCAGCAGCGGAATGTCAAAATCCTCCAGGCACTGGACGATATTTCGCTGCAGACCGCCGGAATAGGGCATCAGCTCGGCAACGGCTTTGACTTTCGCACCTTCGAGGGTCATTCGACGCGCCATAATCAGACCGATATCGCCGGAGCCGAGGATTACTACCTCTTTACCCGGGAGAAAGCCTTCCATATTGACGAGACGCTGGGCTGTACCGGCGGTGTAAATGCCTGCCGGACGGAAGCCGGGGATGTTTAAAGCGCCTCTGGGGCGTTCACGGCAGCCCATCGCGAGAATTACACTGCGGCAGGGCAGCTGCAGGAGTCCGTCTGTGCGGTTCATGGCTGTAACACAATGCAGGCCTGTGGAAGCGTCTGTGCTGATATCCAGAACCATTGTGGAGAGCTTATAGGGAATTTCCAGTGCGAGCGCTTCGTCGATGAAACGGGAAGCGTATTCTGGTCCGGTCAGCTCTTCCTGAAAGGTGTGCAGACCGAAGCCGTTGTGGATACACTGATTTAAAATGCCGCCCAGCTCCTGATCGCGTTCGAGGATCAGAAGATTGGAAACTCCGTTTTTATGGGCGGCGATAGCGGCAGCAAGTCCGGCAGGACCTCCGCCGATGACGATCAGATCATATTGTTTCATAAGCCCGATTCCTCCCTTGTAGTGCCGGTAAGCAGTTCAGAGCCTTGCCCGTGTTTGGTGACAGAAAGTGGATTCATGGAAAGCTCGCGTTCGAGGATTTCCATGACTCTGGGAGAACAGAAACCTGCCTGACAGCGTCCCATTCCGGCACGGGTGCGTCGTTTTACGCCGTCTAAGGAGCGTGCGCCGACCGGACGGCGGATTGCATTTATAATTTCTCCCTCTGTAACGGTTTCACAGCGGCAGATCACATTGCCGTATGCAGGATCTTCTGACAGAAGCTCTTTTAATTCCTCCGGGGAAGCAGAAGCGACACAGGGAATGCCCTTGCGGGTCGCAATAAAGTTGTCCTTGCAGGAAGCCCCCAGCTTATGGGAAACCAGCTCTGCAACATATTCCCCGATTGCGGGAGCGGAGGAAAGACCGGGAGATTCGATTCCGGCACAGTCAAAGAAGCCGGGAGCATCCTCTGCCTCACCAATTACGAAATCACCGCCTGCTTCGGAGGCGCGCAGACCTGCAAACGAGGTAATTGTCAGATTACCGGGCAGGGACGGAACGCTGAGCCGTCCTTTTTCCATAACGTCAGCAAGTCCTGCCTGGGTGGTATTGACGGCCTCTTTATCGGAAAGGTTTTCGGCGGTGGGACCGACTAACAGGTTTCCGTGGACGGTGGGGCTGACCAAAATGCCCTTGCCCATCTTTCCGGGAAGCTGAAAGATTGTATGGGAAACGAGGGTTCCGGCTTTTTTGTCCAGAAGCTGGTATTCTCCGCGGCGGGGCGTGATAGAAAGCTTGTGGGCGCTGACCTGATTGTGCAGCTCGTCCGCATAGACACCGGCGGCGTTGATGATACAGCGCGCTTCAAAGGTGTCGCCGGCAGCGGTTAAAACGTTCCAGTGACCGTCAGAAGCGTTGCGGGAAAGGGCTTTTACTGTAGTGTCAAAGCGGAACGAAACGCCGTTTACGGCAGCGTTTTCCGCCAGGGCGATCGTCATCAGGAACGGACATACAATTCCACCGGTCGGGCAGACAAGCACTGCCTTTACGTCGTCGGAAAGTGCTGGCTCGAGAGACTTGATAGCCTCACCGGTCACGATGGAAAGACCGGGAACGCCGTTTTTGCGTCCGCGGTCTGCCAGCTCTTCCAGTTCCGGAATCTGGGATTCTTCAAAACAAAGTACCAGAGAACCGTTTCTGGTAAAGGGAAAATTGAGGTCAGCAGAGAGCTGATCCATGAGTTCGTTCCCTCTCACATTAAAACGGGCTTTTAAGGAGCCGGGCTTTGCGTCGTGTCCGGCATGGATGATGGCGCTGTTTGCTTTGGAGGTTCCGCAGCAGACGTCCTCTTCTTTTTCCAGCACCAGGATATTTAGTTGATAACGGGAAAGCTCCCGTGCAATCGCGCATCCGGTCACACCGGCACCGATTATGATTGCATCATACATGGTAAATTCTCCTTTCGGAAAAATGAAAGTCAGGCACTTGTAAATTACGGCAGAATGTGTCCGGCAGCAAGATAGAGACGATACCATTCCTCACGGGTTAGCGTAATATCGCAGGCGGCGCAGATCTCGCGGAAGCGGGAGGGCTTTGTCGTGCCGGCGATCAGCTGCATGTGTGCAGGGTGACGCAGAATCCATGCAGCTGCAATTGTTGTCGGAGTTGTGTGGTATTTGTCTGCAATTTCCTCCAGACAGTGGTTCAATTCGGGATACTTGTCGCTGCCGATGAAAACGCCTTCAAAAAAGCCGTACTGGAACGGTGACCAGGTCTGGATGGTGATATCGTTGAGACGGCAGAAATCGAGAATGCTGTCGTCGCGGTCAATTGCACCGGCGGTTGTCATGTTGACTTCCATGCCGCTCTGGATCATGGAGGAGTTGGGCAGGGAAAACTGCAGCTGGTCGGTTACGAGGGGCTGGCTGATATATTTCTGCAGCAGCCTGATCTGGCTTGATTTGTGGTTGGAAACACCGAAGTTGCGGACCTTGCCGCTTTGCTGCAGCTGGTTGAAGGCTTCTGCCACTTCTTCCGGCTCCATCAGGGCATCCGGACGGTGCAGGACAAGCACATCCAGATAGTCAGTGCGCAGACGTTTCAGAATGCCGTCTACAGAAGATAAAATGTGTTCTTTGGAAAAATCATACATAACGCCGGAAACAATGCCGCATTTGGACTGCAGAAGGATCTTGTCGCGGACAGAGGGGGACATGTGGATCGCGTCTGCAAACGCTTCCTCGCAGGTGCCCTGACCGTAGATGTCGGCGTGTTCGAAAAAGTTGCAGCCAAGCTCCAGCGCCGTTGCAACGAGTTCCTCGGCTTCTTTAGCGGAAACGTCGCGGATGCGCATGCAGCCGAGGGCAACGGAAGGGACTGTCAGTCCACTTTTTCCAAGTTGAATATATTTCATATACCTATACCTCCACCGGGTAAATTTCACTGCTTTCAGTATACCTCATAAGACGGGAAAAGGAAAGAAAAAGAGATGTCCGGAAGCGTTCAAAAAACGATACCAGAAGAGAAAATTTTGTGTATAGAGAGGGAGCTTCCTGCACGCAAAAACCGGCGGAGATTTTTCAAAAATCTCCGCCGGCTGAAAAAGCCAGGTGTAAAGCAGCCGGTGGCGGTTGCCGTTGTCGGTCAGTTGCCGGAAGCTGCGGGATCCGCCGCTGCGAGCTCAGGCTTGCGCATCAGAATCGTCATAAATTCTTCGCCTGTAATCGTTTCATGCTCGTACAGGTATTTAGCGATTTCATGAAGCTTGGGCAGGTTGTCCTGCAGAAGCTGGATCGCTTTCTGGTGCTGCGTTTTTACAAGGTCGACGGTCAGGGTATCGATCTGGGTCTGTGTCTCGGGTGAGCAGGAAAGGGAGGAATCGCCGCCCAGATACTGGTTTGCAACGGTTTCCATTGCAACCATATCGAAAGTATCGCTCATGCCGTAGCGGGTGATCATTGCACGGGCGAGCTTGGTTGCCTGCTCGATATCGTTGGAGGCACCAGTTGTGATGGAGTGGAAGATGATTTCTTCTGCTGCGCGGCCGCCGGTCAGCGTTGCAATCTTATTTGCCATTTCTTCTTTGGACATCAGGAAACGTTCGCCTTCCTCGACCTGCATGGTATAACCAAGCGCACCGCTGGTACGGGGAATGATCGTGATCTTGTGTACCGGTGCGGAGTTCGTCTGCAGGGCGGCGACAAGGGCATGACCGACTTCATGATAGGAAACGATCAGTTTTTCTTTTTCGGAGAGCACGCGGCTCTTTTTCTGGTAGCCTGCGATAACAACCTCGATGCTTTCTTCGAGGTCTGCCTGTGTTGCAAAACGACGACCGTCGCGGACTGCACGCAGAGCAGCTTCGTTGACGATGTTGGCGAGTTCAGCGCCGGAGGCACCGGAAGCAGCTTTTGCGATTTCATGGAAGTTTACATTATCTGCAATCTTGATCTTACGGGCATGTACCTTCAGGATATCTTCGCGGCCCTGTAAGTCAGGCAGTTCAACCGGAATTCGGCGGTCGAAACGCCCGGGTCTGGTCAGCGCAGGATCCAGGGAATCCGGGCGGTTCGTCGCTGCCAGGATGACAACGCCTTTGGAACCATCGAAACCGTCCATTTCTGTCAGCAGCTGGTTTAAGGTCTGTTCCCGCTCATCGTTGCCGCTGATCTGTCCATCACGCTTTTTACCAATTGTATCGATCTCATCGATGAAGACGATACAGGGAGCCTTTTCACTCGCCTGTTTGAACAGGTCACGTACCTTGGCTGCGCCCATGCCGACGAACATTTCCACGAATTCAGAACCGGAAATGGAGAAGAAGGGAACGTCCGCTTCACCAGCGACTGCCTTGGCAAGCAGGGTTTTACCGGTTCCGGGAGGGCCTACGAGCAGTGCGCCTTTGGGCATTGTTGCGCCGATTGCACGGTATTTTTCAGGGTTATGCAAAAAGTCTACGATTTCGGTCAGAAGCTCTTTTGCCTCATCTTCACCTGCTACATCAGAAAACTTGATGCCGGTGGAGGATTTGACATAAACCTTGGCGTTGCTCTTGCCGAACGACATCGCGCCGCCGGGACCTCCGGTCATGCTGTTGGTCATCTTTTTAAAGAGCAGCTGGCCTAAAAAGATGAAAATAATAGTAGGCAGGATAAAACCGATCAGCATATTCATCAGAGGGGACTGCTGAGTCGGAATCTCGCTGGTCAGATCCGCACCGGAGGAAGTGATCTTATCGATCAATTCGCTGTCGGTGTTGATCAGACCGGTCTTGCAGACCTGAGTTTTGCCATCCTGTTTGAGGGTGTAATAAATGATAGAATCCTGAACGTCGAACTGGACCTCCTGAATCTGTTTGCTGTCGATACCTTTTAAAAAGTCACTGTAGGTCGTTTCCCTGATGCTTCGTTCCATGATCCCCGGAAGAACAAAAATATTAAGCAGGAACATAACGATCAGAGCGACGACGGCATACGTGGCAAGCACTTGTTTTGGTTTTTTGTCATCGGGATTGGTTGTCATAGGTGTCTCCATTCTGTGCGCTGTCTGCACGGCACGGACATGTCGGGATGTCCGGGAAAAATAGTGTCTTAAAAACGTTTCAGATTAAGTTTATTATGCGTCCGGCCTGGGAAATTTAATCTGAAACGTTTTTCTGCTAGAATTTACTTTGGGAAATTTTTCTGCCAGAAAGGAATCATGATGAACAACAACTCTACAAAAAAACACAAACACTTAACCCTGGAAGACCGGGAATGGATTGAAACCGGTCTCCGGAAGGGGCTGACGTTTCGTGCCATTGCGGCTCAAATCGGCAAAGACCCTTCCACCATCTCCAAGGAAGTTCTCCGCCATATTACGGTCAGCAAGTCTTCCATCCGAAACATTGACCCCTCCGGAAAGACTATCGCGCCAGAACCCTGCCCCAGGCTTCTGCGGCCTCCCTATGTCTGCTCCAGCTGCCCTTCCCTTCATCGCAGCTGTCCCCATGACAAACAGGTTTATCGTGCCCGTTCCGCCCAACTTGCCTATGAGACCCTCCGTTCCGAATCCCGCGAAGGAATTCCCTTAAACAAAGCACGCTTCTATGAAATCGACCGCATTCTTTCCGAACGGATCCGGCAGGGGCAGCACCTGTATCACATTTTACAGTCCGAAGATCTCGGCGTTTCCAAATCCACCGTTTACCGACATCTGCACAAAGGCTATCTTTCCATCTCGCCCCTGGATCTCCCCCGTGTCGTGAAATTTAAGCCTCGCAGACATCGAAAAGCCGATTCCATCCCCAAGGCTCTGAAGCAGGGCCGTTCCTATTCCGACTTCCTCGCTTACATGCAAGCGCACCCCCTCGCTTCCCGAGTCGAAATGGATACCGTCATCGGCGAGATCGGCGGCAAGACCCTCATGACCTTCGATTTCACCTTCTGCAATTTCATGTTTGGTCTGCTGCTGGAAAACAAAACCTCCGCTCAGGCCTCTCTTCACATTCGCTCTCTCAAACAACGTCTCGCCGATCACGGTCTGGATTTTGGCAAACTCTTCCCTGTCCTCCTCACCGACAATGGCGGTGAGTTTGCGGATGTGTTTGCCTTTGAGCAGGATCTGCAGGGTCGACCGCAATCCCATCTCTTTTTCTGCGACCCTATGCGTTCCTCTCAAAAGCCCTTTGTGGAAAAAAATCACACCCTCTTTCGGGACATCGTGCCAAAAGGAGAAAGCTTTCAGGCCTTCTCTCAGGATACCATAAACCTGATTTTTTCCCATGTCAACAGTGTTCGCAGAAACAGTCTGAACGGAAAGTCTCCTTACGAGGTTTTTTCCTTCACCTTTGGTTCGGAGCTTGCCGATTTGCTCGGGATTCAAAGCATCCCCGCCCGGGATGTCATTCAATCCCCGCTTCTTCGCAAGACCGAAGCCTTCCTTCGGACTCTGCATCCATAACAAATCGAAATGGCTATGCCGCGAAAGACCCTTGACCATGAGCTGCGGCATGCGAGGCTGTCCGGCTGGGACGGAGAGGCTGCGAAAGCGCCCCCTCCGCCTTCCGTCCCTTCTGCATGCCGCAGGAGGCTCATCGTCAAGGGTACCGTGGAATACCATTTCTTCCGCTTTTTCGAACATACAGGCAGGGATTGTTTCCCAGACTAAATTCTATCCCACTGGAAGTTACTCTGAAACGGATTCCGTTTTGGCTTGTTTGCCCTGCGCTTTTTACCATAAATTGGTGAAAAGCGCAACGTTTTTTTCTCTTTGTGCTTCTTGTTCTCTCGCGAAACCCCTTCATTTTTCATACTAAATTCCACTTCCCATACTACTAGAACTTACTTTGGGAATTTACTAATTTTCCAAATTTATGGTTCACATATGATAATGTCTTAGTATACCACAAAAGAAA
>OLND01003431.1_pt1 | contig 12438 bp, 11 predicted proteins | sample 1672031 | NCBI WGS metagenome assembly OLND01 (sample SAMEA3136638, study PRJEB25190) | human gut metagenome | biome: human gut; feature: human-associated habitat; material: faeces | place: Austria | collected 2013
GCCGCCGGAACTCTAGTAGTTCTGCCTGAGCCACTCGTACATGCAGGCGGTGGAGGCCTGCGCCACGTTCAGGGAGGCCACCTCGCCCATCTGGGGCAGCTTCACCAGGAAGTCGCAGCTCTCCTTCACCACGCGGGACAGGCCCTCGGATTCGTTCCCCATGACGAGGGCGATCTTGCCTTTCAGGTTCGAGCGCCAGATCACGTCGTCTGCCTGCTCGCTGGCTCCCGCCACCCAGAAGCCGCGCTCTTTGAGGCGTGCCATGACCTGCACGAGGTTCGGCACCTGTGCCACGGGCATGTGCGCGATGGCGCCCGCCGAGCTCTTGTAGGTGGAGGCATCCACCTTCGCGCTGCGCTTGTTGGGAATGACCAGGCCGCACGCGCCCACGGCCTCGGCGCTGCGGGCGATGGCGCCCAGGTTGCCGGCGTCGGTGAGGTGGTCGAGGATGACCACGAGCGCGCGGCCCCCGTTCCCCTCGGCATAAACCTCGGCAGCCCGCTCGATCTCGGTGATGTCCACGTAGGCGTGCGGCTTGGTCTCCGCCATGACGCCCTGGTGGCTTCCGCGCTCGGACTTGTCGTCCAGCGTCTTGCGCGGCACCGTGGTCACGGTCACGTCGAAATGCTTCGCCTTGCGAAGGATGTCCTCCACCAGGCCGTCGCGCTTCGCATTGTCGGCCAGCAGGATGCGCTTGATGGGCACCTGCGTGCGCAGCGCCTCGATGATGGGGCGTTTGCCCTCGATGTAATCTGCCATGGGAATCGCTTTCCGCAGGCGGCACGGGGCCGGCGCTGCGCGTTTCGGGTTCGATGTCAAGCGGAAAGTGTACCACGCGGCACGCAGCACGCGCGGGGCTTCGATAAAAACTGCGTCAATCGCCCGGCGAGGGCATCGGGGGGTTCGGAGGCACCGGCTTCGCCAAGGTCCCGCCCTCCGGATACGCCATGCCCTCCAGGTAGGAAACGGCGCGGTTCTTCCCCTCGGCCTTCGCCCGGTAGAGCGCGATGTCGGCCCGGCGGTACAGCTCGGAGAACGGATGCGGGTCCCGCTCCACCACCACGCCCACGCTGAGGCTGACGTCATGCGGGAAACCGCGGTCGGCCGCCATGGTGCGGAACGCGCCGATGAGGGCCTCCGAGCGCTCCATGGCAACGCGCGGGTCGTACACGTCGCGCATGAGCACCATGAACTCGTCGCCCCCCAGGCGCGCCACGATGTCGCTCGAGCGGAAAAGCGTGCGGGCGGTGTCGACGAACGCCGTGAGCAGGTTGTCGCCCACCAGGTGGCCGAACTGGTCGTTGACCGACTTGAAGTAGTCCACGTCGGCCAGAAGGCACGCGTAGGACACGTCGGGCTGCTTGGATGAGCAGTACTCGCGCAGGCGGCCCTGCAGGTAAGAACGGTTGTATGCCTTGGTAAGCGCGTCGATCGAGGATTGCTCCAGCAGCTCGTACTCCTCGGACACGTCCACGATCTTGCCCACGTACCTCACGAGCCGCCCCTCGGCGTCGTAGATGCGGCGGCCCATAACGCGCTGGTGCACGTACCCCTCCCGCTCGCCCTTGTAGCCGCCGAAGAAGAACACGGGGCGAAGGCGGTACACGTAGGCGTAGGCGTCGTGCTCCGTGCCGGGCTCGGGCTGGACCTGCGACAGCATATGCGCGTCGGCGGCATAGCGCTCCCGATCGTCGGGATGCACGAAGCCCTCGGGATCGAGCGTGTCCAGGCAGTGCTCCACCACGATCTTGTTGCGCCTGATGTCCGGGGTTGCCCCGAAGCGGGTCGAGAACAGGTACAGCGTGTCGAGCGCCACATCGTATTCGTAGATGACGTCGTCCGACAGCTCGGAGACGATCTCGTAGCGCTCCCGCTCGACCTTGGCCTGCGACAGCACGGCATCGAGGTCGAGCGCGCCCACGTCGCGCGCGGTCATCCTGCGCGAAGCAAGCGGGTTGTGCGGTGCATCGGGAGCCGAGCTGTGCATGTGGACGATGCGCCAGTCGTCACCGTCGGGGGCATACACGAACGTCAGGCGGCGCACATACTCGTCGCGGGAAGGCCCGTCGCCCGCGTCGCCCTTCGTCGCCCGCGTACGCAGGTTCGACAGCACGATGGCGCATGACTCGTTGCGATAGGAGAGGTGGCATTCATGGGATACGATGCGCGACCCGATACGGCGCGCGAACGCGCAGGAGGCATCGAGGAGCCGAGCGACGGCATCGGTGTCGAAGGCATGGAGCTCGCTGGCGTAACCGTAGCAGGTCGTACGGACAGGGTCGAGGCAAGCCAGCGCAGCGTCGAGGTCTCCTCGCTCGTAGCAGGCCTCCACGAACTCTCGGGTCTTGTCAACTAGCAAGAACGCCAGGTTCCCCATATCGCCAGCTTTCGCCTCCATCGCAACCTGCGGCGTACCGCCGCCTTAATTGAGAGCACCATACTAGCATAGTGTCAAGGCAAAAAATGCCCCCCCCCCCCGAATTTTTCATCAGTAACCCATAGGGTGATGTTTTCGACATCGTTTCCGCACATTCAGCGCAACGCGGAACCGCCTGACGCTTCGCCGCAGCCTGCTTGCCCGCGCGTCTCGCCTTCCCGGCGTCCGGCGCATCAGCTCGCGCCGTCTCCCCCATCCGCACCCTTGCGCGCGCCGCTGCGGCGATCCGCATCCTCGGGACCTTCGTCCTCGCAAGTCGCCTCCCTAGCCGCGCCCTGGCCATCCCCCTTCCGCACGCGCGAGCGCCTGCGCTGCCGCCGCACCGAGATGCGGTCGCCGCCCTGCAGGAACACGCCCGACACCACGCGCTTCGCCTTGCCCACGCCGCGCGCCACATGCGGGGTGAGGTCGGCCTCGTTGCGGGTCTTCCAGTCGAAGTACACGCTCCAGTAGCGCAGGAAGCCCACCGTGAACACGCAGGCAATGCCGGCCACCACGAGCGGCACGCCCGCGTAGGCAAGCACCGTGAACAGCAGCGCGCCGCCCAGGCCCGCCACCGCGTAGAAGTTCGACTGCTGGAAGATGCCGGGCGTCTCGCCCACGCAGATGTCGCGCACGGCGCCGCCACCCACGGCCGTGATGGCGCCCAGGATGACGGTGAGCACGAAGCCCTCGCCACAGGCGTAGGCCTTCGACGCGCCCGCGAGCGCGAACAGGCCCACCGACAGCGCGTCGGCGAAGAACACCATGGCGTCGAGGTGCTTGAACAGCCCGCGGAAGTAGAACACGAACACGCACAGCACGATGCACAGCAGGATAAGGTCGGGGTGCGACGTGAAGTACACGCCCTTGTCCTGCAGCAGCACGTCGCGGATAATGCCGCCGCCGTAGCCCGTGACCAGGCCCAGCACCACCGTGCCGATGATGTCCAGCTTGCGATCGCACGCGAACAGCGCGCCGGTGAGCACGCCCACCACCACGGAGAAGTAGTCGATGCCCCACGGCACCGTGAGCACCTGCCCGTCCGCTAACGCCGAGCCTATGAGTTCCGCAATGTCCATGCGCGCCTTCCCGTGGAGTCCTGCCTTCGCTGCACAGTCTCGCCATTTTGCCGTCGGAGGTCAAGCGGGAGGACGGCGCGCCCATGCGGGGCCGGGAGTCTGGAGGCCGGAGACCGGGCAGGGTGCGCACAGGACGCGGCCCCGCAGCTGCCGGAGCCGAACGCCCGAGAGGGATGCAAGAAAGACGAGGCGGAGCGGGAGAACGGCGCGCTTGCGGATCGCCGGAACTCAAGCCGTACGGAACATGATGCTCTTGCGGCCGCTGGAAGCCGAAAGGCCATGCAAAGGGCATGGGGGCGCCTGCGTCCGCCGGGCAGGACGCTCGGGCAGGGCCCTAGCCAACCTCTCTATCTTTCGGCAATTCCATGACCAATTGGCACAGGGACAAGATCACAGCCTTTGCTTGTTTTCAGCGCCCACGTACGGATTGCTTCGGAGAAGCGCCTGCTCACGAGACCGCGGCTGTCTGATTCCGCGCGAAAACCATGCCATGGGCTGCGATCTCGTCCACGAGAACCCGCCAAAGCGGCCGCTTCGTCCCTTCGAGCCGATTTCGCACATGCGAGGCCGTTCATCCGGGTGCCATGACCGGCACTTTGCAAGCCCGCAGCTTGGAACACCTCGTTAGCCTGCCAAGACGTCTTCGAAGACGGGCTCCATGCACTTTCAATGAGAGGCACACGAAACTTATACGAACTGGTATGATACGGCTCAACCGAAAACGGCTGGCGCGACGCCCCGCAAACGCATGCGTCGGCCTACAGGGCGTCCGCGTCCGCCCGCCTGCTCGCTCTTGACGAAGGGGTACGCTGTGAACAAAAAGATGGCTCTCGCTATCGCAGCCTGCGTCGTAGCCGCAACGCTCACGCTGTCGGGGTGCAACTCGGAAGTCGAGGAGCCCAATGTGCCGGCAGACGGCAGCTCCGCAGCCGTCTCCAGCAGCTACAACTACACGCTCACCGATGCCGAGAAGCTGAAGGCCCTGGCCATAGGCGAGACGGCCGTCTGGCGCGACTACGAGGTAACGGTGACGTCCGTCGAGCGCGCCGACGGCAAGCTCACCGCGCATGTGACGGTGAGGAGCCACACGCTGCCGCAGGCGCTCGGAGCCGACTGCCTGCTGTCGTTCGGCATGCCGCCGGTGGACTCGTCGTTCGAAGACGGCATCATCGCCGTGCCGGCTGGCGAGGAGGCGTCGGGCACGCTCACGTTCGACGACCGGTACGGCTCCGAGCGCCTGTTCTGGAACGACGGCGCCACCGAGGGCACGTGGGACCTCACGCTGCCCGCCGTGCAGCCCGACCAGGAGGGCGGGAACGAGGGCACCCAGCCAGCCGAGACGGACGAGCCGAAGACCGACGAGCCAAAGAAGCAGGAGCCGAAGAATGACGCGGCCGCCGAGGCGCAGAAGCAGGCCGTGGCCGCCCTCGAGGCCGAGATGCCCTCGCTGTTCACCAACAACACGTTCTACACGTTCCAAAGCGTCGACACCTCCACCGCCACCGTGACGCCCCAGGAAGGCGGCGGCTACGAGTACGTGAACGACGTGTCCATCCTGGGGGCCGACGGCGTCACGCCGACCACTGCGAACGTGCGCCTGATATGCGAGCCCAACGGCAACTGCATCTCCATGACCGTGGACGGGGCGTTCCTGTTCTAAGCGGCCCGCAACCCACAAGAATGCCAAGAAGCCCGGAGGGTTAATGCCCTCCGGGCTTCTCTGTGCCCATCATGCGAAAACCGAACGACGTGCATGATGTAAAACGGCAGCTTCAAAGGTTGAGTCGGCTACACCAGTCCGAGCGCTAGCGCGCGAGAAGCCTCGCATGGTGCTCGAGAACCCGTTGCGCCACCAGGAGCAAGCCCGCGAAGTAGCCGTTGGGAGCCGCTTCGGACACGCGATCGAGGAACGGCTCGATCCACGCCAGCGGATGCTGCTCGATGAATGCGGCGATGTCCGCCGACTCGGTAGCGCCCTCCCCCGTGGCCTCGCGACGGCATAGCTCCGAAAGGTACAGAAGCTCGATGCCCATGTGATCCTCGTACTGGTTGTTGGCGTTCCTCACCTCAAGGCCGGCCTCGCGCAGCAACTCGCGCATCTCGAACGTGGCCTGGCCGAACCCCACCGTGACATCCTTGCCGCGGTACATCGTCTCCCACGGCGCCGCCGCGGGCGAGGGCGGGCCGACGAACAGCCGCGTGTATTCCACCGATGCGCGCTGCGGCCCGTCCTCGCCTCCCTCGGCGCGACGCCCGGCCTCTTCGGCATAGCATGCGCAAACTTCCACGGCCTGGGCCACGGCGCCGTCGAACGCGGGGAACGCCTCCCAGAATGCCGGATCCAAACCTATCGTCGACGTCATCGTCATCGGCTTCAACAGCGAGTTCCCCACAAACGCATAGGCCTCGGACAGGGTTTTCCAGGGAATGTTTTTGCACATGCTAAAACTCCTTTCAGCACGAGGCGCCTACGCGGCCTCTCCCGCTGCAACGTTGACGGCTTCGCACGCCCCCGCGCGCCCGGGCAGCAGCTTCTGCGCCAGCACGACGAACGCGAGGACGCCGAGGGACACCACGCCGATGGCGACGACGATCTCCACCCAGGTGGGGGCATACGAGCCGGCAAGGGACCACATGCCGGTGCCGCCCTGCTGCGCCGCCGTCGTGCCGAGCGACACACCGGGGGCGCCCATCACGTTGAACTCGACGAACGAGGTGAGCAGCAGCCACACGCGCTTGAAGAACACGCCCGCCACCACGCACGCGCTGGCGGCGGCCACCAGCCCCATGCGCGCGCGGTTCTTCGCAAACACGAGGATGCAGAACGGGATGAGGATGCCCACGACGATCTCGAACCAGAAGAACGGGGCGGTGGCGCCCGTCGCCATGATGGCGAGCGTCTCGGCGCCGGCGGCGCCCGGGTACGCCATGGTCAGCACCTCGCAGCCCACGAGGAAGCCGTCGACGGCGATGCAGACCGCCAAGAGCCCGGCGAGGTTCGACAGCAGTTTCTTGTCGGTTTTGAAGCGGCCGGACTTGTTGAGCCCCATGAGCGACAGTATGAGCAGCGCCAGGCCGGAGTCCATGGCCGACACCACGAACAGCGGCGCCATGATGGCCGAGTACCAACCTTCGCGCGCCATCTCGAGGCCGAAGATCCACGCCGTCACGGAGTGCACGAGGATGGCGACGGGAAGCGCGAAGCGCGACACGATGGCCACCTTGTCCTGCGCGCCCGGCTTCTTCGACGTCATGAAGCGCAGATACACGATGTTGATGACGAGGTACAGCGTGATGACGCAGATGTCCCAGAACAGCGGCGACGTCGGATTCGGCCCCGTGACGATGCGCCACACGCGCTGGATGCCGCCGAGGTCGATGAGCACGAACATGCCGGCGCAGCAGATGCACACCGTGGACAGGATGACGGCGGGAAGCGCCACCTTTTTGTAGTCTGCCACGTGGAACACGCTGGCGGACGATGCCACGATCAGGCCGCCGGCGGAGAGGCCCACGAAGAACATGAACATGGTGATGTAGAGGCCCCACGACGTGCCGTTGTTCATGCCAGTCACGCCGAGGCCGCCCATGAGCTGGTAGATCCAGGCGGCGACTCCCACCGCCGTCAGCGCGCCGAGCACGCCGATTGCGGCTTTGGTTTTCGTAGAGGTTTGCATGGTTCGCACCTCCTCCTTAGTTGAAGTAACGGACTTGCGGGCGGGTTCCCTGCTCGGGAAGCAGGACAGTGGCGCCCCGCTCGCGAACGACACGCGAGATCTCGCTCTCGGGATCGTCGAGGTCACCGAAGATACGCGCTTTGGCAAGGCAGCATTTCACGCACATGGGCTCGTCGCCGCGGTCGGTGCGCTCCTTGCAGAGCGTGCACTTCTCCACAACACCCTTTCCCCGCACCGGCACATCCCTGTCACCGTAGTTGAAGTCGGGGTCGCGCACCGGCTCGCTCCAGTTGAAGACACGCGCGTTGTACGGGCATGCCGCCATGCACATGCGGCAGCCGATGCACTTGTCGTAGTCGATCTCCACGCGGCCCTTGTCGTCCTTGTACGTGGCACCCGTGGGACACACGCGCAGGCATGCCGGGTTCTCGCAATGCTGGCAGGCAACGGGCAGATGCGCGCGCGAGACATGGGGATACGTACCCTGCACGCCCACCTCGAACTCACATTCTTCGTTGAGCACGCGGTTCCAAGCCATGCCCATGGGAACGTTGTTCTGCATCTTGCACGCCATGGCGCAGGTGTTGCACCCCGTGCAACGATCCAGGTTGATGGCAATAGCCAATCGCGTCATGAGGATCACCTATGCTTTCTTCACTTCGATAAGCGTGTCGTTGAAGGGAGTAACCCTCCCCTTGGCGAGCGCTTTTCCACGGGGGTTCGCAGCGTCGTTGGTAACGTTCTGCAAATCGCCGGCAGTCATATACTTGCTCCAAATGCCCTCGACGATGACCGTCGTCCCCGGACGCACCGCCTCGGTGGCAACACACGCGCATTGGAACGACCCACGATCGTTGAACGCCTCGATCACGTCACCGGACTCCAGGCCGCGCGCCTCCATGTCGACGGGGTTCATCTCGAGCGTCGGCTCGTAATGCTGGCGCAGCCACGAGGCGTCCATGAGGTTCTGGTGGATGAAGTATTTGGAGCGACGCTGCGTCATGACAAGCGGATATGTGTCCCGCAGGGGGTTGCCCTCGAACGCTTCATGAGGCGCTTCGTATTGGGGAAGAGCTTGGCCGTATTCCACCAGGTTCTCGTAGTACAGGTCGATCTTGCCCGATGTCGTCTTGTAGGTCTGGTTGCCGTAGCTGCGCGCGATATCCGGTTGGTTCTTCAGCGCGACCACGCCGTTGTGCGATACGACCTCGTCGAGGGTGATGCCGGCGAGCGCCTTGTCGGTCGCCTTTTCCAACTGGAAGCGCGTCAGCTCTTCCTGACTCTCGGGAAGCGCATCCCCGTATCCCAGACGCTTGGCCATCTCGCGATCGATCCAGAAGTCCGTCTTGCTCTCGAACAAGGGGTCGAGCACCTTCTGCTGCAAGAGGACATGGCCGCGTAGAGCGCGCACGAAGCCGATTTCCTCGTCAACTTCGAAGTGGGAGCACACCGGCAAAACGATATCGGCCCAATCCACCGAAGGCGTATGCCAGATGTCCTGCACGACAACGAAATCGAGGGTCTTCGCCCACTCGTTCGTGCGATTCTGGTTGCCGGCGATCTGTTGGAACGCGCCGTTCTGCACCCACATGAAGCGGATGCCGCTCTTCTCGTCGCGGTAGTCGACGCTCGCCTTCGGTGCCGAGGCGGTCTTGCACTCCGTCGGCAACGGCCACGAGGCCAGCTTGCCCGTACCAAATATCTTCTGGTACGCGTTCACGTACGCGCCCGCTCCCCATCCGGGAATGCCGGTTCCGAACGAGCCGACGAGCGTAGCCAGCAACACCGCCGCATGACCTGCGACGTCGGCATTGTAGAATTTCTCACCGCCGCCGAAGCCAAAGGAGAGGATCGAGGGACCGTGGTTCGCGTACTTGTCGGTGATCTCAACGAGCACGTCTTCGCCTATGCCCGTCGTTTCGGCAGCCCAAGAGGATGTGTACTGCTTTTGGCCCTCTTTCAGCAGCTTGAAGACCGTGGCATACGTCTCTCCGTCGATGGTCGCCTCATATTCGAGCGCAGGGTTCACGCCTTCGGCATTGTAAGCAGCCAAGGATCCTGTAGCCTCGTCCCACACCATGAAAGGATTGTCGGAGCCGGACTGCTTGATATCGTCAACGGGATTCTTCCGCAGCAGCGACCCATCGGAACGCTTCACAAGGAACGGCATGCTCGTGTTGGCTTTCAGATACGGGGCGTTGTACCACTCGTTGTCCAAGATGATCGTGATCATGCCCAGGTAGAGAGCCGGATCGGTTCCCGCGACCATGGGAATCCATCGCGTGCTCTTCTCGGCGGTCGTGCAGAAGTTGGGATCGAGCGTGATGATCTCGGCTCCCGCCTCCTTTGCCTCGAAGAAGTAGCGCGCGGTTACCATGCACGTCTCCAGCATATTGCATCCCACGTTCAGGATGGTCTTGGCGTTCTTCCAATCGGTCACCTCGTTCGACGAGGCCCCCTGCTGACCCGATTCGGCGAGCGCTGGAGAGAAGCCATTGCCCAGCCCGATATCGATTCCGCGGTGGGGTTTTTCTTGGCCCTTGAGCAGCTTGGGGAGGAACGTGGTGAGCGAGTCAACGGCCGTTTGGATGGCAATGGCCTCCGGCCCGTATTTCTCCTGGGTCTCTTTAACCTTCTCGGCAATGGTGTCAAGCGCCTCGTCCCAGGTGATCTCGACGAACTCGCCCGCACCACGCTCGCCCACGCGCTTGAGCGGAACCTGCAGGCGCTCTTTGCTGTACGTATGCTGAATCTCGGAAATGCCCTTCAGGCAGATGGTTTCGTTGCGTTTGTCGGGCCATTCGTTCGGTTCGACCAAAACCATGCGCCCATCGCGAACCGTGCACTTCAGATGGCAGTTGCACTGGCAGTGGCGATAGTGGAACGTATACCCCACCCGCTCCTCCGGCTCGGCATGCGCCTGCGTCGGTGCGAGCCAGCTGTCGGCCGTGGTCATGCCGGCGGCGCCTGCAAGGCCCAGCGCGCCTGCCGCAGCGCCCGTTGCCTTGAGAAAACCCCTTCTCGTGAGCCCGCTTTGCGGGCTTCTGGTTCCTGACATGGATCCTCCTCGAAGATGTCGTCAAGATATCCCCGCTTTGCTTGCCAAGCGAGCTCGGCGCCCTAGCCGACAAGCCCCATGCGAGAATATCCCCCTGCTTCTCGTGAGAATTGGCCAAATTCCCTCGGCCTCACTATACGAAATTATCCTATGACAATCAATGATTGTCATAGGATAATTTGTCATATGATTATTCTATTTTTAACATAGTTTTTCCTGATTGCGCAGGTCATTGAATTGTCAGGCTGCCTTTTGCAGCATAGCACACCCCTTTGGCCGCCTAGCTGAGGCAATCCGAGCGCTCTCCTTCCAGCTGTGTTTGCAGGCACTCCCTGAACGACGGCATGTCGAAGCGCACATATCCCTTTTGATACTCGCCGATAACCTGCTGCTTTTCCATGAAGGCGCTGCTTCATCGCCCCCGCTTCGAGGGTCTCGGGCGTGGCGTTAGCCAGCACGCCAAGTGAGCCACGAGCCCGCCGTCATGGCAACCGATGCCGAACTGTTGCAGGGGTACTTATGCCCCGCCCGCCTTTCCGCCCAGTGCGTCCTTTGCCGCGTCGCCCAGCACGTCGCCGAAACCCTCGCTGAACGAGCTCGGCACCACGACGGTGCCGCCCGTCTCGCGCACGCTCTCGTACAAAAGGTGCATCGAGCGCAGGCGCAGGGCGGCGTCGTTCTTCGCGTAGGTGTCGCCCATGTCGTCCATCATCTCGCAGATGTCCTGCTCGGCTTCCATGAGGATGATGCGGGCCTTCTTGCGCTGCTCGGCCTGGGCCTCCAGGCTCATAACGTCTTGCAGCTCCTTCGGCAGCAGGATGTCGCGGATCTCCACCGACAGGATGGTGATGCCCCAGGCGGCCACCTTCTCCTCCAGCGCGCGCTTGAGCTCGCGGTCGAGCTGCTCGCGGCGGATGGCGACCTCGGCGGCGCCTCCTCGGCCGATGGCGTCGCGCAGCGCCGTCTGGGCAGCCAGCTCCACGGCGCGCGTGAAGTCGCCCACCTCGGTGCAAGCGGCCTTCGCGTCCCAAACATGCCAGAACAAGACGGCGTTCACGTCGAGGGGCACCAGGTCGGCCGTGAGCGTTTCCTCGGCGCCGAACGTGGTCACACGCACGCGACCGTCCACGCGCATGGTGTTCTGCTCGATAACGGGCCAGGTCCAGAACAGGCCCGGACCCGACACGCGGTTGAACTTGCCCAGGCGCAGCACCACGACCTTCTCCCACTGCTGCGCGATGTGCACCGACATGGCGGCGAGCACGGCCACCACCAAGGCGGCAACCACCGCGCCGAGGCCGATGCCGTCGGCGAGGACCCATGCTGCGCCCAGCACGACGCAGAAGGACACGGCGAACACCACCGCCGAGAACAGCAGCACGCCGGCGTTCGAGGCGCGCTCGCCCACGACCTCCGTGCTCGCATCGGGCACCACCTGGAACGACCGCCGATGGGCGGGCGGCGGCGCCCCCTTGCCGGCGAATGCCGCCGTATCAGGCGCGAAGCCCTGCGCACCGCTTCTCCTTGCCAACGCCATCACGCTCCCGTCTGCGACGCGCGGCCCACGCGGCCCACGTCGATCTCCACTATACGGCCGCCTCCGGCCTCGCCAGCCGGCTCTTCTCCGGCCTCGCGCTTCATCTGCTTGATCTTGCGCACCATGCACTTCTGCACGTCGTCGAGCGTCAGCCCCAGATCGCGGCACGACGCCACGCAATCGCCGAGGATGGCATCGATCTCCTGGGCGTGCTCTTCGCCCACGTCGGCGTCCAGGCCCCGCACGAACACGCCGCGCCCGCGCGTGGACTCCAGGTACCCGTCGGAAACCAGGCTCAGGTACGCCTTGTTCACCGTGTTGTAGTTGATGGATATCTCGGACGCCAGGCCGCGCACCGTGGGCAGCTGGTCGCCCGGCTTGAAGTAGCCGGTGTTGATAAGGTGGATGAGCCGTTGCCGCAGCTGCACCCACAGCGGCACGTCGGTCGTGGTATCAACTTCGAACGGGAACACGATCCATCAGCCTTCTCTCCGTCAAGACGCCATTGCGAGCAGCGGATGCATGCCCGCCTCCACCACGCAGAACCGCATGGCAAGCCCGCCAGCCAGCACGCACGCCGCCGCCACGAGGGCGATCACCGGGCGCGGGCGCCGCAGCCGGGCCAGGGCCACGTCGAGCACGAACGGCACGGCAAGCCCCGCCAGCAC
>OLND01003440.1_pt1 | contig 12418 bp, 10 predicted proteins | sample 1672031 | NCBI WGS metagenome assembly OLND01 (sample SAMEA3136638, study PRJEB25190) | human gut metagenome | biome: human gut; feature: human-associated habitat; material: faeces | place: Austria | collected 2013
GATGCGAACATCCAAACCTTGCTCCGAGGCCACAAATATGCTTTATTTATTTTCCAGTGGGCTGACTTTGACAGTGGACAAAATTACTATTTATCTATAAATGAGTAAATTTAAAATATTGCACAACTATGTCCGCATTATAAAGACATACATTGCTTGATTAGTCTGAATGTGTTTAGACTACAAACAAGAAGCACTTATTTTTGTGCATTTTTTCTGTATTTGCTCATTCATAGTATTTATAATAAAAATATGAAATCTAAAATAAATATTGCATATTTTAGAAATATGTGATATAAAGGAATTAATTACAAAATTTTACATTATTATAGCAGGTTGAAGGAGCAAAGACAATGGTAGCAGAAGTTTTTAGCGCAATGATACAGGGAATCGAAGGACAGATTGTAAAGATACAGGTAGATATTAGTAATGGGCTTCCAAATTTTAATATGATTGGATACTTGTCTAATGAAGTGAAGGAGTCAAAAGAGCGGGTACGTACTGCTTTGAATAATATCGGTGTTTTGTTGCCGCCGAAGAGGATTTCTGTGAATTTTGCTCCGGCAGATTTTCGAAAATGTGGGACTTCTTTTGATATTGGGGTTGCGGCAGCGATTTTGCTTGCAATGGATTTTGTCCCGGAAACTTATATAAAAGATACACTTTTTGTTGGTGAGCTATCGTTGAACGGGCAGATTTGTCCGATTTCTGGTGTTTTACCGATTGTCGTTGCTGCATCTAAAAGAGGAATAAAGAGATGTATTGTGGCACAGGAGAACGTGGCAGAGGCTGCTTTTGTAGAGCAGATGGAGGTAATTGGATGTAGGAATTTAGAAGAACTTTTTTTCTATCTAAAACATGGGTATATTATAAATGATGACTCAGGAGAAATATTAGAGAATTCAGGGAATATATCAGAAGATTCAGGAAAGGAATGTACGATACAAGATGTCAAAAAATCACAGGAGATATCGGAAAGTACACGAAGTTTAAATTTAAAAAGTACAGTACTTGTAAAAGATATTTTAGAAAATAAAGAAACAAAAAAAAGTTCTACAGAAAAATCGAGTGAATTCCGATTCTGACATACTATATATAAGAAAGTTAGTGTGAATCGGAAGCAACATAAGAATCCCGGAAGATTCGCACTACAAAAATAAAAAATATTGTTCTTGCTTTTCTAAAAAAATAGAAATGTGAAAGGTGACAATGCCTAATTTTTGTATAAACTTTCTAAATAAAGCAGCGAAATTGTTACCAATTTTATACGATTTCGCTGTCGCATCCCTCGCGGATGCGTGGATTAAAATGTGACGACAGATTTACTTATAGCTCCAGTTAAGTCGCATCCTTTGCGGATGCGTGGATTAAAATGTATTGCTCTGATTTGCCATGTGTGTAATTAAAGTCGCACCCCTCACGGGTGCGTGGATTAAAACCTTTCGGAGGGCCGGGCACTGTAAAAACTGACTTCTGTCGCATCCCTCGTGGATGCGTGGATTAAAACCAGCTAATCTCAGGTGTAGAAACTGGGTTATGTCGCATCCCTCGCGGATGCGTGGATTAAAATGGGTTATATAATAGAAGTCGAACGTACTTTCTGTCGCATCCTTCATGGATGTGTGGTAACTTGTCGAGGTATCAAGATTGTCATATAGGAGGTCTTAAAGTGTGATTATTAAGAAAAATAATTTTCGGAAAATATTAGTTGCTTTTTGCATTGGAACTTTTCTATGCACTGGATGTCATAATAAACAAAATATAACACAACTAGAGTCTTATGATGGGAAAGAACAAGTTTCCGAAGCAAAAGAAGAAAGCAGGAGAGAATATAAATATCTTGCAAAAACAACAGTAAAAAATGGAGATGCAGAGGTTCGTTTATTTATACCATCAGAATCAGAAAGGGTGGCAGCCTCACAATCTAAAGCTACATTACACGGGGTTACAATTAATAATGAACTCCTGAAAACTGCAGAATCTCCCAAACAGATTTCAAAAAAAGGGCTAAAAGAGGAAAAGGATATACTTGCTTCCAAAAAGAAAATCCAGAATATTGTATCTGATAAAGGTTCCGGGAATGAAAAGACTTTTCTGTTTAGCTTATCCTATGATATTACAAAGAAAGACACGATTTATCCTTGTATGGAAATTATTAGAGCAGAAAAGGTAACACCAGAATATGTGTTAAAGACTATAATTACTGTAGATAATCGATACACGGACAAGGAAAGTAATAGTCTTTTACAAGAGATTTCTGCCGCCTATGGCATTAATCTGCAAAACTAATTTGGGAAGGAGAAAAAAATTGCCTGTGTTAAATGAGCTGAAAAAAGATGTTTTAAATAACACCAAATCTAAAACTATTTATGAAGAAAATCACCAAATCTATCAATTATGTCAAAAACTACGGCAAATACGAAAAGAAAAAAATTTAACACAAAAAGATGTTGCTTCTCAAACGGGACTATCACAGCAGATGGTATCTAAGATAGAATCTTTTAACGGAAATCCATCCATGCTGTCATTTTTAAAATACTGTAATTGTATAGGTGTAGATATAACTGTCGGAATAAGCTGCTAGAAAGCAATATTGTATGAGAAAAAGAGAGTAGCTAATGCTACTCTCTTTCTCTAAGTTACAAAATTAGGAGTCATCGATTAATATCGACAACTGATATAATATTATTATATCATATTCATCATATATGTCAAGAAATATTTTTTTAACAAAAAACAAGAATTCCCCTACCTCTTTAGGTTATGGGATGAATTGTAAGGGCGGAGAAACGGTATCCCCCCACTGACAGGAAGTTAAGCCTTGCCGGAAGAAAATCCCCGGCATTCAGCCTCTGCATAAGAAATACCGGCTGTGGATTAAAACAATAGCGGAACATCTTACTAGACCCCGATTGCAGCGGGTCTTTTTTTTACGAGGTTAAAGTTATACAGAAAAAGTGCTTTTTTGTCGATTCTATCATACTAATAATGAGTTACAAAATTAGGAGGATGAATTGATGAAAGAAAACACAACAACCATTTTTTATTTTCCGTTAGGAACCCCTTACTTTCCAAAAACAGATTTAAGATTAGAGAGAGCAAAGTGGACAAATATAGAAGATTTAAATGGCATTGATAAACTGTATAAATTCCTTGAAATCCACATGGGGAGAGATGATGGATATTACGGATATTATCCTGTTTATAGCCGTCCAATCTGTAATGGAAGACTATTAAATATAAGACAAATTGGTTTTATTGATTCACAGGATAGTATTAGGTCAATAAAAACATTCGGAAATTTAAGACAACACATGGATTATTATATTGTGGCAAATAGCTTTAAATCCCCTAAATTTCGCAGAACAGTAAATGTACATAGTCTAACAAATATAGTGGTTGATATTGATGTACATCATGCAAGAGGAGGCATTAAAGGATGCCGAGATGTTATAATGCAACGTTTGGATGCATTGTTATATCTTATTTTTGTAAAAAAACCTATTGGATTGCCTTGTCCCAACACAGTTGTACATACTGGCCGGGGAATACAGTTATGGTGGACAATCAAGCCGTTAAGTGCAAAGAAATTAAAATATATATATAAGGGAATACAGGAATATCTTTTTACTGCACTCGAAAAAGAAATCAACTCTGCAGATCCAGAATTAAAAGAATATGTATTGTTAGATATCTCTGCATCAAAAAAGATGTCAGGGCTTTTTCGCTTGCCTGGAACATGGAATACAAGATCAAAAACATATGGAGATTTCTGGATATTGCATGATAATAAATTAGATGCTGCCAAATTATATTTCGCATTACATCCAGCAACAGGAAAACCTTACATAAAATATAAAAAAAAGAAGAAACAAGGAAATCCTGTGTTTCGAAAAAATAATTATGGAAATCATATTGACAACATGATTCGCGGCCTGATTGAATTACGAAGGTCTGCGGGTGAAATGGAAGATGGTTACCGTGATTTATATTGTCTCATTGTCTTATCTGCTTATTTATCAAATGATACACCAGAAGATGAGGCATGGAATCGTGTTGTTGCGCTCAATAATTCCTTTAAAAATCCTTTACCGGAAAAAGAGCTGCGTAGTTATATGTCAACAGCAATGCAGAAAAAGTATAAATACAGGAATGAAACAATCATAGGATATCTTGGGATAGATGATGAAGAACAAAAAGCATTAGGATTTTATCCTGCTAATGTACATTACTATGAAGAAAGACAAAAAGCCAGAGAGCGTGGACAGAAAAGAAGAAAAATGAAAGAAAAAAGAGATATTAAGATTATCGAATTATTTGCAAAAGGAGTCCTGCAGGAGAAAATTGCAGAACTCGTTGGATGTGCACAGTCAACTGTATCAAAGATATTAAAAGCAGCAGGAATCACAAAGAAAAAAACAGGGATTAAAAAAGCTGTAACGATTCTATGCCAGAAAGCAAAGAAAAAATGTAAAAAAGAAGTTAGATCAGAAGAAAAATTAAAACGATTAGCTGCCGAAGATCCGGAATTTGCAAAAACAATGGAAAGACTTGCTGAGTTAAAAGAAAGCAGGAAAAAATATGAGCGAACGAAAGCAGAATTTACACAGGAGTCAGATCAAGAATTTTTACTTATGGGGGAAGAAGAATTCCAATACGTGATCCAAAACAACTGTGAAGAATATAATCATTCTCATGCTACAAAAATTGTAGAATAAAGTAATATAATTCCCTGAATTGTAACAAATTAGTGCCACAGAGATATCTGGGGCTTTTTGTCGTATAGTAATTTCACGTCAACACAGGATATTTCCAATTACCAAAGATGATAAGGAGACCCGCTCATCACATCAGCCCAAATTAACGTCAGTGGTGGGCGGAGAAACGGTATCCTCCCACTGACATGAAGTTAATCCCTGCCGGAAGAAATACCGGCATTCAGCCTCTGCATAAAGGATACCGGCTGTGGATTAAAACAATATTCCATCGTGCATATATAATTGATGTTTATATTTGGTCCCTTGGTCTGTTTCCTTTGGAGGTCTGTAGTGGGTGGTGTATGGGCTCTTTTCTTGTATCCATTATCTTTTTGTACAGAAAAACTGCCCTATGGCATATTCTTTCATACTATCTATGAAAGTTCTTTCTTGGTCTCCATCGGGAAAGTTAATGGCAGCTGACTAGGTTATCCCTTTTTTTACTGTCTACAGACTACATTACGAAAGGAGTGTGTATTATGGACACTATTTTTACTAGGGACTCTACATTGTCCCCCTCTGAAACTTTACAACGTGCATCATCTGTACTTAGTAGTATTCAGCATCCCGTTTCTTTTTTGCCTTCTGCTCACTTTTATGCTGCATCTTCTGAACAGAATCTGGTTGGTACAGCCATATCTATGGACTTTTTGCAATCTAAAGTCTATAAGTCTTATCGCAAAAAACGTTTTCGGGAGCTGTCCTCTTACTGCTTTGATACTATCCTATCCCCAAAAGAATTTTTCCAGCAACTACTAGGGAATATGGGTAAATTTCTTTATATCCGTTGTCAGCCCGACTTCTTTAATCTTTATCCTTCGGACTGTCTTCCTGCTATGCTTGTTCTTGCTAATGAACTTTATGAAGCTTCTCTGAACTATACCGATGATAAGGCCTTTGAGATCTCGGAAGCTTTCTATATAGATTTCTCCCGCTATCTCTTTCATCAGATTGACTGGTGGCTGGTTCACTGTTTCTATAGCGGACGGTCTACTATGCAGGATTTTCTATTTACTTCCGCTTTTGATATAGATAAAGACAGCTCCGCAATGGAACTTCTTTCTTACCAATTGACTGGGTATATCCTTGACCTGCTTTATTACTATGTATCATCTAATGGACAGGAGACCAATTGTTCCAAAGCCGCCTTCAGAGAGAGTATAGCTGAAGATAAACAAGAGATAGCTTCTCTTAACCAACAAGTTACCTCTCTTACAGCCCTTTGTACGCAGCTAAAAAAAGATAATCTATCTTATAAACGTCAACTAGAGCAAAGTTTTTCGCAGACAACGGGAGAAGATGAGAAGATTGGTGATATACAACGGGAGTTAGAACAGGTTTATACAAGATTAAAAAAGATTTCTTGGGAGAAGGATAAGCTTACAGAGAAAAATGCTCAGCTTATAGAAGAAAATCATCTCTTAGAACAGCTATTTTCGGAACGGAACAGAGAAAAAAATGGTACGACTTTTTCTAGCATTGATTATTCTTTACCTTTTCTGTTTGTTGGAGGACATTATTCTACCGTGGACAAGTTACGTTTCCTTTTCCCTAACAGCCGCTTTATCTTTAACGATAAGGAAGTGCCCAAGATTTTGGACCTGTCTACCTGTAAAGCGATGTTTGTGTTTACATCTTTTGTAAGCCACACTTTATATAACAAAACAAAGTCTATGTGTAAGTCAGCTGGTATTCCGGTCATACATGTCAACCATTCCGGATTGAAAGCCGTTTTAGGTGAGATATCCTCGGGATATACAATGTTGTCTTAGAACATGTTCAACATAAAAAGGAGAAAGTTATGTTTAAGAAAAAAAATTCTATCAATAATCGTTTAGAAGCCCCTATTCCAGAATTTAAAGAGGCAAAGAAAACTAAAAGGAAACCGACTGCAAGGCAGCCTAAACCTCCTAAAATAAAAGAGAAAAAACAAAAAAAACAAAAAACCTTTAAACAGAAACTTTATATTGGATTTGCTACTGCCTTTGTGTTCTCCTTGTTTTTTGCTGCATTACTACTTGGAAAACCCAAAGATGACCAGCTCATACTCTTACCAAATGAATCCGGCACCCTTTCTCTTACAAATCCTATCCTTGATCATGTTGCATCTTTTCAAAGTGAAGATGAAAACATAAAAGTAAACAGCAATGGTAAAGTTAAAGCGACAAAACCGGGTGTTTACACGGTGAAAATCTCAGCTTTATTTCGTACTTTCTATTGTGAGATTCATGTACCAGGTTTTAAAGAGGATAATCTCATTCTTTCTGCTGGATATACATATCAGTCGCAGGCAGTTGGTACGGGTAACGATACTGTAAAATGGGAAAGTTCTGATAAAGGGGTTCTTACGGTAAGCCCGAATGGTTCGATCGAAACTTTAAAAGAAGGAGAAGCAACGATAACAGGAAAAGATAATGGTAAAAAGTTTTCCACAAGAGTGCAGGTAGTTGGTATCTCTATAGACAGCTCTATTATTTTTTCGAATACAGAGCATCAATTAAAGATCAGTGATGCAGTAAGAGACAAAGTAAAGTCATGGAGTGTAGATGATGAAAACATTGCCTCAATTGATCAGAATGGAAAATTGAAAGGATTATCTGCCGGTGATGTCCGCGTTACATGTAATATCGGTAACAATACTCCATTGTTTTTAAATGTTACAGTTGCAGGACTTGATAAATCAGAAGCATACTTAAAGAAAGACGAGAGTATCCAGTTAAATATCACAGGGTTAAGCAGTACAAATGGGCTTCATTTCACAAGCGATAACACAAAGGTCGCTACTGTAGATGAAAAAGGAGCTATCACGGCGAAGAATGCAGGAAAAGCCAACATCACATTAGCTGGAGCAGGTCAGAGTATGTCTTGTACAGTTTATGTTATGGATATTGCCGATAGTTATATTATTCCATTGGGTTCTACACAAAAATTTAAAATGGATTATCTTGGTAACGATGCAAAATATATCATTGAAGATACAGCGGTTGCTTCAGAAGCTTCCGGGAAAATTACAGGAGTATCTGAGGGACAGACCAGTATGACCGTAGAATCACATGGAAAATCCTTTGACACGACACTTTACGTTGCACAGATCCAACCAACATCTACCGAGGTTATGGAAGGAGAAGAAACTTCTGTTATGATCACAGGTCTTCCAGATGGTATCAGCCCAACGTGGCGGTCCGAAGATGAAAAAATTGCCAAGGTAGATGGAAATGGGAATATTACTGGTGTGAAAGAAGGAGAAACGGTTATAAAAGGAACTGTAAAGGGAAATACATTTTCTTGCAAGATAAAAGTATCGAAAGGACAGGCGGCTGATACATCGGAAGAGGGGGCACCGGAAGAAGCAACAGAAAGATCTTCTGAGGCAGCTGAAGAAACAACGCAGACAACAGAGAAAAAAAATAGATAGTGATTGCATGAGAAAAGGCTCGTACTTAGATTGGGGTATGAGTCTTTTTTTTGTTTGGTGGTTGAAAAATCATTTTAATCACAGAAACAATTATTGACGAGAAGGAGGTATAAACAATAGTCATTGTTTCGAGAAATAAAGAAGGATTTGTTATGGACACAATTCATAAGATGAATGTAGAAAGAGAAGAGGAACTGGCTTATAATATCGGAGAAAAGTATTTTTCGATTCAGACATCTGAAGAAGGATACGATTACACCTTTTATGATGAGGATTATCTGGATTTGGATGGTGGAATATACGAAAATCTGGATATCTCCATCACGGAAGCGGCAAAAAAATCCTTGTCGATGAAGGGTATTCTTTGGAAAAAGCCCAAAAGATTGATTACGAGGAATTAGTCAATTACCCACCGCTTAGATTTCTAAAGAAATCTTGAAGCGGGAGCTTGCAAAAACTTAGTTGACTAGCCTAAGTGTTTCGGGCACTACGTTACGGGAGAATGCGTAGCCTTACTATGCAGACAGGTACCTGCAGGTGTTATACCTTGCCTGCAGCTCTACGGTATGTGATTAAACAGTCCTAGTGGGAAGGGACAGTGTTGCATACGGCAAACCTCCCATTAACATTGGCGAAGGTATCATTACGGCAGGTGTGGCCGGCTTACCGCAGTAACACACCAATAGAAAGGAACTTATATCATGGTATATGTAGTAGCGAACGATGGACAGCCATTGATGCCGACAGAGCGGCATGGGAAAGTCTGCCGGATGTTACGGTCCGGGATGGCAAAAGTCATAAAGAAATGTCCGTTCACCATACAGCTGCAATACGAATCTGAAAGAAATGTACAGCCGGTATCATTAGGTGTTGATGCTGGGAGCAAACATATTGGAATATCTGCAACTACAAAAGCAAAAGTATTATATGAATCTGATGTAGAATTACGCGATGATATTGTAAAGCTGCTGGCAACAAGAAGACAGCTGCGCCGGAGCAGGCGGAGCAGGAAGACAAGATACCGCCCGGCAAGATTCGATAACCGAAAACGGAAGGAAGGATGGCTTGCACCGTCTATCCGGCAGAAGATAGGATCGCATCTTACGGTTGTGGCAAATGTCTGCAAGATTCTTCCAATCAATCAGATTATTGTGGAAACGGCTTCCTTTGATATCCAGAAGATTAAGAATCCAGAGATTCAAGGGATTGAATACCAGCAGGGAGAGCAGATGGATTTCTGGAATGTCCGGGAGTATGTATTCTTCCGGGATGGACATACCTGCCAGTGCTGTAAGGGAAGATCCAAAGATAAGATATTAAATGTCCACCATATCGAAAGCCGTAAGACAGGAGGTAATGCCCCGAATAATCTGATCACGCTATGCGAGACCTGCCATAAGGGATATCATAATGGCACCGTTATACTGCCAAAGAATATCAAGCGTGGCATGCAATTTAAAGATGCCGCCTTTATGGGTATCATGCGCTGGGCTTTTTACAATGCATTGAAAGAACAGTACGAACCGGCTGTCCCGGTATCGATGACTTATGGGTATCTGACAAAGAATACCCGTATCGAGCATGGCTTACTGAAAGAACATTATATTGATGCAAGATGTATCAGCGGGAATCCAGATGCCGTCTCGGATGGGACTTACTATTATCAGAAGAAAGTCCGCTGCCATAACCGGCAGATACATAAACAGACGATCCTGAAAGGCGGTATACGAAAATCCAATCAGGCAGAGTACCTTGTAAAAGGTTACCGGTTATTTGATAAAGTCAGATACCAGGGCCGGGAATACTTCATTTTCGGAAGACGAAAAACTGGATTTTTTGACATCCGGACATTATCCGGAGAGAAAGTAAACAAAGGCAGTATCAGCGTGAAGAAACTTACTTTTGCTGATACAAGAAAGAATTATTTAACTGAAAGGAGGACCGCCTGAAGACGGTGGCGGATTCCTCCCCGGCTTAAGAACCCGGGGTATCCTTCGCCTAAATTTTTGATGAAAAAGAAGGGAGAATCAACAATGATTTTGATTATGCAGTATTTAGATTTTAATTTACCAAATTTTTTACTATGGACAGTTATGATTTTTTTTACGGTCTATCCTCTTGTAATAATTTTGTGTATAATTAGGAGATACAAGATCTTAATGGAGTCGTTGCACATTGCTAATCTTTTAGATGAAAAGGGAAAGACTCTGTTAAAAGAAATATTTCCGAAAAAGATAAGAGAAGAATTAAAGAATAGCAGGAAAATTGATGATAAATTAAGTAAAAAAATATGTCATAATTTAAAATGGTTTTATATTTGGTTTCTGATTTATTTTATAGCGTTATTTATATATGCAATATTTACCGTTATAAATATAACCACTTTAATTCATATGGTGCGTATTTCAGCAGATATGTCGATTTTTAAAAATATGGAAATTCTTGTATTGTTTCAGGTAATGCTCATAGGAAATTTAATAATTGAGACACTATATCCAGTTATTCATATGTTTTTTGGTTATAAGCATGATAAGAATTTACTGAATGTCTTAACGCCTATTAATTTTTTGATTGAAGATATAGTTGAGAAAAAGCTTTATCCTGTGATTGGATATATTGCTAGATTTTTCTTTGCGAGTGTTTTGTTTTTTTCTTATCTTCAACTTATTGTTTATCTCTGTACGAAAAAGCAATATAGCCTAAATGAAATAGAAGTATTAATAGTACTGGCAATATATCAATATTTAATACTTAAGGTTGCTGCTTGTATATTAGAAAAATTTACAAATTGTGTATTTAAAAAGAAGAACATAAGTTTTTTAAGGAGATATACCGTATGGGAAATAGGATATATGTCTATAAAAAATTCGTCTTATGTTGTAATGTTAGGGGTATATATATGGCTTAGTTGTATTGGAAAGGCGGATTCAGCTGTTCCCCTAGCTATAAATTTCCTTTTTTTGTTAGACAATGCTGTTATAACAGAGGACTCAATAAAAAAGCGAATAATGAATTAAGAAAATGAGGATAATACAGTTAGATAAAAAAAGAGTTACACAGAAAAATCGAATACAAGAAATTTCTATGAATGAGAAGATGCACTCGATGATACGTCGGGTGCATTTTTATTGTGCGCCGGGCAAACTTAAATTCTGACATACTATAAATATGAGAAAAGATTTATCATCTGATAACAAAAAAGTGCTACAGGAGGAATTATATAATGTGCCCAAAAAAACAATCATCTCAATGGCTAGAGAAACATGATAATTTATCATATTCTTCATTCGACTTAGAATCGTTAAGAAAATCAGGACTTGGACATCTGATTTATGAAGATAAAATATGGTCTCCTGCATTACTGATAGAAAATGGAAAGGATATTGTTGGATTGAAAAAAGGCGATTTTTCTCCTATAATTAAAAGAAAAAAGGAGAACGATATGAGTTTAATTCTGATGATGAAAAATCAAAACGGATTGGTAGCCGTTTCTGATTCAAAGAGTACGATTTCTAACGGCATGGAAGAAGAATATGGGCGTAATGTTCAAAAAATCTTTAAAGGAAACAACTATATACTGGGAACATGGGGAGTGAATATGCTACATATAGATGTTACGGTACGTATCGAAGATGTATTAAAAAGTCTGGTCGAACGATATCCTGATGATTTTGGGGCTGTATTAAAGGAATTTCAATATCATCTCAAAAGAGATTGTGAAGAAGAATATTATTTTATCGTTGGGTTTCGCCTTAATAGCCAGTATTACAAAGATAATTACTCCTATATCATTGAAGGATACACCATTACGGCTGGAGATATCAACATGAATTTTTCAGACTGTTCTCCTTCTGGATGCAGAGCTGCGGGTGCAATAGATATGCTACCACGAAATTTCTCTATCAATATGAACTGGACAGAAGGGGAATTAAAGAAGAAAGCGGAGTTATTAATGCAAACAGCTATTAAGCTTGGAAATGAATTTATGCCATATAATCCGGTAGGTGGAGAAATCCAAATGGTGTATCTTAAATAGTTTTTTGTGTCGCCAATATAAGAGTCATTAGTAGCAGCTAGTGGCTTTTTTGCTTATAAAAATCTTTCTACAGAAAAAAAAGAACATAAAGGAGAAAGGAGAATGGAATGAGAACAGGAAGAAAACTACAGAACCGAGAAAGAGTAGAAAAATGTAAAGAAACATTGGATCAACTATCCAGATTCATGGGAGATATCCTAGATGGGAAAC
>OLND01003446.1_pt1 | contig 12406 bp, 7 predicted proteins | sample 1672031 | NCBI WGS metagenome assembly OLND01 (sample SAMEA3136638, study PRJEB25190) | human gut metagenome | biome: human gut; feature: human-associated habitat; material: faeces | place: Austria | collected 2013
TTTACCAGGAATTTATCTTTAGGAGAACGACCAGTGTAGATACCAGTCATTACGTTTACTGCACCCAGTTCAGTTACCTGACCTTTTTCGAAGCCTTCCAAACCAGCTTTTGTTTCTTCTGCAAACAATACATCGTAAGAAGGATTGTGTACGATTTCTACGGTTCCAGTGATACCGTACTTAGTAAGATCTAAATTTGCCATTGTTCAAATGATTAATTTGGTTATTATATCAAATGTTTAGTTTTCCGTTTATACCATCCAATAGACCAGTGAGTTCAATCCTCCTCGTCTTTGGCGATACAAAAGTAGTAGTTTATTTTTAAACTAAAGAAGTTATTACAGAAAAAAATCCGTAATAAACTAAAGATTTATACTTGTGTAACAAATCTGTCATTTCGACATTGCAACTACGAATATTACCACCTAGAATAATAAGTATAGTATTTAATCCATTCTTCCATATCTTTCATGAATTATCCGTATATTTGCGGCATAAACATGTAACAATCAAAAAAAGAGAAACAATCTATGAAAATTGTAGAACTGAACCGGAATAATAGTATTCTAAACCAGTATCTGGCAGAGATTCGCGATGTAAATATACAAGGTGACAGCCTGCGTTTCCGCCGCAATATCGAACGTGTCGGAGAAATCATGGCATACGAAATCAGCCGTGATCTTCCTTATCAACCGCTGGAGATACAGACACCTTTAGCCATGGCAACCGAAAACGTTCCTACCATACAGCCTGTCATTGCTACTATCCTGCGTGCCGGACTGCCGCTGCACACCGGTTTTCTGAACATGTTCGACCATGCCGACAACGCTTTCGTTTCCGCATTCCGTTTTTACAAAGATGATGAACACCGTATTGTAGATGTACACATTGAATACATCGCCGCTCCTTCATTGAATGACAGAACCTTGCTTCTCGTTGATCCCATGCTTGCCACCGGTGAAAGCATGGAACTTGCCTGGAAAGCGTTCCTTACCAAAGGCAAACCAGCTAAATTGCAGATGGCCTGTGTCATTGCCAGCCAACAAGGGGTAGCGCATATGGCAGAACTTTTTCCCGGCGATGATGTCACATTATGGTGTGCCGCCATAGACCCTGTCTTGGACGAGCACAAATACATTGTTCCGGGGTTAGGGGATGCCGGTGATTTATCATTCGGCGAGAAACTCTAAAGCTCAAACTATAAGGACAGTTTCAGGTGTGTTCTCTTACACACTAAAATTCTAAATTAAATGGTTAGTAACCGGCAATTATTCACTGCCTATTACTAACCATTTAATTTTTAGAACAACTCTGTAGATCCGGTTCCTACAGGGAAAATGAAAATATTATTTCACTTCCCAAATATCATTTGTCATCAGTAATTCCTGGAAATTATGATATTTTTTCTTTGCGGCCACTTCTTCAATCTGTGCATTAACGGCGTCATCATAAGTAGGCGCTTCCACATCACGGATCACCCCTAATGCAACCGGAAAATCCGGTCCTTCCATCAATGCCAGTTTCAACTGCAAAGTATTATCCATACAATGAGCATCGTGCACTAAAATGTCTTTTTCCGTCACACCATTCTCGCCAATCTTTACCACTTTCAGCCCGAAACCTTCCTGCATCAGCCCGTATTCTTTATCTACCCCAAACAACATCGGTTTACCGTGTTCCAAATAAATGGCATTCTTTGAACGACCTTCTTTCGTATATACTGATTCGTGTGTTCCATCATTAAAAATGACGCAGTTCTGAAGAATTTCACATACAGCCGCACCTTTATGATTGGCAGCAGCTTTCAGAATCTCCACTGTACCAGGACCATCCGTAGCTACCGCACGGGCAAAGAAACGCCCACGCGCACCAAAACATAATTCAGCCGGATGAAACGGATCTTCCACAGTGCCGTAAGGAGATGATTTGCTAACAAATCCACGGGGAGAGGTCGGAGAATACTGTCCTTTGGTCAAACCATATATACGGTTGTTCAACAAAATCATATTCAAGTCGATATTACGACGAACGGCGTGTATAAAATGATTTCCACCAATAGCCAGCCCATCACCATCCCCTGAAATCTGCCAGACAGTAATCTTCGGATTAGCCACCTTGCAGCCTGTAGAAATAGCAGCCGCACGACCGTGCACAGTCTGCATGGCATATGTATTCATGTAATAAGGCAGACGGCTGGAACATCCGATACCCGAAATAACGGCAGTATCATGAGGAGCCACTCCCAATTCAGCCATCGCTTTGTGCAGCGAAGCCAAGAAAAAATGGTCACCGCAACCCGGACACCAGCGAGGTTGTCCCTTTTTGAAATCTTTTGCTGTATATTCGTTCATAGTCTTTACTTTCTTTACGGTTATTATTTATTTAAAATCTCAGTGAAAGCATCAACTAACTCGCTGACTACGAACGGCTGGCCTTTTACCTCATTAAACTGATAAGGAACAAATCCGTCCACTTTCATACGGAGATATCCGGCAAACTGACCAAGATTCTGCTCAGCCACGACTACCTTCTTATATTTCTTCAGCACTTCTGCCGTATTGTGAGGCAGCGGGTTCAAATGAACAAAATGTGCCAAAGCAACCTTCTTGCCCGCATGGTTCATTTCCTCCATTGCTGAATATAAATGACCGTAAGTTCCACCGAAACCTACTATCAGCAAATCTGCATCCTCTACGCAGCCTTGCACCTTAACATCAGGCACTGGAATTTTAGCAACCTTCTCGGCACGCAAACGGCACATCAAATTATGGTTTTCAGGCTCGGTAGAAATAGCACCTGTATCACTGTCTTTTTCCAAGCCTCCCAAAATATGCATATAACCTTCCTGTCCCGGCAATGCCCAATAACGGACACCTGTTTCGGCGTTACGCTTGTAAGGAGTATAATTATCCTTCATTTCCGGAGTAACATAGGGTGGGTTAATAGCCGGATAGTTCGCCAGATCAGGCAACTTCCATGCACCGGAACCATTTGCTACAAAACCATCAGTCAGCAACACCACCGGGGTCATGTGTTCCAAGGCAATCTTACAAGCATCATAAGCAGCATCAAAACAATGAGTTGGAGAAGCTGCGGCAATGACCGGCATAGGAGATTCACCGTTACGGCCAAACAAAGCCTGCAATAAATCTGTTTGCTCAGACTTAGTAGGCAAACCAGTAGAAGGACCGCCGCGCTGTACATTAATAACCACCAATGGTAATTCTGTAATAACAGCCAGATTCATAGCCTCTGATTTCAGACAAACACCCGGTCCCGAAGTAGAAGTAGCTGCCAACGCACCTGCAAACGAGGCACCGATAGCCGTAGCGCAACCTGAAATTTCATCTTCACATTGAACCGTAGTCACTCCCAATGATTTATGTTTAGAAAGTTCATGCAAGATATCTGTTGCCGGAGTAATGGGATAAGATCCCAGGAACAAACGCAGACCTGCTTTCTCGGCAGCAGCAATTAAGCCATAAGCCGTAGCCTTGTTTCCGCTGATATCCATGTACTTTCCAGGTACTTTAGACTTAGTTTCCACCTTATAAGTATGATCCACAGACGCATGCGTATTGTGACCATAATCATATCCGGCGTGTATCACTTTAATATTCGCTTCAGCTATTTGCGGCTTCTTTGCAAATTTCTCGCGCAAGAAATTTTCAGCAACCGCCAGGTCACGATTAAACAACCAGCAGACCAATCCCAAAGCAAACATATTACGACATTTCAACATTGACTTGTTGTCCATGCCTGTATCTGCCAGACAATCTTTCACCATCTGCGAAATAGGAGCAGCAATTACATCCTGCTTAATACCCATTTCTTCAATCGGATTGTCTGTTTTGAAAGCCGCCTTGTCCAGGTCTGATTTCTGAAAACAATCTGTATCAATAATGATACAAGCTGTGGACTTCGCAAATTTGTATTGTGTTTTCAATGCAGCGGCATTCATTGCGACCAGCACGCCGCATTTGTCCCCAGGGGTAAAAACTTTACCCGCACCGATATGCACCTGGAAACCTGACACACCGGTCAACGAACCTTGCGGGGCACGTATATCCGCCGGGTAATCGGGGAATGTACTGATATCATTTCCCACTGTAGCCGAAATATTAGAAAAGATATTTCCGGCCAGCTGCATACCATCGCCTGAGTCGCCTGAGAAACGGACCACCACTTGGTCCAACTCCTTGACTATCATTTCATCTGCCATAACTTATTATTTAGGGTTACAAAATTTCACTGTTTGCAAAGTTCGGAAAGTTCTGTCAAAGGACAAAATATTCCGCTATCAAACTACGTTTGAATATCAAAATGTACAAAATTAAAGGTTTATTTGTTTCCAAGCTAAGAAAAAGCAGAGATAATTACCTGTTTAAAAGCATAAATTCCTATCATTATGACAGCATCAAAAACGATTCATTTTTACAATTTATTATTTTTATCCATGTTTTATGAACAACATGAAAGTTTATAGCAGAATAACAACATTATTAGATTATAAAAAACAGACAAAAAACAACAAAACAACAAAGAAAGGATTATTTTCTTCCCACTTAAGACATTTTTCAATCTTTCATATTGCCATTTTAACAAAAAGAAGTACCTTTGTACCCATAAAGGGGCCTTGTAGTTCAACGGATAGAATAGAAGTTTCCTAAACTTTAGATAGGGGTTCGATTCCCCTCGGGGCTACAAAGAGCAGTAAACAATTGTTATACAACCGTTTACTGCTCTTATTTTACTGGATAGCTTTCAAATCTGCTTATTTAATCACCCCAAGTTCTTTGCCCACTTTAATAAATGCAGCAATTGCCTTATCCAAATGTGCCTTTTCATGCCCGGCAGACAACTGGACACGGATACGTGCCTGTCCTTTCGGTACAACCGGATAATAGAAACCGGTTACATATATGCCCTCTTTCTGCATCTTGGCGGCAAAATCCTGAGACAGTTTCGCATCATAAAGCATCACAGCACAAATCGCGCTCTGAGTTGGTTTGATGTCAAAACCGGCAGCCAGCATCCTGTCACGGAAATAATTCACATTATCCATCAGCTTAGTATGCAAAGCATCACTTTCTTTCAATATCTTAAACATTTCCAGACTAGCACCGATAATGGCAGGAGCTACAGAATTAGAGAATAAATAAGGACGGGAACGCTGGCGCAACATATCAATAATTTCTTTCTTACCGGTGGTAAATCCTCCCATTGCCCCACCAAATGCTTTACCTAATGTACCAGTAAAGATATCCACACGCCCGTATGCATTAAACTGTTCTGCCACGCCATGCCCTGTAGGACCTACTACACCGGCCGAATGAGATTCATCCACCATAACCAACGCGTCATACTTTTCCGCCAGTTCACAAATCTTATCCAATGGAGCCACATTACCATCCATCGAGAATACACCATCTGTAGCAATAATACGATGACGCTGTGCCTGCGCTTCCTGCAAACAACGTTCCAGGTCAGCCATATCAGCATTGGCATAACGATAGCGTTTTGCCTTACACAAGCGTACACCATCTATAATAGATGCATGATTCAACGCATCTGAAATAATAGCGTCTTCTTCTGTAAACAGCGGTTCGAACAAACCACCGTTAGCATCAAAACAAGCTGCATAAAGTATAGTATCTTCTGTTTTAAAATAATCAGAAATGGCAGCTTCCAGCTGTTTGTGCAAATCCTGAGTTCCACAGATAAAGCGTACGGAAGACATACCGAAGCCATGTGTGTCCATCGCCTCTTTGGCAGCATTGATCAAGCGTTGATTATCTGACAAACCTAAATAATTGTTGGCACAAAAGTTCAACACATCTTCTCCGTCATTCACCTTGATGTCCGCACGCTGAGGTGTGGTAATTATACGTTCATTTTTATACAATCCGGCTGCCTTAATATCAGCCAGTTCCTTCGCAAGGAACTCCTTCATTTTACCATACATAGCTTTGTTTTTTTATTAAGTATATAGTTTAAGTTTAAAAATCAGTCTGGCTTGACAAAGTTCTTATTTTTTTTTGATATCCGATTAAATTATAGAGAAAATTTTGATAAAATATGCAGTTTTCTATCTATCTTTGCTTCCAAAAGAAAACTTAAAGCAAATAGCAAACTATGAAAAATGTATTAATTATCGGCTCCACCGGTCAGATCGGTTCGGAACTAACCATGAAATTGAGAAGTATTTACAATGGTAATATCGTAGCCGGATATATTCCCGGTGCCGAGCCTAAAGGGGAATTAAAAGAATCAGGCCCTTCTGCCATCGTAGATATCACCAACGAACAACAAATTGCCGAAACTGTATCAAAGTACAACATCGACACTATTTACAACCTGGCAGCCTTACTATCGGCTGTAGCAGAAGCCAAACCTCAACTAGCATGGAAAATAGGCATGGGAGGCCTGTTCAACGTATTGGAAGTAGCACGCGAAATGGGTTGCGCCGTATTTACCCCAAGTTCTATCGGTGTCTTCGGCAACAACACCCCTAAAGACAAGACCCCGCAAGACACTATCCGTAATCCGCGTACCATGTATGGCGTTACAAAAGTATCAGGAGAATTACTGAGCGATTATTACCATATCCGTTTTGGCGTAGATACCCGCTCCGTTCGTTTCCCCGGATTAATTTCGTATGTCACACCTCCGGGTGGCGGGACTACCGATTATGCTGTAGACATCTATTATTCGGCTGTAAAAGGTGAAAAATTTGAATGTCCTATTGCAGCCGGTACATTCATGGATATGATGTATATGCCTGACGGTTTACGTGCAGCCATTGAAATCATGGAGGCGAATCCCGATAAACTAATTCATCGCAATTCGTTCAACATTGCTTCAATGAGTTTTGATCCGGAAATTATTTGTAACAATATAAAGAAGTATATGCCCGACTTCCATATGGAGTACAAAGTAGATCCGCTACGTCAAGCTATCGCCGAATCATGGCCGAACTCACTGGACGACACTTGTGCCCGTGAGGAATGGGGATGGAAACCGGAATATGATCTAGACAGCATGACACAGGATATGCTTGCCAAACTAAAAATACGATTCAATAAATAAACCACTAATATTGAATAAATAAAATAGCCTTCTCTATTCTATATGGAAAAGATAGAGAAGGCTATTTTTATACATTTCTTGCACTTATATAAAATTTTGATCGTATCTTCGTGCAAATTAACATACTGATTAAAAACATACTATGAATACAAGAGCTATTACCCAGAACAAGAAAGTCGTTACATTCGGAGAAGTAATGCTAAGGCTGACCGCCCCCAAATTCCAGCGCTTTTCCCAAACAAACGAGTTTATTGCTACTTATGGAGGAAGTGAAGCGAATGTAGCCATATCACTGGTCAACTTCGGCATCCCCACAGAATTCGTTACCAGACTTCCCGAGAATGCAATGGCACAAGCCTGCGTAAACTCACTCCAAGCTTACGGATTAGGTACAGACGGCATTATTTATGGTGGGAAACGCATGGGATTATACTTTCTGGAAAGCGGTGCAGCATTTCGTAACTCCAATGTAGTATATGACCGTGAAGGCTCTTCCTTTGCCACTTTACGTCCCGGCATGATAGACTGGGAAAAGATTCTTTCCGATGCAGGCTGGTTCCACTGGTCGGGTATAGCAGCGTCCCTGTCACAGGAAGGAGCAGATGCCTGCCTGGAAGCACTGCAAACAGCAGACCGCCTGGGATTAACAATCTCATGCGACTTAAATTTCCGCAAAAAATTATGGAATTACGGTAAATCCGCATCAGAGGTAATGCTCCCCCTTGTTCAATATAGTGATGTCATTTTTGGTGCAGAACCCGAATACAAAGAAATTTTCGGCATTCCCCCGGTAGGTTTTAAAGCTGTAGACACCTCATATCCATTAGATTTGTCCGGTTTCAAAGTATTCGGTCAAAAAGTATCAGAACAAGCTCCCCGATGCCAGAAAATGTTTCTGGAGTTGCGTAATACCATCACTTCCAATCACAATCTGCTGGCAGCCATACTTTATTCTAAAGGAACATTAAGGCATACCGGCATTTACGATATTGTCCATGAAGTAGACCGTGTGGGTGCAGGAGATGCATTTGTAGGCGGCATGATTTATGGTTTGCTGACCTACCCCGACAATGACCAAAAAACATTGGAATTCGCCCTTGCCGCATCTGCATTGAAAAATACCATATATGGAGATTTCAATCAAGTAACAGTAGAAGAAGTGGAAGAGTTAATGCAAGGAAACACTTCAGGAAGAGTAGTCAGATAACTATTTTCACGATTATAGCCAAACAGAATTGATCTGCAAGATACAGCGTAAAAAAGCAAGTTAACTTCATGGGACAAGCAAGTTAAGTTGAAATGCCAAGTAAGCTAAGTTACTTACCCAATGTACTTAAGTTAATTTTTGAAGCCACAGAAGATTCATCTACCCTTTTTCCACAAACCAATTCCAATCGACCATTATAAAAAGAGGAGGATGCTCATGAATGAGCATCCTCCTCTTTTTTTTTTTTTCTTTAAAGAAACCTTCTTATGCCTTTGTTTCTTCCGGCATCTTGTTACCCATAGTCAGGTAAGCGATAGGAGCAGCAATGAAGATAGAAGACAATGTACCGATCACAACGCCCAAAATCATTGCAAAGGCGAAGCTGCGGATACTGTCACCACCCAGCACGAAGATACACAACAATACGATCAATGTACTTAATGAAGTATTGATGGTACGAGCCAAAGTAGTATTCAATGAATCATTAAACAACTGCATACGGTTACGTTTCGGATACAGACCGAAGAACTCACGGATACGGTCAAAGATAACCACCTTGTCATTGATAGAATAACCGATAGCGGTCAAAATAGCGCCAATAAAAGTCTGGTCAATTTCCAATGAGAACGGAACCCATCCATAACATAACGAGTATGCACCGATGATCAAAATAGTATCGACAGCCAATGCAACAGTCGCACCCACACTATAAGCTACATTGCGGAAACGCAGCAAGATATACAAACCGATAGCCACCAATGCAAACAATACAGACCAGACAGCCGAAGTCTTGATATCATCAGCGATACTAGGACCTACTTTCTGAGAACTGATGATAGAACCACCGACACGATTATCACGGTCAATAAAGATTTCCAATGTAGTGCCTTCGCCCAGCAAGTTACCATCTTTCAAAGACTGATACAAGAACTCTTCAATTTCAGAGTCGATAGTAGGAGAATCTTCATTAATACGGTAATTGGTTGTAATACGGATTGTCTTCTTGTCTGTACCCAAAGCAATAGCCTGTACATTATCTTCTGTGATTTTCTTCTTCAACAGGTCACGCACTGTTTCAGGTTCAACCTGCTGTTCAAACTGAACTACGAAGTTACGTCCACCGGTAAAGTCAATACTCTGCGCCAAACCACGGATAAAGAATGAAATGATACAGATAACGATAATCGCTCCGAATACCGTGAATGAACGTTTCATCATTCCCATAAAGTTGTAATTCACGTTCTGCATCAGATTCTTGGAGATCCCTGTAGTGAATGTCAAGTTCAGCCACTTGTCTTTATTCATGAAGTGCTCATAAACAATACGGGTCAAGAATACTGCTGTAAAGAATGAGCAGAGGATACCGATAATCAACGTAGTGGCAAAACCACGAATCGGACCCGTACCGAAATAGAACAGAATGATACCAGTGATAATTGATGTCAAGTTTGAGTCAAAAATAGCAGAGAATGCGTTAGAATAACCGTCTGCTAAAGCAGCCTTAACAGTTTTACCGGCTCTCAATTCTTCTTTTGTACGTTCATAAATCAACACGTTAGCATCTACAGCCATACCCAATGACAACACCATACCGGCAATACCAGACATGGTCAGTGCAGCTTGGAACGAGGTAAGGATTCCTAATGTGAAGAAGAAGTTAACAACCAATGCGCAGTTGGCAACCATACCCGGAATCAATCCGTACATAGCGCACATATAGATCATCAACAGAATCAGAGCCACTACGAATGAGAATACACCTGCATTGATAGATTCCTGACCCAATGACGGACCAACAATATCCTCCTGAACGATACGTGCAGGAGCAGGCATCTTACCAGACTTCAATACGTTAGCCAAGTCTTTTGTCACCTCCGGAGTAAAGTTACCGGTAATCTGAGAGTGTCCCCCCGTAATTTCACCGTTTACATTCGGAGCGCTGTATACGTAACCATCCAGTACGATAGCGATAGCCTTGCCTACATTGTTCTTTGTCAGAACAGCCCAGCGGCGTGCGCCGTCAGTGTTCATAGACATACTGACACAAGGCTTGTTGAACTGGTCATATTCATCTTTAGCATCAGTGATCACATCACCTTCCAACGGAGCACGTCCGTTACGTTCAGTAGACTTGATAGCATACAATTCAAAGATACGTCCCTGCTTGTCAAAGTCAGCAGCCTTTACACCCCATTTCAAACGAAGATCTTTCGGCAACATTTCTTTCACTTCTTTCATAGCAAGGTACTGGTTTACCTGAGCAGTATCTTTATAATCGGCATAACCTACCACCGACCCGTAACCATTCGGATTTAATTGAAGAACAGAAGCCAACGGATGTTCTTTCTTCATCTGCTCCATTGCGGCAGAGTTACTTGCCGTTTCGCCTTTCAATGCGGCTGCAAGACTGTCGGCAGCAGAAATTGCAGAAGCCTGTGCAACAGCAACAGTATCAGTAGCTACAGAATCAGCAGAAGCAGCACCACTTTCAACGGCAAGAATATCACGCAGTCTGTTATCTACAGAAGAAAGATAAGGAACTATTTCTTTTGCGTCGAAAGTTTCCCAGAATTCCAAGTTAGCAGATCCCTGCAACAGTTTTCTGACACGTTCCGGTTCTTTGATACCCGGCAGTTCCACCATGATACGGCCCATCTTTCCTTCCAACGCCTGAATGTTAGGCTGTGCCACACCAAAGCGGTCAATACGTGTACGTAATACATTATAAGAGTTGTCGATAGCAGCCTTTACCTCTTCGCGCAATACTTTTTCAACTTCACTGTCGGAACTGCGGGTGGTTACTTTGTCTTTCAACTGCTGAGTAGCAAATAATTCAGCCAATTTGCCATTGGGAGCTTGTTTCTTATACTCTTTTACAAAAAGAGTGATAAAGTCATCCTGACTAGTGATAGATTGTTTTGATGCTTCTGCAACCGCTTTGTTAAAAGCTTCATCAGTCTTGTTGTCAGCCAAAGCCTTCACTACATCCGGTACAGAAACTTCAAGGATAACGTTCATACCACCTTTCAGGTCCAGACCCAGACCAATCTCCATCTCGCGACACTGTTTCAGCGTATAACTACCCAAATAAACTTTTTCATTCTGCATAGAATCAAGGTAATGTGCTTCACCTTTCGGGTCTTGTGCCGCTTTGTCCATGTGATAGCGGGTCACAAAAGAGAAAGAAAGATAAAACACACATACAAGGGTGAGTAATACCGCAAAAACCTTTACAAATCCTTTGTTTTGCATGTTACTTTGAAATTTATTATTTTTACTTTTTGATTAATTCTTAGTTTATACAAGGTTGCAAATATAGTTTTTTTTTCACATTCCCACGGTATCAAACACAAATATTTAGATTCCAAAAGAGAAAAAAGGCTGCAAAAGCATTTTTTGCAGCCTAAATTATTCTATCTCACAGTCTATTTTATTTCAAACCCCTGTTTTTAAGCAAGGGTTCCAAGCTGGGATCAGCCCCACGAAAACCTCTGTAAAGGGTCATAGGATCTTCCGTTCCACCTTTCTCTAGAATATTTTTACGGAAAGAGTCTGCGGTATTTTTATCGAACACTCCATGTTCTTTAAACGCTTCAAAAGCATCCGTGTCAAGAACTTCTGCCCATAGATAGCTGTAATACCCAGCAGCATATCCACCTATAATATGACTAAAATAAGTGGCGCGATACCGAGGAGCTATTTCAGGAATCAGCCCCAGCTTGTCCATTGTTTCTTTTTCAAAAGCAACGACATTCAGGTTGTCTGTATCAGTCAGGTTATGCAGTTCCATATCAAGCAAAGCGGCTGCCAATAATTCCGTAGTCATAAAACTTTGATTAAAAGTACCCTGATTTTGGATTTTCGTAATCAGCTCATCCGGAATCACTTCTCTTGTTTCATAATGCTTGGCATAGAGTTTCAGCACTTCAGGTTCTACAGCCCAGTATTCCATAATCTGTGAAGGAAGTTCTACAAAATCCTGCGCCACACTGGTACCGGACACTCCTTTGTAGTTACACTTGGTCAGCATACCGTGCAATGCATGTCCAAACTCATGAAACATGGTTTCCACCTCATCCAAAGTCAGTAAAGAAGGCATATTTCCTGCAG
>OLND01003447.1_pt1 | contig 12405 bp, 10 predicted proteins | sample 1672031 | NCBI WGS metagenome assembly OLND01 (sample SAMEA3136638, study PRJEB25190) | human gut metagenome | biome: human gut; feature: human-associated habitat; material: faeces | place: Austria | collected 2013
ACAGGCAATATGACCTGTAGTTTTTGATAGAGTTTCTGCATATCCAGCAGCGAATTCTGAGAGTTCTCCTATGGGAGAGTATTTTTTTAAAATTACTTGTCCTTCTCTATCTGTAAAAATTTCTAAAGGGTCACCTTCTTTGATTCGTAACGTTTTACGTATTTCTTTAGGGATTACAACTCTTCCTAAATCATCTATTCTTCGTACAACACCAGTTGCTTTCATATATATCACATTCCTTTCATATTTATTTAAATTTCTCTTTTAAAATTTATGTTTACTGTTATTATTCCAATAGTGGAAAAAAATATACATTTTTTTAAAAATATCAAATTTTCGCGCATGAACAAAGACGCAGACTTAAAAATGTTCGAAATAGTGAAAATGTTATAAATGTCCGCTTTTGTTTTTGTTGAAATAAATGTTTGGTTATAAATGTTTGGTTATAAATGTAGTAATAAATCAAATTATAAGTAAACATAAACAAAAAATGAACTTGACATTAATGGTTAAATGTAGTATAATCTTAACAATGTTTGCCATTGGGCAAAAGATGAGATTTTATTTAAACCTAAAATTGTTAGGCAAGATGTTTGTAAAAGAAGCGGAAATGATAATAGAGAGAATATTATCAAAAATAATTTATTGTATATATTTATAATGTAAAAAAAATAGAAAGGAGTGCGAATCATTCGCAAATTAGAATTATGGAGAAATTCAAAATCACAAAAAAAGCAAAGATTGCTATGGCTGCAGCATGCGCTGTGATCGCTGCATTCGGAGGAATCTCTTTTGCTCAAAGGACAACGTTAGCAGACTATAAAAATATCACTTTAAAAAAGGAGAAAACGACAGCAAAAAAAACCGAGATTGACAGTTACATTCAACAAACACAGCAGCAGTATCAAAAAGAAGTGAAAAGAGCAGCGAAAAAAGGAGATGTTGTGATCTTTTCAAGATCTGGAACCTGTAAGAACAAGATCATAAATGAACTACATATGGCTTCTGCACAGGCAATCTTAGGAAAGGATCAATTCAAAAAGGGATATGATAAGCAGCTGATCGGAATGAAACCAGGTCAGAATAAGACATTTAATTACACTTATGGAAAGAAAGATACTTCTGACCATTGTGCAGGAAAAACAGTAAAAGTGTCTATTACAGTAAAAAATGTTTATGAAGTTCCAAAGCTTACAGACAGTTTTGTTAAAAAGAATCTGATGTATGATAATGTTGCAGCATACAAAAAATATGTGAAAAATATGATTGAAACACAGAAGAAAAAAGAAGCAAAATCTTATTATGAAGAAACTGCATGGAATAAAGTCATGAATGGAACAACGGTTCGTAAATATCCGAAAAGCATCATGAAAGAATGCACTGATCAGCTGGATAAGTTTTATAGAAGCAGCGCAAAGAATCAGGGAATGAAATGGTCTGCTTTTATTAAAAATTATTTCAAGACAGAAGCTAAATATAAGTCTCAATTAAAGAAACAAGCGAAAAAACAGGCAAAAGAACGCATTGTAATTCAGAAGATTGCGAAAAAAGAAGGAATCAGCTATACAGATAAAGAATACAAAAAACGTGAGAAAAAACTTGCAGAAAACTTTGGTTATCAATCTGTAAAAAATCTTGAAAAAAACAATGATAAGTCAACGATCAAAGCATATATCATGAAACAGGATATCCTAAAGATCATTATGAAAAATGTGAAATACAAATAAGCAGAAAAGCTCTTCCGTTTCCAATTCAGGAGTTATGGAAGAGCTTTCTCAGAAAGAGGGTTCAAAATGAGACACAACAAGTTTTTAAAGAAAGAAGACATTACGATTAATGACTTGATCAAAAAGTATGGAATAGTCGCAGTTCTGTGGGCTTCAACAATTGTGATCATAAGCGAATTTTTAGATGACTATGGAAGGTGCATCTTTTATATATTCTTTGGGTTGTTCATCATGTGGGCTTATGTCAGTTTTTAGAAAGGAGTTTTTTAATTGAAAATTATAAGGAGAATCTTCATTGGAATCTTGTTGCTTTGCGTGATCGCTGCATCTGCCGGTGGAATTTATTTTTATCAGAATTACATGAAAGAAGCAGAGCAGGTAATTGCAAATAGTGGAGCCAATGACTTTAAAAAACATCAAAATAGTGTCATTTATGATAAAAATGGGAAAGTTTTAGTGAATCTTTCTGAAAATGCAAATAGTAAATATTTGATCTATCAGGATATTCCAAAAAATGTCCAAAATGCTTTTATTGCTGTAGAAGATCGGGCTTTCTGGAAACATCATGGAGTGAATGTAAAAGGAATTGCAAGAGTTTTAATAAAGTATATGACATCTGGTGGAAAAGAAAAGCATGGAGCAAGTACGATCACACAACAGGTGATTCGAAATACATTCATTGGAAAAGAAGTAAAAATGGACCGTAAACTCAGAGAGATCGCATATTCTTTTGCATTAGAACAAAAATATAGTAAGCAGAATATCATGGAGTTTTATATCAATAATATTTACTTTGGACATCAGCAGTACGGTATTGAATCTGCATCTGATTATTATTTCGGAAAATCTGCGAAAAAATTATCATTAGCAGAAACAGCATATTTATGTGCAATCCCAAATAATCCAAGCTATTATGATCCATTAAACGAACCAAATCATACGAAACAAAGACAGAGAAAGATCTTAAAAGATATGTATGAAACAAAGTTGATCACAAGTGGCCAATATAAATCTGCATTAGAAGAAACAGTCGTTCTGAATCGTCAGAAAACAGAACAGACATATGATGATCCTTCAACTTATGCGATTTATTGTGCAACTGTACAGATCATGAAAAAAGATGGATTCCATTTTAGATATTCTTTTGGGTCCTTAAAGAGATACAGAAAATATAAGAAAAAATACAATGTTGCTTATCGAAATGCAAAAGAAAAATTATATACTGAAGGTTATCGAGTATACACAAGTATTGATCCGGAAGCGCAGAATAAATTACAAAAGGCTGTAGATGATGGGTTGAAAGGAGAAAAGAAATTACAGGCAGCAGCTACTAGTATCGATCATAAAACAGGAAAAGTTGTTGCGATCGTTGGTGGAAAAACAGATAAAAAGAAAACGATGGGATTAAATCGAGCCTTTGAATCAAAACGTCAGCCAGGATCAGCGATCAAACCAATTTTAGTTTATGGACCGGCCATTGATTCTGGATATCACGCAGGTAGTACATTACAAAATGTAGCAATCTCAAAGCATGTTGCTGACTATGGAAGTTCTATTTCTTTAGAGGATGCGTTAACACGATCCACGAATGGAGCTGCTTATTGGTTGTGTAATCAGATAGGAATAAAACGATGCCTGAATTATTTAAAGAAAATGGAATTTGGCTCTATTGTAGGAGAAGATGAAACTCTTGCATCCAGTCTTGGCGGAATGACTTTAGGCGTCAATACTGTTGAAATGGCATCAGCCTATCACTGTTTATTAAATGATGGAAAATTCATTGCCCCAACTTGCATTGAACATATGGAAGATGCAGATGGAATTGGCTTATATTTTGCAAAAGAGCCAAAACAAATTTACAAAAAATCCACAGCAAAAGAATTGTTATCAATTATGGAAAATGTTATTCAAAATGGTACAGCAAAAAATATGAAATGGGACTCCAAACGATTTGCAGCTGGTAAAACAGGAACAACAAATGATGGAAAGGATGCATGGTTTGCGGGCGTAACCGATGAATATTCTACGGTTGTATGGGTTGGATGTGATAAACCTAAAGCAAACGATGAGCTATATGGAAATACCTATCCAGTAAAAATCTGGAAAAGTTATAACAAATAAGGGAATCCTTGGAAGAAATTCCAGGGATTTTTTTATATGTGAAAAAAACTTTTTGTAAAATATCTCATATTTAATATGTGGGGCTTTCTGTTGTTTTTTATCGTATCTCTCATATTTACAGTGTAAAAAAAATATATGAGGAGGAAATAAGAAATGGAACGACAAAGACAACGCACACTTCTTGAATGGGTCAGAGATAAGGTTGAATCTTTCTTTGCAGCAGTTTCTACATTCGTTGCAAGAGCTTTACTTGGAAAGAATTTATTCGAAGAAGAATATCGTAAGCTGTCCATGCAGGAAGAAGCAAAAAAGATGTTTGATAACGCAGAAAAAGATAAGGGGGAAGAAGTAAAGAACAAAGAAAAAGCAGCAGAAAATGTAAAAGAAGTAAGGCAAGAAGAGCAGCCGAAAGCAATCAATGTATCACAATTGATGAATTCAAAAAACTCTTTTCAAGAATTATTTCAGAACGAAGATGTTCAGTTATTGAATGACTTGGTAAATCATTTAAAAGAAAACAATCTGAATGTCATGTCCGCAGAATACTGTGATGATCCATGGGGAAAATACATGCAATTTAAGATCTTAGACAAAGATCAAGAAGAGCAGATTTATTCCATTGCGGAAAATGGAGAATCAAAAGATCTTGGTTTTTCAAGATTTATAGAAAAGTATTGTGTAGACCATGAAATTTCAATGTTCTTGACACAAGAAAAACAAATGGAATCTTTGATCAAAGAAATTCAAAAATCTGAGATAGAAGGAAGAGAATGCTATTTGAGCGTCTGGAACCATTCATATAAAATTAATTCTGAAAATGGGAAAACAAGAGTTATGTTAGACAATAAAGAAGTCTTTTCAGGACAATTGGATCTGCCGAGATTTGAAGCTGACAATGTAAATGTTTTTATAATAAGTGATCAGAAGCTGATTGATATGAATCAACATGCTTTATCCAATATGATAGAAGCTATGTATCATGCAGAATTAGAAGAGATTGGGTATGATATCCTCAATGAAAAAGAGCAAGTTTGCTTAAATGATATTGTTGAGATGAACACTTCATTTCAGAATATTATGAAACAACAAGATATTAATTTTTTAGATAAATTAAGAGTGGAACTTTGTAAAGAAACAGGATTACCCATTACGACTTCCTATATTCTCCCTCCAAAGAGTTTGGATATGCATGGAAAAGAATCATTGCTTCAGATCAACATAGGAGAAGGAGAGCAGGAAAAACACATCATGATCGATGAATATGGATGCATCCTTGAGAATGAAATGCCAGACGAAGAAGTTTCAAAAGCTTTGCAACGAGTTTGCATTCAGGAAAATATTGCTTTACTGCCTGATTTGAAGGATTTTTCACAGTGTTTGATCGATGAAGCGAAATACGATATTGTTGTTGGAAATGAAAGATCATCATTAAATTTCTGGGGAAATGAGATTGTGATCCAACAGGGATCCCGACAGGATGAGATCTCTGTTCATTGTAATGGAAGACAATTATACTCTGGCGGATTAGAAAATTTAATGGATCAAAATATTGTGAAAGATATTTATGAAGGCGTTTACGAAGAAGGGTTATCTTTCCTTGGGTATGATGTTGTTGAAAATGATCAAAACGTTGATATCTATTACGATCAGCCTTCTTTTACACAAGAAGAAATGGATGCTGCACAACAAGACTTTATGATGGAACAACAAAGACAATTTGAAGAAGACCAGATACCGCAGGAATATTTTGATCATTCAGAATGTTGCGGTCCAAATGAAAGAGAAGAAGATAATTTTATCTGGGAAGAAGTTCATGACGAACGATAATTTTTTTCAATAAGAAAGGAGAAAATCATGGCAAAGGTTATGCGTCCAGTGTATCAATGTGATATGAAAGGATGCCAATTTATTTCATTGAATGAAGATGACATGACAAATGTTCAATTTGTGACATATGACGAAGAAAATGGTCAGTTTTGCATGAAACACATGCTGTTATGTAATCAACATTTAGAAAATTTTCAGAAATTAAATGGAGATAAAAATATATCAAAACAAATGTCAAAAAGAATAGATTCTTATACTCAAGAAAAGCAGCAAAAAAACAAAAAAGAAGAAGAAAATAAAAAAAATGTAAAAAAAGACTTGAAAAAAGAAGCAAAAAGAGATAATATAAATACACTCCGAACAAACGTTCGAAGCGCAAATAAAGATACGATCGCAGTAAGTTCAGAAAATGATATGCAACCATATTCAGCATTTTATAATGTCCATGAATTTCATGTCATAAAAAATGATAAGCAGCTTCCAGGATTATATCGGATCATCATTGCTCCATTATCAATTGAGTATGAATCTCATGGAACTGAAATCGTTGTATTGATTGAAAAACCTGATGGATCAAAAGAAACATTGTGTTCAACTTTGGAAGAACGAAAAACTGTCCAATTTGTAGATGAAATCAACAAGATCAATTTTACTTGTCGTGGTTTATGGGAAAATGGATTTTTCCGTTCTAGGATTTATCTAGGAAGTATGGAAGATCGCTCTATAAGAGTTGATAAAGAAGATGAAAAAGTTAATTCTTATCATCCAGAGGAGTATAACAGAGAATATTACCAAAGTCATTATCAGGTTACGATCAAAGATGGTTTAAAACTATACATTATCCCGATCATGCAAAAGAATTATCTAAACCAATTCACAAAATTATTGGTTGTGACAGAAACAAATTTACAGAGAAGCGCGCTTACAGATAATGATCAGTATAATGAGGGAGAAGTACAGCTATCTTATGAAGAATCAAGATATCGTATCACAGGTGCATGGCAGAATCATGAATTCTATGCAGATGTAACAACGATCAGTTAGAGTTTTTAAAATCTATCATATTTAAATTAGTAACATATGACGATTGGAGGGACTTAAATTGATCACAACCAAAGAGATGGAAATGCTCCATCAGATCATCTGGCAATACTATAAACAAAAAGAGATCAGCGATATAAAAATGATCAATTATTTTTTGAAATGTACTGGACATAGTTTTTCAGTTCATGAGATTGCCTGGATGCTATCTTATACCAAAGAGTTAAGGAATCAATTTGAAAAGAAAGGGGAACTAAAATGAGCAAGCAGCAGTCAAAAAAACAGCAGAAAGAGGAACAGGTGAAATTTGAGAAGATCATGGAGATGTATCACCATGGAAATCAGGAAATGGCAAAATATCTTGCATTACAAGCGATGGAAAATTATATCAAAAGTTTGATGAAAAAACAATTTTCCACATATGTAACAAAATATTTTGACGATCTGCTTCAAGAGGGATATATGGCTGTTTTGGAAGGGTTAGAAACTTATGATGTGAAAAGAGCAAAACCAACAACTTTTTTCCGTTTTTATATTGTGCACAATATGACAGAATATATTACAAGATTTGTAAATGAATCAACTGCACATTATCAGAAAAATAATCAGTTGATCCGTCAGGTCGAACGTAAGTATGAAAAAAATCATAAGGAAGCAACAGATGCAGATATTGCAATCGAGCTTGGAATGAACATTGAAACGATCAAAGCAACACGTAAGATCGATGGAAAGACTCTAAATCATATCGAATCAACAGATAATGATTTCTTTTCAAATCAAATGGAAGAAAAATCCCCTGAAGAAATTATTCTGGAGTCAGAAAAACGCAAGGCGTTAGCTGATAAGATCAACTCTTTACCTGAAGTGGAGCGTGTCGTTCTAAAAATGCATTTTTGTGAACAGAAATCACAGAGAGAGATTGCAAGAGAAACAGGATTAAAAACTGATGAAATCAGAAAGTCTAAAGAAAGAGGAATCAAACAGTTGCGTATGCGACTAAAGAATGATTATTCCGTAAAGGAAAGAAATCAAGAAGACGATATCTCTTTCTTAGAAGAAGATATGAGTGATGCAGCTATGGAAATGCTCGATCTCTTATAATGCAACAGAAAATATGATCAAAATTGAGGCAGGATTTCCTGCCTTTTATTTTTTCTCGTATCTTTCATATTTAAGATGAATGAGAGATGAAAGGAGAAATGATATGAGATATAATAAGAGACCACTCTATGATATCGAAGAAATCTTAGATAATGTAACAGGAAGAGAAGTCGCAGAATATTTTGGTTTGGATATCGTTCACAGAGGTGCCTATGATTTTATCCATTGTCCAGGACATTTTGAACGTCTTGGGAAAGAAGATACAAGAGCTAACAACTGTATTTTAACAGAATTTGGATATCATTGCTTTGCCTGCGAAGAGACGGTAGGGGTTATCAGAATGATCGAAGAAATCGAAGGATGTTCAAAATACGATGCGATCTGTATCGCTGGCGATATCGCAGGAGGAAAGGAATTGTATCAGATCAATGATGGAGATGGTTTTGAACAGGAAATTGAACGAAAAGAACGATTAAGTTCGAATGATCTAAAATTTATTGGATTGCTTCAATTTAAAAAAAGAGCTTATTTCCCAAAACAAGTCATTACATATGATCAGGCAAAAGAATTTCAACAAACAAAAGGATCCTGCGTTACAAAGCATTTGATCAATGGAGAAAATGGAGACCTTGATACAGAATACCTTGCATGCTCTCAAGAGAAGCATTTTGGCGTTAATCAGTTGTATCATGATGATTATGAGGCATATTGCATTCTGATCCGTAATAAATCATTAGAAACGGCACAGAAATATCAAAAGATGATCCAACTATGGTGTACTTCGAATGCGTATTCACAGATCATGCAAAAAATTCTACCTTATAACATACAGTCTGTTATGAATGAATTTCGACACTGCATCAATCGAGCACATCAGATTTATCTGAGATTTCAGCAGGAATAAGGCTTGGAATATCCAAGTCTTTTTTTTTGAGCTAAAAAATCTTATATGTGAAAAATATTTATTTTCAAATCTCTCATATTTAAAATGAAAGCAAAATAAAATCCGAACATTCTCATAAGTGAGAATATCCGGATGCTGGTTATTAAGTTTTCTTTTTTTACTGATCTTTTTCAGGATCAGTGTTTATATTTACATAGATATTGCAGTCAATATTATCGTGAATATCTATGTAATTGATGATTTCAGAAGATTTTTGTGGATTATAATCTTCAGAATCAATCTTGTTTTGAGCCGATGTCTGGGACGCATTGGCTCTTTCTTTTATCCTGCATACATCTGTTTTGTCTTTTGTCATATATCTCGTGGCAGCAACGGTAACAACAAAGCTGATGATCCCATTGTTTGTCATATCGATTAGTTCCATGACTGCTTTTACTATGAATTCTTTCATCCCGAATTCTCCTTTCTTAGGAGCATCCGGATTTGCTTTCTCAATTCAAATATGCGATTTCTGAAAATTAATCTGACAATTTCATTTTTTTATATGTGAAAAAATTTTTTTTGAAGAAAAATCATATTTAAAGTGAGAAGAAAATAAGGAAGTAGCAGCATTTCGTGAGCATTTCAAAGGAAATTTAAGATAATGCAGTATATATCAACACGTTCATTTTTTTTCTCAAAAATATCATATTTATAGTGAGGCGTTAATGAGACGTTTCATTCGTTCATTGAAAATTAAATAACGCATTCAAAACAAAGTTTGCAAAAAAGTAAAAGTGGATAAGTAATGCATGAAAGTTATTCTTTTCTCCGAAACATGAATTTTCCCAGATAAAAAGAATTGATCTGAGAAAGTTTTATATCATATTTGCATAATTTTCTGAAAAGGGGGTATCTGTATGAATCAAGAAAAAAGAGCACCGCCAAAAAACAAAATGTTCTGAGAGCGAAGGAACATGAAACTAAAAAGATAAAAAACAAGATTTTAAGTAAAGGAGAAATTATGACAAAGAATAAAATCATGCGTTATTTTAAAAAAGCTGTAGCTTCTACATTAGCGATCGCTACATCTTTTGGTGGAGTTGTCTCTGCAAATATGGTGACAACCTTTGCAGCAGATGCAAAATTAGACAATGATGTCAAAATTACAGCAAAGAAGCTGAAATATGATGATACAGAGTCTTATGTGTCAAAAAACATCAATAAAAAAATGACTTCTATTAAATCTAGTAAGTCAGTAGCCAACATTAAAAATGATCTGGAACAGACAGGATATACGATCCGTTTGAAACAATTACTTGCAGAGGAATCAAAGATCCCAAGTAATTGTACTATTGATGAGTTATGGACAAAGCACTCTGATGCATTCCTTTCCCAATATACAAGCATTATCCCTGTTTATCAGGCAAATGATAATGCAGATTATTATGTTGTGAATTTAGCAGCATCAAAGATCAATCATACTGGAAAACTGTATGATGCAGCTTTTGTGAAAGGTACAGACAATGCAAATCCAGATGTGATTAAAGATATCAAATTTGATAAAACAACTGGATTAGCTTACATTCCAAAATCTTATTTTGAAAAAGATAAGAATGTTCTGATCACAGGACAGGTAATGAGTGCTGGATCTATTAAGGATCAGACAATGAGTATTGATACAATTGTCGATAATGGCGGAAACATTACAAAACAGGCAGTTGAAGCAAATACTTATGATGTTACAGTAAAGATTCCGATCACTACAAGTAAACGTGTCGCAGATAAATTAAAATTAAGTGACTTTGAGGTATACTTAAATGGATCTGAGGATGCAATGGATCTTACAAAAGATACTGCTGTTTTTGACAAAACAACTGGAGTATTAGAAATCGCAGCATCTCCTGCAAGTTTAACATCAGTTAAAGTAAAGATCAAAAAGATCGGAGCTTTAAAATCTGTTGCAAGATTATTAACAAATGATGTGAGCGCTTCCATTAGCGGGGCTTCAAAATTAAAATTTGTTACTGATAAAAAGACAGGTGACCCGATCGTCTTTGATAGAATCGATACATCTAAATTACAGGATGGACAGTATTTCGAATACAAAACAGCGATCCGTTATTTTTCAGATATCAAAGATACACAGGTAAACTATAATGCCAAAGCTTGTGCAGAATCAATCAAGCACAGCATTAAATATTTATATGTACCATCTGAAGATAATGATGCATGGAGTCAGTTATATAATAACAGTTCGATCAAAGATCCTCAGGCTAAAAAGGATTTAGAAAATGTTACTTTTGGTATGACTTTACCAAATTATAATGACTATAAATACCAAGTCACAGCAAAAAATGGAAACAAAGCGAAGTTGAACTTCCATCAGAAAGGATCATTTGTAACAACCTATACAAATGATGACAGCGATGAGAAAAAAGGTTCTACTTATAGCAGCCGACATATGTACGCTGGAGAGTGTGCTCATATCAGCAACCCTATGGGAGAATTTCATGATAAAGAAGATGGAGAAGTCCGTTTAAGAATCCTTCACGTTGACACATCTGCTGGTTATGTGGTCTTTGGATTAAACAGTCAAAAGATCAATACACAGTCAGGATTTGGAATCTACAAAGTTGCGATCCAGTCTAAAGGAAGCTTAAAGCTGAAAAAAACATCCGCAAATACTACAATGACAAACGGAAACAGTTGCTATAGTTTGGCAAATGCTGAGTACGGAGTTTACAAAGAAAAGGCATGTACAAACAAAGTAGCAACTTTAAAAACTGATGCAAATGGAAATTCTAAAGTCGTAGAAGTTGACGCAGGAACTTATTACGTAAAAGGTGCGAGACGTTTTCTGATAAATGAGAGATCATGAAACAGAAGGACTATAATAGTTACAACTGAATATCTGACATTTGAAATGAGAGTCGTCATGTTGACTTGAAGCAAATGATCTAAACTCCTGCATGCATAGGATTATGACAGTGTGAACATGTATGAAGCCAGGTAAAGTCGGCAGAAGGTTTTCTAAGTGAATCTTCATATGAAAACTGATATGCCGGGATGCTATAAAAAATCTAAGGTGAGAATGTAGGAAATACTGACGAATCTGCGAAGGTAAGGGTCTAAACGTAAACTTGATCGAAAGATCATGACTGATAAGATCAGGGTCAGATACCGAAAAGTAAGAATCTTTTATATGAAATTCGGGCGGTTAAACAAGGATGATCGAATCTGACAGGCTCATAGCAGACACCTAAGGATTTATGGAAAGCTAAGATATTCGGAACGTCGTAAGCAAGAAACATCTAAGAACATCTGTCAATGGGATGGTAACTATAAGTACTTACAAATAAGAAGGATACGCAAGAACGGCGTATAGGAAGCAGTACGAAATGTTTTTATTCTTGTGAAAGTAGGGACACAGTACCGATGAAGCTGTGATAACAAGCAGTGGAGGGATCGTCCCAAGTCTGATCGCGTGATCAGATGGAACGCCGTGTGCGATGAAAGTCGCATGCCCGGTGTGGCGCAGGGGAAAAGATGGAGATCTTTGTATTAGTTTTTTGAAATGTATACGAACACAAAAATTGCAATTCTTCTGTTTTTATCGTAAACTGTCAATATCAACAGATTAATAAAAAAGGAGTGAACAATTATGAGAAAAAGAAAGCTAACATTCGGATTATTTTCTCTGAT
>OLND01003460.1_pt1 | contig 12366 bp, 10 predicted proteins | sample 1672031 | NCBI WGS metagenome assembly OLND01 (sample SAMEA3136638, study PRJEB25190) | human gut metagenome | biome: human gut; feature: human-associated habitat; material: faeces | place: Austria | collected 2013
CATCTATACGATTGGCTGATTCCTTTGAATCAAATATCCAATTCTTAACATGTCAAGGGCGAAAAAGGAACCGCAGAGGCGCGTTCCTCGTTCGTCTTGGCCGGCATCATTCACAATTAAAGGAGGCGCTTGGATGAAAGCGGCATATACGCGGGAAATCATTAATCCCATCCTTCCGTGCAAAATGGAAGGCTACAACGAAGCACGGTTTTGCTTCAACCAGACGGCGCAGCAGAAACAGGTCAGCGGCGAAGGGCTGCGGACGGCCTGCGGTCTGCGTGACGATCTGCTTTTGGATACGCTGATTTTACAAGCCGGGGAAACGATGGTGTTTTTCACGCTGGATATCGCGATTGCCGAGCAGCAGTTTACCGACGCCTGCCGCAAGGCGGTCAGCGAAGCCTGCGGCTTGGACGTGTCGCATATCTGCGTCAGCTGTTCGCATACCCATAACAGTCCGGTGGTGTCCCATGGCATGAACAAAGAACTGGATCCGGATCTGGAGTATTGGGAGCGGATTCAGGATAAAATGATCTTTTCCGCGAAATGGGCGCTGCGGCATCTGCGCGAGGCGCAGGCGACGCTCGATCAGGTTACGATCAACGGCTTTTATAACAACCGCAACCGGCCCGGCGAGGAATACAACGACCGCTGCGAGGTCCTGACGCTGCGGACTGTGGACGACCTGCCGCTGGTGCAGCTGCTGAACCTGGCGTGTCATCCGACGATTCTGGGTGCGCAGAACCTGTATATCACCGCTGATTTCTTCGGTGTGCTCCGCCGCAGCGTGCAGGGAGCGACAGGCATGCCGGTCATGATTTTCAACGGCGAAGCCGGCGACGTCAGTCCGCGGTTGATGAAAAAGGGCGTGGATTGGAATGAATGTCTTCGCTATGGCGAAGGCATTGCGGCCCAGCTCATCGACCCGAAACATCCTCATCCGCTGACCGTGGAGAAAATGGACGTCCGGTCAGTGAAGATGACGATCGACTACAATCCGCAGACCAACGAATACCTGCTGGAAAAACAGCGGGAACTCAAGGCGGAGCTGGAAACGCTCAATCCGGACAGCGACCGGGCGCACCGGATTACCGCGTGCTATCTGCGCGATGTCGAGGACAAGCTGGCGCAGACGCATTTGCATTACGAGCCGGAATGTCTGATTGTGGATTTCGGCAGCTTCCGAATCGTGACGGTGCCGTGCGAAATCGACACGGTGCTGGGCAAACGGATCCGCGAATACGATGGCAAACCGACGCTTTTGTGCGCGTATGCCAACGGCTTTCATTACTATGCCGTCAACAAGCAGGAATATGGGATTGTGTTTGAATCGTTCAACACGTATTTCCCATACGGCGCAGCCGACGAGATGGTCGATCTGATTCTGGCTCAGCTTCAAGCGTAAATTAGAAAAAAATAAAATTTTGAAAGTGGCGCGCAGTCGTCATTTTCTTCTGGAACGAAAGGGGGCATCACGGCGATGATCAAGCTGATTGCGACGGATCTGGACGGGACGCTGTGCAACGCGAATCATTGTCTGGATCAGACGATTGCGGATTATATGAAGAAGCTGTCGGCGCGCCGGATTGAATGGGTGCTGGCGAGCGGCCAAGCGATGGAAATTGTCGAACCGTTGTTTGCGAAGTACGCCTTCCGCTGTCCGGTGATCGCCTTAAATGGCGCGCTGGTTTACGACCGCGGGGGAAAGCTGACGCAGCGTCGGCCGATGAAGACCCAACAGGCGCAGGACATGCTTCATGAAGTCCAAAAGCGGGGAGTTCTGACTGTTGCGTCGATGGAAAAGGGGAATTGGTGCAGCGATCCGCAAGCCTACCGGCAGCGGATGGAAACGTTAGTCAGGCGGATGCCGGATCCGGCGCTGTTCGCGCAGGAACATGGCTTTCTGAGTCTGACGGACACGCCGCTGGAACAGCTGGGCGCTTGTTATAAAATTGAAATTTATGATTCCCGGCCGGCGCTGGCGGATTGGGCGCGGGTGGCGGATTTCAAGGTCAGCGTCGTTCACGGGGACGTGATCGAAATGACGGACAGCGCCGTTTCCAAAGCGGCGGCGCTGCGGCAGCTTTGCGAATCGCGGCGCCTGGCGAACGAGGAAGTGCTGTGCTTCGGCGACAGCGAGAATGATTTGGAAATGCTGCAGGAATTCCGCTACGGACACATCATGCGCAACGCAGAGGAACCGCTGTTGGCGCAGGTCAATCACATTGCGCCGGCGAATACGGCCTATGGCGTGCTGCGGGTGATTGAAAATTACACCGGGATTCCCATCGGAAAGGAACAAGCATGAAAACAAAGACTTTAAAAGGCTTGCAGCTGATTGAAATGGTGCTGGGCGTGGCGATCACGGCGCTGGGCCTGTCGTTTATGATGAAATCGGGACTGGGCCAGACGGCTGTTGTGGCATTCACGCAGAATCTGGCGTTTCTGACCCAGATGAAAAGCGGTACGTTGATTATTATCTTTAACTGCAGCTGTGTCCTGATTCAGATTTTAATTCAAAGACGGCAGTTTCCCAAGCTGCAGCTGCTGCAGGTGCTGGTCGCCTGGCTGCAGGGACAGATCGTCAACGTGTTCTGTTATGATCTGCCGGGCTTCTCAACCTGGATTCCCGGCAGCTACGGCGTCCAGTGGCTGGCGATGATCGCCGGGATTCTGTTGGCGTCGTACGGCGTGGCGGTGATGATGACGGCGGATTTAATCCGGCATCCGTTTGAACAGCTGGTCATGGTGCTGTCCCAGCGGTGGGCCATCCCGTTCAGTGTTCTGCGCAGCCGGGCGGATATGTTTTTCATCGGACTCAGCCTGCTTTTGATCGTAATCTTCCACCTGGAATTGACAACCTTGCGCGAGGGGACCTGGACTTCGATGTTGTTATTGGGCCGGTCGATGGCGTTCACGTTTCCCGCCGCCCGGAAATGTTCCGGCTATTGTCAGCTGAAAGAACGCGGCCTGACATCCGTGTCTCTGGACTGATGGGAATGGAAAAAGATTTCGCCGGCCGTCCGTGAGTCTTCAGCCGGCGTTTCGATGAACGTTATTAAAAAGTATGAAAGGTTATCCTGAATCCGTTCAGGTTCCTTCATACTTTTTTTATTTTCACCCTTGTGGAGCGAGAGCGAAAAGTAAGCGGACGGGGATGGAATGCGTGATATTCCTGGTGAGAAGCGATACTTCTTCCATTTTAATACAATCTTAATTCGGCGGCGCGGATCTTAACACGGTTTTGATTTACGGCGTGGTACGATTCTTCCGTCATTGCGAAAGGATGAAGGAGGATTACTGAATGTTAGATTTGATGATGGCCGCGATGCTGGCGGCCGGTTTCGGTTCGATGGTGCTTTTAACCTTATGGGTTGAAAAGCTGATCCGCCGGTAAAGGAGGACGGACCATGATGATCTTGGCTGTGGTGATTGCCGGTCTGGCGGTGTATCTGATTTACGCCCTGGTCAATCCCGAAAAATTTTAGAAGGAAGAATAACGTATGATACAAATCATTTGCACTTTAGTTCTGTTTCTGCTGATCCTGTTTCCGGTCGGCAATTATATTTATCACATCAGCGCCGGAAAGAAAACGTGGGCGGATCCCCTGTTCGACCGCGTTGACAACGTGATTTTCAAATCGCTGCGGATTGATCGCTCGCCGATGAGCTGGAAGCAATACGCGCTGCATTTGTTGCTGGTCAACGCCTGTCTTGTCGCTGCCGGGTATCTGATCCTGCGGCTGCAGTCGGTTCTGTTTTTGAATCCGAATCAGATTGGAAATATGGAGGAAAGTCTTTCCTTCAATACGATTATTTCGTTTATGACCAATACCAATCTGCAGCACTATTCCGGAGAATCCGGTTTGACCTATTTTTCTCAGATGGCAGTCATCATCATGATGATGTTCACCTCGGCCGCCAGCGGATATGCTGCCTGCGTTGCGATGGTGAGAGGGCTGCTGGGCCAGCGGATGGGAAACTTTTATGAGGATTTTACACGGATTACAACGCGGTTTTTAATTCCGGCAGCCTTGTTGGTCGGCCTGTTTCTGGTCTGGCAGGGTGTGCCGCAGACGCTGGCGTCCAACATTACGGTAACGACGCTGGAAGGAAAATTCCAGAATCTGGCCCGCGGACCGATCGCCGCGCTGGAATCCATTAAACATCTGGGGACCAACGGCGGCGGTTTTCTCGGCGCCAATTCATCCACGCCATTGGAAAATCCAACGATCCTGACCAACCTTGCGGAATTGTATTCCATGATGATTCTGCCGGCAGCCTGCGTCGTAACGTTTGGCCGGATGGCTTATGATACGCTGCGCCAGCGCAAAGCCACGAACACGAAAATCAGCTTATCCCAGACCGATTCGGTCCGCGGGAAGGGGATGGGAAAGGAAGGCCGGACGATATTCTTGGCAATGAGCCTTTTGTTTCTGATCGGTCTTGGGCTGTGCTTCTGGAGCGAATCCCAGGGAAATTTTGCAGTGGAAAACAGCGGCATCGTCCAGCCGGCGGGCAATATGGAAGGCAAAGAAGTCCGTTTCGGGATCGCCCAGTCGTCGCTGTTTACGACGGTGACGACCTCGTTTACCACCGGGACGGTCAATAACATGCACGATACCCTGACGCCGCTGGGCGGTCTGGTTCCGCTGCTGCACATGATGCTTAACGTCGTCTTCGGCGGCGCGGGCGTCGGATTGATGAACATGCTCGTGTACGTCATCATCGCCGTCTTTATCTGCGGTTTGATGATCGGACGGACACCGGAATATCTCAATAAGAAAATCGAAGGTCGTGAGATGAAGCTGGCAGCGTTATGTCTGATCATCCATCCGCTGCTGATCCTGGGCTTTTCGGCACTTGCCGTTGCTTGTCAATCAGGATTAGAAGGGATCACCAATCCTGGCTTTCACGGATTGACGCAGGTGCTGTATGAATTTTCTTCGTCCGCCGCGAACAATGGATCCGGCTTCGAAGGGCTGGCCGACAACACTCTGTTCTGGAACGTGACAACCGGCATGGCGATGTTTTTCGGCCGGTATATTTCGATTGTACTGCAGCTGGGCATTGCCGGCAGTTTGATGAATAAAGGCTGCGTCAGCACTTCGGCCGGAACGTTAAGAACCGATACCCCGACCTTTGCGGTGGTTCTGGTCGTCGTTGTTTATCTGTTTGCGGCGCTGACCTTTCTGCCGGCCCTGGCCTTGGGGCCGATTGCCGAAGCGCTGACGCTTGGAATCTAGGAGGTAACGTATGCGTCATCATGAAAGTTCGAAATGGATCACAAAAGAGATTCTGGGATCCAGTCTTAAAAGTGCGTTTTGCAAGCTGAATCCTAAAGTAATGATGAAAAATCCGGTCATGTTTGTGGTGGAAATCGGGTTCTTCATCTGCCTGACGTTAACCTTTGTTCCCTCTCTGTTCCACGACGAGGGAACGAACTTAAGCCTGATGAACGGAATAGTCGCTCTGATTCTGTTCATTACGGTGCTGTTTGCGAACTTTGCCGAAGCGGTAGCGGAGGGCCGGGGGAAAGCTCAGGCGGAAACCTTGAAGAAAACCAAAAAGGATACGCAGGCCCGGCGGATTCAGGCTGACGGCAGCGAACAATGGATCAGTGCGGCCCAGCTGAACAAGGGCGACGTCGTGCTGGTCAAAGCCGGCGAGCTGATCCCCAATGACGGGGAAATCATCGCGGGTGTCGCCAGCATTGATGAATCGGCGATCACTGGAGAATCCGCGCCGGTCTTAAAGGAAAGCGGCGGTGATTTCGCATCCGTCACCGGCGGGACGACCGTCGTTTCCGACTGGATCCAGATTCGAATCACCTCCGAGCCGGGCCATTCGTTTCTGGATAAAATGATCGCTCTGGTCGAAGGCGCGACCCGTCAGAAAACACCGAATGAAATCGCGCTGAACACGCTGTTGGTATCGTTGACCCTGATCTTTTTCATCGTCATTGTCACATTGTATCCGATCGCGCTGTATTCCGGCGTTAAGATTCCGATCTCAACGTTGATCGCGCTGGCGGTCTGTCTGATTCCGACAACGATCGGCGGTCTGCTGAGCGCTATCGGCATTGCCGGGATGGATCGCGTGACCCGGTTTAATGTGATCGCGACCAGCGGCAAAGCAGTGGAAGCCTGCGGCGATGTGGACACTTTGATTTTGGATAAGACCGGAACGATCACCTTCGGCAACCGCCTGGCCAGCGAATTTCTGCCCGTTTCCGGCGTCCGTCCGGAAGCTCTGCGCGACGCCGCCTGGATCAGCTCGCTGCACGATGAGACGCCGGAGGGGAAATCGACATTGGAACTGGCGGTGAAACAGGGCTGCCGGCTGGATGAAGCTGCGGCTCAGGGTTCATTTATCGAATTCTCGGCGTCAACCCGGATGAGTGGTCAGGATACTGCCAACGCAAAATACCGCAAAGGATCCAGCGACGCGATCATTGAAGTTGTGCGGCAGCTCAAGGGGCAAGTGCCGGCCGACCTGAAAGAAAAGGTCGATCACGTTTCACAATTGGGCGGAACTCCGTTAGTCGTCTGCCGCGATGCTGAAATTCTGGGTGTGATCTATCTGAAGGATACGGTTAAGCCAGGACTGGTTCAACGGTTTGAACGGCTGCGTAAAATCGGCATCAAGACGATTATGTGTACCGGCGACAATCCGCTGACCGCCGCGACGATTGCCGCGGAAGCCGGGGTTGACGGATATATCGCCGAATGCCGGCCTGAGGATAAAATTGCGGCGATCAAAAAGGAACAGGCGGAAGGAAAGCTGGTCGCGATGACGGGCGACGGGACTAACGACGCCCCGGCCCTGGCGCAGGCGGATGTGGGTCTGGCAATGAACTCCGGGACCTCGGCGGCCAAGGAAGCGGCCAACATGGTGGATCTGGACAGCGATCCGACAAAAATCCTGGAAGTCGTCGAGATTGGCAAACAGCTGCTGATGACCCGCGGTTCCCTGACAACCTTTTCAATTGCCAACGATATCGCCAAGTACTTCGCGATCATACCGGCGATCTTCTCGCTCGCGATTCCGCAGATGCAGGTACTGAACATCATGCGTCTGGCAAGTCCGTCCAGCGCGGTTCTCTCGGCGCTGATCTTCAATGCGGTTATTATTCCCTGCCTGATTCCTCTGGCGATGAAAGGCGTTCATTACAAGCCGATGAGCGCGTCAAAGATGCTGGGACGCAATCTGATGATTTATGGCGCAGGCGGAATTCTATGTCCATTTATCGGCATTAAGCTGATCGATTTAATGATCGCGCCGCTGCTTGTCTGCTTAGGTATTTAGGAGGTTTAAGAATGAAAAAAAATAGAATGACGCTGGTGCGGGCCTTCGGCTTTTCCCTGGCGATGATCGGACTTTGCGGATTTGTTTATCCGCTGATCTTAACTGGCGCGGCGCAGGTACTGTTTCCTTTTCAGGCCAACGGAAGCTTGATTGAAGTACAGGGAAAACCCATAGCGTCCGCGCTTGTCGGACAGGATTTTACAGATGAGCGTCTGTTTCACGGCCGGCCCTCGGCTTATCGGTATAACACTTACACCGCGGAAGAAGCGGCAGCCGGCAGCGGCGGCGGACTGGCCAGCGGAAGTCAGAACTACGCGCCGAGCAATCCCGCGCTGACGGAACGGATCGAAAAGGATGTGGAACGGTTCCTGGCGGAAAATCCGACCGTTGAGCGTCAGGAAATTCCCAGCGATTTAGTGACGGCGTCCGGCTCGGGGCTGGATCCGCATATCTCGGTGGAAGCGGCGCGGGTTCAAGTAGACCGGATCGTCGCAAATACCGGATTATCCAGGACGGAGGTCGAGGCGCTGATCGACGAAGCCGTTGAAGAGAAAGTACTGGGCATCTTCGGCGAAACGAAAGTCAACGTCGTTCGATTAAATCTGGCGCTGGCGCACAGGCTGGGCATGATCTGAGCAGTGACGATCTTAATGAAATCTTAATGCCCGGAGGGTGGGGAATCCTGAATGATCGTGCTACAATAACACCGGGAAAGAAACGGAGGCCGCGGCGGTGAGCGAAAGACGAAGAGATCCTGAAAGTTTATTAAGAAGCCTGAAGGAACAGACCGGGCAGTCCGGCCGCGGCCGCTTGAAAATCTTCTTCGGGTATGCGGCCGGCGTGGGCAAGACCTATGCGATGCTGGAAGCAGCGCGTCAGGTCAAGGCTCAGGGCGTGGACGTCGTGATCGGCTATATCGAACCGCATGCCCGGCCGCAGACAATGGCGCTGACGGAAGGACTCGTATCGCTTCCGGTTCGAACGGTAACGTATAAAGGTCTGTCATTAAAGGAACTGGATCTCGATCAGGCGTTAAAGTGCCGGCCGCAGCTGATCCTGGTCGACGAGCTGGCGCACACCAACGCTCCCGGGAGCCGTCATCTCAAACGGTATCAGGATGTTGAGGAATTGTTGAAAGCCGGGATCGACGTGTATTCCACCGTCAATGTCCAGCATCTGGAAAGTCTGAACGATATCGTCGCTTCGATCACCGGGATCGCCGTCCGCGAGCGGATTCCGGATTCGGTGTTCGATGAAGCGGATCAGGTGGAGCTGGTCGATTTGGAGCCGCAGGAGCTGATTCAGCGTCTGAACCAAGGTCTGGTTTACCGACAGGGGCAGGCGCAGAAAGCGCTCAGCAGCTTCTTTAGCGTGGAAAATCTGACGGCGCTGCGGGAAATCGCATTGCGGCGGACGGCGGACCGGGTGATGCGGATCACGGAAAAGGTCAGGCCGCAGGCATCGGATTATTATACGGATGAACACATTCTCGTGTGTCTGTCCGCCGCCCCGACCAACGGCCGGATCATCCGCACTGCCGCCCGTTTGGCACAGGCATTTAAAGGCCGGTTTACCGCCTTGTTTGTGGAAACGCCGGCATTTGGTTCCATGACGGACGCCGACCGGAGGCGGCTGCGCGATCATATTCACCTCGCGCAGCAGCTGGGGGCGCAGATCGAGCTGTTATGGGGGGAGGATATCCCTGCCCAGATCGCCGAATTCGCACGGCTGGCCGGTGTCTCCAAAATCGTGCTTGGCCGCAGCAACACCCGCCGTCCCGGATGGGGATGGGGCAAGGAATCGTTTTCCGAGAAGCTCAGCGCACTTGCGCCGAATCTGGATATTTATATTATTCCGGATAAGCAGAATCAAAGCGGCCGGCCCTATACGCCGCCGAAAAAGTACATTCCCGCAATTGAAATCCGACTGAAAGATCTGGGGATCACGCTGGTTACGCTAGCAATCTGTACACTGCTTTCGCTGGGATTTAGACAGATCGGATTCAGTGAAGCGAATATCATCACGGTTTATATTCTCGGCGTGCAGATTGTCGCCATCATGACGCGGGGGCAGGGCTGCAGCCTGATCGCCTCGCTGGCGGCGGTGCTGACCTTTAATTTTGTGTTTACCGAACCTCGATTTACTCTGGCGGCTTATGACGAGGGCTATCCGGTTACGTTTGTCATCATGTTTGCGGCCGGTCTTCTGACGAGTTCGCTGGCAGGAAAGATCAAACGCCACGCCGCCCAGTCCGCGCAGACGGCCTATCGCATGAAGGTGCTGCTGGAAACCAGCCAGCAGCTTCAGCAGCAGACAACTCATCAGGGCCTGATCGACGTCATGGCCAAACAGTTGTTAAAAATGCTGAACAAGCCGCTTGTAATCTATGATTCCGAAGAACGCCGGGGGCAGCGGCAATTAACGCCGCCCTGCGTATACAACACGGAAGCGTCCATACCAGAATCCGAACTCGTCAATTCCAACGAACAGGCGGTGGCCGACTGGGTTTTCCGCAATAACAAGCGGGCCGGCGCTTCAACCGCGACGTTAGGCAGCGCGCGCTGCTATTACCTGGCCATCCGCGCGGCGGATACGGTGTACGGCGTCGTCGGGATTGCGCTGAACGGGGAACCGCTGGATCCGTTTGAAAACAATCTGGTGCTCTCCATGCTGAGCGAAGGCGCGCTGGCGCTGGACAAGGAAACGCTTGCCCGGCGCAAGGAGGAAGCCCAGATGCAGGTGAAGAACGAACAGCTGCGGGCCAATCTGCTCCGCTCGATTTCCCATGACCTGCGCACGCCGCTGACCAGCATTTCCGGCAATGCGGGAATTCTGTTGAACAGTCCGCAGTCGTTGGATTCCACGCGTTCGCGCCAGCTGATCGCCGACATCGCCGAAGATTCCGCCTGGCTTATCAACCTGGTGGAAAACCTGCTTTCGATCACGAAGATTGAAAACGGGACAATGAGCCTGAATTTACAAACCGAACTGATGGAGGAAGTCATCACCGAAGCGCTCCAGCATATCAGCCGCCACCGCCGCGAGCATCACATCGTGCATGAAGAATGTCCGCAGATCGTACTGGTGCGGATTGATTCCCAGCTGATGATGCAGGTGATCATCAACCTGGTCAACAACGCGATCCAATATACACCGGAAGGTTCCCGGATTACCATCCGTTCGTTTCTGGAAGGGAAGGAACTGGTCGTCGAGGTGGCCGACGACGGGCCGGGAATTCCCGACGCCATGAAGGAACGAATTTTCGATTTGTTTTATACATCCCGCGGCCAGATTGCCGACAGCCGCCGGGGGATGGGGTTGGGACTGGCGCTGTGCCAGTCGATCATCAGCGCGCACGGCGGACGGTTAGCGGTCCGCGACAATGTCCCGCACGGCGCTCTGTTTTCATTCCGTTGTCCGGCAGAGGAGGTTTGTGCTTATGAATCAACCGTTGATTTTAATCGTGGAAGACGATAAAGCAGTCCGCAATCTGATCGCGGCCACGCTGGATACCCAGGATTACCGTTATCTTACGGCGGGAACCGGGGAACAGGGGCTGCAGGAAGCGACGCTGCGTCAACCGGATATCGTGCTGCTGGATCTTGGTTTGCCGGATGGCGATGGAGTAAGTATCATCCGCCGGATCCGGACCTGGTCGTTGATGCCGATCATCGTGATCAGTGCCCGCAGTGAAGATCGCGATAAAATCGAAGCGCTGGACGCCGGGGCGGACGATTACCTGACCAAGCCGTTTTCGGTGGAGGAATTACTCGCACGGGTCCGCGTCACGCTGCGGCGGCTGCGCTATATCCAGAATCAGAATGCGGAAAGTCCGGTCTTTACCAACGGCGAGCTGACGGTAGATTACAGTTCCGGCTGCGTATATTTGCGGGGGCAGGAGCTGCACCTGACGCCGAGCGAATACAAGCTGCTCTGCCTGTTGGCGCGCAATGTCGGTAAAGTGCTGACTCATACCGCGATTCTGAAAGAAATCTGGGGCAGCACGTTGGACAGCGACGTTGCTTCACTGCGCGTGTTCATGACGACGTTAAGAAAGAAACTGGAAAAAGGTCCCGGTTCTTTCCAATACATTCAAACGCACGTGGGAGTCGGCTACCGGATGCTCAGGGTGGAACCGAGCGACGAAAACCGGAAGGCCGCTCCGGGTGAGGAAACCCACGATGCCGCAAACCAGAACGGCTCTTTCCAGCCTTAAGGTCAAACCAAAGATCAGACAAACAAGTGCTTAAGCGTGGAATCTGATCTTTTTTTGTTTCTATTAGGAAAGCGCAATGATGAGGGCAGAGAACAAAAATAACCCAAAAGAGTAATAATGTTCTTTTGGGTTATAAACAACAAAATAAGAGGAATTCCATCGCACACTGAAAAGAATATAGAAGGAACAAAGGCTTATTCTGCTTTTGAAATTTTCTGGAGAACATCTTCCGGAAGCATCAGAGAATCACAACGAATACAATAAGCGGAAAAACAGAGAAAGGCAGAAATACTTTTTCTTTTTCAGTTAATCAGTGTATAATACAAAATAAAAGACAGGAACATTTGTTCCTGTCGAATTTGAAATCTGGTGGAGCCGACGAGGATCGAACTCGCGACCTTTGCATTGCGAACGCAACGCTCTCCCAGCTGAGCTACGGCCCCAGACACGATATTAAGTTTACCACCATTTTTCGAATTGTCAAGATTATAAGGAGGAAAGTTATGAAAGATTGTTTACAACAGGCGCGGGAAGTCATCAATGAGGTCGACGCGCAGATGGCGGAATTGTTTGAAAAACGAATGGAAGCTGTTCGTCAGGTGCTCGCGTATAAGAAGGAACACAACCTGCCGATCTTGGATGCGGCACGGGAACAGATCGTGATTGAAAAGGGTGTTGCCCGGATCCAGGATCCCGTTTTAAAGCCATATTACGAGGAGTTGTTAATCAAGCAGATGGAATTATCCCGGCGTTATCAAAAAACGCTGTTAGCAGCTTCCCAGGACGAATAAGGAGCGGTTTCCCTTCCAATAATCCGCTATGTAGAATAAAAAATGAATCCA
>OLND01003461.1_pt1 | contig 12362 bp, 6 predicted proteins | sample 1672031 | NCBI WGS metagenome assembly OLND01 (sample SAMEA3136638, study PRJEB25190) | human gut metagenome | biome: human gut; feature: human-associated habitat; material: faeces | place: Austria | collected 2013
CCAGACGAATATACTCCGGTGTCGTTCCGCAGCAGCCGCCGACAATGCCTGCACCCGCGTCTACCAGAATGTTCATATATCTTGCAAACGTCGGCGCATCCATGCTGTAGATTGCCTCACCGGTCGGCGTGATTTTCGGCAGGCCGGCATTCGGTTTTACAATAACCGGTACTCTTGCCACTTTTTTCATGGAATTTACGACTGCCTCAAGCTGATCCGGTCCGACCGAGCAGTTCAGTCCTACGGCGGATGCTCCCATTTCCTGCAGTGTCTCAACTGCTTCCACAGCGTTTCCGCCGAACAGGGCAGAACCGTCTGCTTCCAGCGTCAGAGAACACATAATCGGCAGATCGCAGACAGAAAGTGCAGCATCCATAAAGACACACGTTTCGTCTACGCTCAGCATCGTCTCCGCTACCAGAAGATCAACGCCCGCATTTGCTACCGCTGTTACCTGCTCTGTGTAGGATTCCAGCAGCTCTTCATAAGAGAGATCGCCTTTTGGCTGCAGCATTTTTCCTGGTGTGGAAAAATCTCCCGCGATCAGCGCACCTGTTCCGGCAAGCGCTTTTTTCGAGATGTCCACCAGGCGTGCATTCAGCTCCTCCACCTCGTTTTCTCTTCCATAATCCGCTAATTTCAATCTGTTTGCACCAAAGGTCGGCGCATAGACAATCTGGCTTCCCGCCTCCACGTAAGCCTTCTGTAAATTTGCCAGAATATCAGGGTGCTCCAGAACCCAAAGCTCTGTACTGACTCCTTTTGGCATTCCCGCTTTTGTCAGATTTGATCCGGTTGCGCCATCCAATAAAATGACACCTGCTCCGGCAAGCTGTTCAAATTCTTCTCTTGTCATTTTCTTTTCTCCATTCTGCCCGAGTTACCTGCAGCACATGTCCGCGTATACTGACAAATCCCGGCTGTTTTTTCTGAACCTGCCGCGCTTTTCGCGTCAAATTCATGTTCAGTATAGCATTGTATTGTTTTCCCGACAAGTAAAAAAAGAGGTATCCGTTTTGGATACCCCTTCGTCTGTTTCTGTTCATGAATGTTCAGCAAACCCCGACATTCTCAATCATGATGCGCGTCTGAATGATGTGTCTCCGAATGATGCGTCTCCGAATGATGTGTCCTGCCCGAGCTGTTCCCCCCACCGGACGGGATATTCTTCGGTGACCCCGGAGACAAATTTGTTCCCTGGTTCACACGGGTTGCTTTCTGTCCATTTTCCACCTGCGAGGATGCCGATACCGTTGAAACACCCGAATCGGAACTGTTTTCCGTTGCAGCATTTTTTCCACACGCAACGAAAGCCAATACTGCTGTACCGACAAGTACGGAAATTACTGCCTTCTTCATTTCTCCACCTTCTTTCCTGGTACATCGTTTTCGCCTGAACATTAGAGCGTGTCCGAAAAATTATTTCCGCAATTTGCGAGATACACTCTGGTTGTAATTTCATTTTAAATAAGCTTCTTACTATTGTCAATTTATTCTACAAATTCCCTATTATTTTCTTTTTTTTGTTCCAAAATATTTTCAGACACAAACAGCAGCCGGACCCCTCTCCCGGATCCGGCTGCCGTTTGTCCTGTATCGTATGCTTTTATTCTGCAGTGCTTGAAGACGTTGAAGCAGTGCCTGTGCTGCTTGTCGATGTCGTTTCGGTACTGCCTGATGTCGTGCTGTCAGACGTTGTACTGTCCGTTGCGGTACTGTCCGTTGTTGTACTGTCGGTTGTGGTTCCATCTGTGGAATCTGTAGAAGCGCTGTCAACTGTCATCGTATACAGATCTGCGTCCGTTACTTCAAGTTTTTTCCAGTTGGATGCGACCTTGATATCGCTCTCCTTTACCCATCCATCCAATGTATCGTTGTACTTATCCGATTTGCGGTTGGAAATGATAGTCTGTCTTCTGGACTCGGTTTTGTCCTCGTCGAATGCTTTATCTACACGGATCACATAATATGCATCGTCGCCTTCGATGACACCGTCATAATACTCGCCATCCTTCAGCTTTGCTGCTTCTTCCGCTACTTTATCTCCAAGAGAACAGGTATCGTCATCGTCTTTCTCCGATCCGGTTCCAAAGGATGTCTCGGAAGAGGTCAGATAAGAAACCTCAGAGGAGGAATCGCTGGCGGAACTGCTCGATGTGCTCGCGCTTGAAGCGTCGGATGCGCTTGTGTCGGAAGCATCGGAAGAAGAGCTGCTCTCATCGGAGCTGTCGGCAGAATCGGTGGAATCTGCGGTATTCTCCGCATTTAACTGATCGTTCAGCTCCTTGCGCAGATCGGTAAACGATGCGGCTGCAGGATCCTCAGACTCTTTTAAGAGATCCAGGAATCTCTGTGCGATTTCTTTCTTTGCCGCTTTTTCCTCGTCCGTCAAATCAATCGTTTTTCCATCGTCATCCTTCTCGGTTCCTGCTGTGGATACCGTGATGTAGCTGATGGAGGTCTGCTTTGCCTCTTCATCGGATACCTCGGTATCTACATTTGCGATGATCGGATCATAAATTTTGGTTTGAATAACATACAGCTCCAGTGCATCCTGGATGTCCTCAACGGTTGCGTGCAGCTTTTTCATCACATCGTCACCGTTCTTATCTGCGAATGCCTGTGCAGCCTCTTTCGCCTGCTGTTTTTCCTCGTCTGTCAGGGAAATTCCGTATTCCTCTGCGTGCTGCCGCATCAGAAGCTCTTTTTCGATCGTATCAAGAGACTGCTCCTTGAACGTTTCCCCGGTAGTCTTTCCATCGTCGCCTTCCTTGTCGTACATCTCAGACGGCATCTGCATTCCGTACATCGAGTACATCTTGGAATAATAATTGTACATGGTTGCCTGCTGATATCTCAGCATGAAATTTGCCTGTCCGAGTGTAATCGACTCGTCATTTACAGTAATTGCCGTTTTTGTTCCGTCCACATTGTCGGAACCGCAGCCAGTCAGTCCCATCGCTGCCATCGAAGCACTCAGCATAACGCAGACTGCTTTTGCTTTTAAATTTTTCATTACTTCCTCCTCATGCAGGGCGAAATGTATGCTCAAAAAGAATTTACCTTTTCAAAACTGTCCGGGCCTTTCAAATGCCCGACTTTTTTACACATTCGAATTTCCGGTCCTGCATCGATTTTTATAAACGCTTTTCCTATTATACCCTTTTTGTTGATACAGGGCAACTTTTTTCTTCCCTGTTCACGCCTTTTTCACACGATCTTGTGGTTATGCGAGTATTTCACTCCTGTGTGATCTGCAGCAGATCTTCCACCAGTGCATGGCTCTTCTCCAGCAGATCGATCTTTTCCTTTGAATTTCTCCGCCGCGGCGTGTAGACAAACGCCAGCGACTCCATCTGGAATTTCAGTTCGTCTCGGTATTTCTGCAGCAGCTCCGGAATCCGCGCCACATCGATTTTTGCATGCTGCTGTAAGGTGACGCGTACCGAATCGCCCATCTGTTTCAGCTCCGTCACATACGCACAGTGCGCCAGCGCTTTCAGTTCTGCAACAGCCAGAAGATTCTGTACATTTTTCGGCGGTTCCCCGAAGCGGTCGGTCAGCTCCTCCGTCATGTCCTCATACTCTTCCTTATTTTCAATCGCCGCAATTCGCTTATAGGTGTCAAGCTTCAGAGCCTCGTTGCTGATGTAGCTGTCTGGAATATAGGCACTGACATTCAGATCAATCGTTGTCTCGAACGCTTCTGCCGGTGCGATGCCCTTCGCCTCCTGGACAGCCTCTGCGAGCATTTTACAATAGAGATCGTATCCAACCGATTCCATATGCCCAGACTGCTCCGCGCCCAGCAGATTTCCGGCGCCTCGGATCTCAAGATCACGCATTGCAATTTTAAAACCACTTCCCATCTCCGTAAATTCACGAATCGCATGGAGACGCTTCTCCGCCACTTCCTTCAACATCTTGTTTCTGCGGTACATCAGAAATGCGTAGGAAGTCCGGTTCGACCGTCCGACGCGGCCGCGGAGCTGATAGAGCTGTGACAGTCCCATCTGGTCGGAATCATGGATAATCATGGTATTGACATTCGAAATATCGAGTCCTGTCTCAATGATCGTTGTTGACACGAGCACATCGATCTCTCCGTTGATAAAGCCGTACATGATCTTTTCCAGCTCACGCTCTTTCATCTGTCCGTGCGCAAAGCCTACATTTGCATCCGGCACGAGCTTCTGGATCGTGTTCGCCATATCCGCAATCGACTGGACGCGGTTATAGACATAGTAAACCTGCCCGCCCCGCGCAAGTTCACGGTTAATCGCCTCGCGGACCATTTCTTCATTGTATTCACAGACAAAGGTCTGGATCGGCTGGCGATCCTGCGGTGCTTCCTCGAGCACACTCATATCCCGGATGCCGATCAGGCTCATGTGCATGGTACGTGGAATCGGCGTCGCCGTCAGTGTCAGAACATCCACATTTTTTTGCAGCTGTTTGATTTTTTCTTTATGCGTCACGCCGAACCGCTGCTCCTCATCGACAATCAGAAGGCCAAGATCTTTGAACTTTACGTCCTTCGACAGAACGCGGTGTGTTCCGATGACAATATCCACGAGTCCTTTTTTCAGATCCTCCAGCGTTTTTTTCTGCTCTGCCGGCGTGCGGAACCGGCACAGAAGATCAACGCGCACCGGAAAGTCCTTCATGCGCTCAACGAACGTATTGTAATGCTGCTGTGCCAGAATAGTGGTCGGAACGAGGTAGACGACCTGTTTGCTCTCCTGTACTGCCTTGAACGCTGCACGGATTGCAACCTCGGTTTTGCCGTATCCGACATCGCCGCAGATCAGGCGGTCCATGATCTTTTTGCTCTCCATGTCCGCCTTTGTCGCCTCGATCGCCGCAAGCTGATCGTCCGTCTCCTCAAACGGAAACAGTTCCTCAAATTCCTTCTGCCAGATCGTATCCTTTCCGAACTGATAGCCGGATGACGCCTGCCGCTCGGCATACAGCTTCACGAGATCCTGTGCGATATTTTTTACCGCATGGCGAACCCGTGTTTTCGTCTTATTCCATTCCTGACCGCCGATTTTATTCAGCTTCGGCACCTTTGCAGCTTCGCCGGACGCATACTTCTGCAGCGTATCAAGCTGGGTGGCCAGCACATAGAGGTTCGATCCGCCCGCATACTCGATTTTCATGTAATCACGCGTTACGCGGTCCATCTCAATTTTTTCGATACCGCGGTAAATACCAAGACCGTGGCTCTCGTGCACGACATAGTCACCGATCGAAAGATCCGCAAAATTTTGGATTTTCTGACCGGAATACTCCGATTTCTTCCGGTTTTTCTTCTTCTCTTTTCCAAAAATATCCGTCTCTGTAATCAGCACAAATTTCTGCATCGGATATTCAAAGCCTCTGCGGGCCGCGCCGTGGATCAGCATGACCTCGCCCGGTTTCAGAACACGCTCCGCATTCTCGCTGTAGAAGGCCGGAATCTCCTCATTCTGCAGGTCCTCTGCCAGATGCTGCGCCCTCGTCCGCGACGGACTCGCCAGTACAATACGGTAACCCGCTTTTTTCCAGGATTTCAGATCTTTTACCAGAAGCGGGAACTGATTGTTATACGAATTGACCGATTTCACCGTCACACTGAATTCGTCACGGATATTCCACTCGCCCTTCTGCGGCTCCATCAGCGATACGGCAACACAGCCGCGGCGGTTCAGTTTTGCCACAAGCTCCGCCGTACTGCACATCAGCTTCGCCTGTCCCGGCAAGAGGTATCCCTTTTCGAGACGGTGGCTCACGCTCTCCTGAAATTCTGCTTCCAGCGCATCGGCACACTCGATGATGCGGTTCGGCTCATCGAGGAAAATGCGGCTGTTCTCCGGCAGATACTCAAGAAACGAGACGGTCTCCGGATAAAAATAATGAAGATACTGCTCCGCTCCCTGCAGAATTTCGCCCTCGCCGATCTGATCGCAGATTTCCTCTGCCGCATGGCGGATACGCGCCGCTTCCTCCGTCATCATCTTGTCGCGGAACTTTGTGCTTTGCGCTTTTGCCTCTTTTTTAATCGCTTTCACACCGCGCGCAATCGTGTCCTCAGTTAAGATCAGCTCCGATGCCGGATAGATTGTGATTTCCTCGAGGTTTTCAATCGACCGCTGGCTCTCCGCATCGAAGCTTCGGATGGAATCTATCTCATCGCCCCAGAGCTCAATCCGGATCGGGTTCTGTTCCGTCAGCGGATAAATATCGAGAATGCCGCCGCGGACGGAAAACTGGCCGGTCGACTCCACCTGAAAGGTACTCTCATAGCCGAGCCGCACCAGCTCTTTTCTTATTTTATCCAGATCGAGTTCGCTGTCATTGCGCAGATGGATGCAATGTTTTTCGAACACGCCAAGAGGCAGAAGAAAGTCCATACATCCCCCTACACTGGTGATGATGGTAACTTCCTTCCGCTCAAGAAGTGCCTGGATCACCTGAAGCCGCTGCCGGATCAGCAGATTTCCGTGAATGTCTGCCTGATAGAAAATCAGGTCCTTCGCCGGATAATACAGCGTCTCCGCATCGTACAGCCGGTAATCCTCATATAATTCTTTTGCTTTTAATTCATTTTCCGCGATCAGAAGCCGCACCGGGGCATCCTCGGAGAGACCTGCGATCATGTGGGCTTTCTGGCTTTCCAAACAGCCCGAGATCACCGTCACACCTGCGGTTCCTTTTTTCAGATCACGGAACAGCTCGTCAAAACGGGCAATTTCTTTGATCGGTTCTAATAACGCTTTCATTTTCCTTACTCTGCCGGGTTTGCAGATTTGCGGTTATACTCATTCATAGCTGCGTCCACATCCCCGTTCAGCATCTGCTCGATTGCTTTTGCCGCATGCTCGATCGCCAGATTTACAAGGGGACGTTCGTCTTTCGTAAACGGACTTAACACGTAGTCCGCCAGATCCCAGTTTTTCGGTTTCTCACCGACGCCGACCTTCACACGCATAAAATGGTCGGTGCCAAGATTGGCGATGATGTTTTTGATGCCATTGTGGCCGCCCGCGCTTCCTTTTTTGCGGATACGGATCTGTCCCGGCGCCAGGCTGATATCATCGTAAACCACGATCAGCTCGCTCTCCGGATCCACTTTGTAATAGTTCACCAGCTCCCGCACAGACTCACCGCTCAGATTCATATACGTCATCGGCTTTGCAACGATAACCTTCTGACCTGCGATCATGCCTTTTCCGAACAGAGCCTTGTGGCCTGTACCGGAGGAAGGGATCTGATATTCATCGATCAGATAATCGATGGTATCAAATCCGACATTGTGCTTCGTCCCTTCGTACTGGCGCGTTGGATTTCCCAGACCTACTATAATATACATAAATTCTCCTGTCATCAGACCATTTTCCGGCGCAGTTTTTGTTCACGTCACGGTCAAAACGGATATTCTCCATCCACTTCGCTACTTGCGCATAACCGAATAGCTGCTTCGCCGCACCGAAAAATGATATATTGTTTTTCCATCTGTCATAAAGAAAGAACACGAACAAAAGAGCAGCCTTTTTCCTGCTCTTTTATTCGCTGAAATGCTTCGGCAATGTTTAGTTAAAGTATACCAGTTCGCTCTCCGGTTTCTTGGCCGGTTTGATTTCTTTTGCATACAGAACCGGGCCTTCGCCATCGTAAACCTTCATATAGCCCCATTTTACCGTTGCAGTCACGTCAACCCAGGAACCCATTACGAGAGATTTGGCGCTTGCGCATTTGCAGACATAGCCGATAAAAGAAGTATCATCTGCACAGCAGGTCATTGCCATACGACCCGGGACAAAGAAATCAGCTCCGACGTCTTTGCTCTTTAATACCATACCGCGGAAATGAACAGTCTTGCCCTCGTAACGCTCCGGGTTGTCGCCCATGTCGACATACCAGATTCCGTAATCGGCATCGTCGATTTCGATCACATCGGCATCGGTATCAAACGGCATCTGATCCTCAAAAATGTTGTCAATTTCGCCTTCTTCATTCTCAAACAGAACGTCGCACGCCTGGTTGACTACTTTGATGCTGCGGCGGAAGGATGGAAGCGGATCTTCCGGACGGCAGCGGTTGAACATGACCATATCGGCATTTTTTGCCATCTCCATGAAGACGGATTTCATGTTCTGCATATAGATCTGGAAGCAGCTTGCGTCGACGGTCACGATCTCCTGTACGATGCCCCAACCGCGCGGCAGTTCCATTTCTTCGAGTTTTTTTACGCTCCAGAGCGGGTTGTATTCGAGAATGATTCGCTCCGGGCGGTATTTGCGGTTCAGTTTTTTCAGGTAATCCAGGGTAAACTGCTCTGGTCCTTCTACGATTTCCAGGACGGTGTTGTGTTTGAGCAGTTCTTTTTCGTCGTACTCTACTTCACCTTCTTCGGTTGTGATCAGAAGGGTTGGTCCGTCGATCTGGAAATAGTCCTGTGCTACGGTAAAATTGATAAAAGAGGTTTTTCCACTCTCCAGAAATCCTGTTATGAGATAAATCGGAATTTCTACTTCGTCTTCTTCGTACATTTTGTACCTCCGTTGTCTTTGACGTACTCCCGGAATCTTTCTGCACTTGCTTTTGCGGCTGAGATTCCGGGCGTGCCTTTTGCTTTGTCTCTAAATCAAGAAAAAAGCTGCCACATCGGATTTTGTTTCTGATGCGGCAGCTTCACTACAGTTCACAGGTACCCTGCGGACCGTAATTTTCGCAGCTACTTTGTATTTTTACAGTCCGAACAGCTCTGCCAGCTTATCTTCTGCTAATTTGGAACCGATGACACAGATTCTTCCGGTGAATTCCGGTGCTCCGTCACGTACTTCGTACTCTTCCGGAACCATATCGAAATAGATCCACTGTCCATCGGCGCCTGCTACCATACCTTTGGCCCGAAGAACCATACCATAAGCGGTATCCTCGGAAAGTTTCTTTAAGATGCCTTCGATCTGCTCTTTGGTAAAGGTCTTCACAGTCTCCTGACCCCAGCTTGTGAAAACTTCGTCTGCGTGATGATGGTGATGATGCTCATGACCACAGCCGCACTCGTCATCGTGGTGATGATGATGCTCATGGTCGTGATCATGGCCGCAGCAGCACTCGTCATCATGATCGTGATGATGGTGCTCATGCTCCTCATCGTGGTCATGGCCGCAGCAGCACTCGTCGTGGTCATGATGATGGTGATGATGCTCTTCCTCTTCTACCTGCGCAAGGTTGATGATGGCACCTTCCATCGTATCGAGTACTTTCTTACCACCCAGTACTTCAACCGGTGTGGTAATAATGTGTGCTTCCGGATTCAGTTCGCGGAGCATTTTTACAGCTGCCTCTACTTTTTCGGTATCGGCTTTATCGGTACGGCTCAGGATGATGGTTCCTGCGCTCTTTACCTGATTCTCGAAGAATTCGCCGAAGTTTCTGAGATGCATTTTGCATTTCATAACGTCGACTACGGTTGTTGCGGAATTCAGGGCTACGCCTGCTTCTTTTTCTACACCGTCTACAGCCTTGATGACGTCGGAGAGTTTACCTACGCCGGACGGCTCGATGATGATGCGGTCCGGGTGATATTTGGTGATAACGTCTTTTAATGCTGCGCCGAAGTCTCCCACAAGAGAGCAGCAGATGCAGCCGGAGTTCATTTCACGGATTTCGATACCGGCATCTTTTAAGAAGCCTCCGTCGATTCCGATTTCACCGAATTCGTTCTCGATCAGGACAACCTGCTGGCCTTTCAGTGCGTCTCCGAGGAGTTTTTTGATCAGGGTTGTTTTTCCTGCGCCCAGGAAACCTGAAATAATGTCTATTCTTGTCATTGATTTAACCTCTTTATCTTGTTGATTCCGTTTATAGTTAGCTGCAAAAGGGCCGAAGTTTATCCTCCGCCCCACACTCACGCTTATTATAGCAACCATAGAACAAAAAATCAAGAGAATTTCCCTTGCTTTTTCTGCATTTCACCATTATAATATATTACATGTCTTTTCTACTTTAACGCGTTGAACGGGCAAATCATTTTACCTATGAATGGGGGATTTTTTTATGAGCGGAACGAAAGAAAAAAAACTCAATCTGCCACAGTCACTGCTTTTGCTGCTGCTGATCATCGTATCCGTCGCAGTCTGTATCCGCCTGAAAACCGGCGGTCCTATGATCGGCCTGTTTGCAAGCTGGATTTTTATCTATCTGTTTTGTAAGATTTTCGGTATTTCTTACGCCAACATTGTTGCCGGCGCATACGATGCCATCCGTATGGTCGTCCCGACGCTCTGCCTTCTGATGGCCATCGGTGTCATGATCGGCACCTGGCTGCAGAGTGGCACCATTGCCACCATCATTTCCTGGGGCTTAAAAATGATTAACCCGTCCTGGCTGCTGCCTCTGACGTTGCTGTTCTGCTCCATTTTGAGTATTGTAACCGGTACTTCCTATGGTTCCGTCGGAAGCGCAGGTGTTGCCATGATGGCGATCGGAAACGCCATGGGTATCCATCCTGGCATGGTAGCCGGTGCTGTCATCTGCGGTGCCATGTTCGGTGACAAATTAAGTCCTCTTTCCGATACCACAAACCTTGCTCCGGCCGTTGCAGATGCCAAACTTGGTGATCATATCCGCTCGATGCTCTGGACCACCCTTCCAACATATGTGATAACCTTAATTCTTTTTACTATTCTCGGTTTCCAGCAGACCAGCGGAAGCTATACCGAGGGAAGCATTACCGTTTACATCGATGCTTTAAACGGTGAATTCCAGCTCGGATGGATTACCATGATCCCTGCCATCCTGATTATTGTATTGCTCCTCTGCAAAGTAAATGCGATCTCTGCACTTGGTCTTTCCAGCTTCGCTGCCGGATTTGTTTCCTATTTTGTGCAGCACGATACTCTGCAGGGCATCATCCGCACAGCTTACAACGGTTACACAACCGCAATCGAAGAACCGGTATTACAATCCATCTTAAACCGCGGCGGCATGGGAAGCATGCTCCAGTACGTAGCCATTATCTGCTTTGCTGTCGGCATGGGCGGCATGCTGGAAAAACTCGGTGTACTGGATCACATTCTTCAGGCGATTGTAAAGAGAATCAACAGCGATGGAAGTATGATCCTGGCAACGATGATTGTCGGTTACGTGACCAGCCTCATCAGCTGCTCCCAGCCGATGGCACACGTTCTGACCGGCCGTCTGATGGCACCTGTCTTTCAAGAGCGCAAGGTTGCACCGGAAATTCTTTCCCGCTGCCTCGAAGACTCCGGAACTATGGCTGGTCCTATGATTCCATGGCATGGCTACGGCGTATACATGGCCGGCACACTTGGTGTTGCATGGTCGGCATTTTTCCCGTACTTATTCCTGCTTTACCTGACCCCGGTTTTCAGTATTTTCTATGGATTTACCGGAATTTCCATTAAGCATCTTCCGGAAACCAAAAACAACGAATCAAAAGAAGAGAAATAAGGCAAAAGCAGAAATCGTAACAGAAAATCATAAACAGAAACAGAAACAAAAAAAGAAAAGGAAAAGAGAAAGAATGCAGACAAAACTTGTTCTTCTCGGAACCGGCACACCAAATGCGTGTCCGAATGCCAACGGACCTTCCTCCGCTGTCGTGGTCGGTGACCGTGCTTATCTGGTAGATTTTGGCCCTGGCGTTGTCCGCCAGGCCTCAGCCGCCTATTTTAACGGCGTGGATGCCCTGCGGCCGGATCTTCTGACCGTTGCCTTCTGTACGCACCTTCACACAGACCATACCGCAGGATACCCGGATCTGATTTTTACTCCGTGGGTGCTGGAGCGCCCGGTTCCATTGAAAGTTTTCGGGCCAAAGGGCTTACAGCACATGACCGATCATATCTTACAGGCCTATGAAACCGACATTGATTTCCGAATTCACGGTTTCGAAAAAGCAAACGAATCCGGCTACCGCGTTGAGGTAACAGAAATTGAATCCGGCATTGTCTACCGGGATGACCTGGTTACGGTGGAGGCTTTTCCGGTCAGCCACGGAACACTGGAATGCTACGGCTATAAATTCACCACACCGGACCGCACAATCGTCATCACCGGCGATACCGCTCCGCTGGATCTCGTGGCAGAAAAATCGAAAGGCTGTGATATCCTGCTGCACGAAGTGGAATACGCCGCCGGAATCTCCTGCCGCGAACCAAAATGGCAGAAATACCACCGGGAAGTGCATACGTTAAGCACGGATCTTGCCGGTGTTGCAAAAAAGGCAAATCCGAAACTGCTCGTTACGTATCACCGGATTTACCATATGAATGTACAGGATAACCACAAAAACCTTGCCGCCGAGATGGCATGGCGCGATACTGCGATACTGGATGAAATCCGGGATG
>OLND01003463.1_pt1 | contig 12355 bp, 7 predicted proteins | sample 1672031 | NCBI WGS metagenome assembly OLND01 (sample SAMEA3136638, study PRJEB25190) | human gut metagenome | biome: human gut; feature: human-associated habitat; material: faeces | place: Austria | collected 2013
GCAATTTCCAAACCTCAATTTGGAACAAAATCCCTCGCTGACCGCTCTTGCAATTGAATCAGAGGTTCCCTAGGGTATTTCAGCTTGTTGAAAAATGTCCTTCCGGATCTTTTTCAGCCAGGCTGCAGTCTGTTTCCTCATTTCTGTGCGTTCATACATTATTAAAGCGTAATTCCAGCCGTGTGTCAACCTGCAAACAGCCGCAAATGCGCAAAAAACCGCTGCAAAATGGAACACATTTTGCAGCGGTTTGTTGAATTTTGGATCAGAGGGCGCGGAAGATCAGTAGGAGCAGGAAGCCCATCAGCAGCAGAATGCCCAAGCAGATCGGAACGATCGTGAACAGACCGCTGAAGATCATCGTGGAGATATCGTGCTTTTCCAGCGGGATGCCCTCCTCCGGCGCTTCCTCGGACTCACCGCTGCGCTCCTTCTGGAAGGCGCGGGCCCGGGCGAGCTTTTTGCGGAACATCACGCCGCCCATCAGGCTGCGCCGCTCCGGCAGCTCCGGAAACTTCAGTGTTCTTCCCTGCGGCTCGTTCTGCTCGACGGCCTCAGGCTGCTCGGCATCCTGACGCTCCCCACTGCCCGTCTTGCGCTCACACATTGGTGTGCAGCTTGTGGTGGCAGGCTACGAAGTGGTTCGGCGTGACCTCCTCCCAGTCAGGGACGACGTGGGTGCAGATCTCGGTGCAGTACTTGCAGCGCGTGTGGAACTTGCAGCCCTTCGGCGGATTGACCGGACTGGGGATATCGCCCTCGAGCACCGCCAGATCGCGCTTTTCCTCCGTCGTCGGGATGGATTCGAGCAGAGCCTCGGTATACGGATGCATCGGGTGGTCAAAGATCTCCTGCGAGTCGGCAAGCTCGACGAGATTGCCCAGATACATAACGCCGATGCGGTCGGAGATATACTTAACGACCGACAGATCGTGCGTGATGAACAGGTAGGTCAGGTGCTGCTGCTCCTTCAGGTCCTGCAGCAGGTTGATGATCTGCGACTGGATGGAAACGTCCAGAGCCGAAACGGCTTCGTCGCAGACGACAAACTTCGGATGAACGGCAAGGCTGCGGGCAATGCCGATTCTCTGGCGCTGACCGCCGGAGAACTGATGCGGATAGCGATGCAGGAAATAGGGAGCCAGGCCGCAGTCCTCCATGGTCTGCAGGATCTCCTCATGCATACGCTCGTTGGCCTTCTTGCAGTACTTGTGCGCCAGCAGGCCCTCGCCGATGATGTTGGCAACGGTCATACGGGGGTTCAGGGAGGAATACGGATCCTGGAAGATATACTGCATCTGGCAGCGCAGGGTACGGACCTCCGGATAGGTCAGGCGGGCCAGGTCGATGCCGTCATCGAGCAGGGCCTCGTGCTTCTGGAACTCGGGGTCGGCGGCGTACTTCGCACGCATGGCATCGATACGCGTATCAACCTTTGCAATCTCGGCACGGGCGGCCTCGACGAGCTTGTCATGCGCAGCGACCTTCTCTGCCAGCTTGTCAAGCTTGCCCTTGCGGCTGTCATAGCCTCTCTCGCCCGCTTTGAGCTTCGAGAGCTTGAAGGCCTCCTCGTCATAGTTGAGCTTGACGGGGGCGCGCTTCTCGATGGCCTTGTGCAGGTCACAGCAGCGGTCATGGCGCTCGGAGAAGATCTTCATGACCGGGCCGAGGTCCTTGGCGGTGATAAAGCCGCCAATGACATTCACGATGTTCAGATAGGCATCGTTCGCAGCCTTCTTCGCAGCCGTGAGATCGTTGTGCATGTGCAGGCGCTTCTGCTCATCGGCAGCATCATAGGCCTTCTGCATCTCGTCGCGCTTCTTTTCGAGCGCGGCCAGCTCATGCAGGCCGTGGGGCAGATGGCGGATGGTCTTTTCGATATACTCGGGAGCCAGCTCATCACGGGACGCGCCATAGTACATCGTCTTGCCGTCGGTCTGACGGTAGAGCTGCAGCAGCGTGCGTCCGAACGTGGACTTGCCGCAGCCGGACTCGCCGACGAGGCCGACCGTTTCGCCTTCGTAGATATTCAGGCTGATGCCGTCGTTCGCCTTGACGTACAAGCCCTTCTTTTTGCCGACCGGGAAATACTGCCGCAGGTCCGTGATCTTAAGAAGAACATTATTTCTTTCCATGCCGGTCCTCCTTCCGCGGGTAGAAGCAGCGAACCTGCTGCGTCTCGCTGACGTGAATCATCTCGGGCTCCTCATTGAGGCAGCGCTCCGTGGCGTATTTGCAGCGCGGGGCGAACTTGCAGCCCTTCGGGAGCTTCAGAGGGTGCGGCACTGCGCCGGGGATGGCATCCAGACGCGTATGCGTCGGGGTGCTCAGGCGCGGAATGGAGTTCATCAGGCCCTCGGTGTAGGGATGAGAGAACTCAGCGTCCATGAAGATTGTACCGGCGGGCGCCATCTCCACGACCTGACCGCAGTACATAACGGCCACGTCATCCGCGATCTGGCGGATAACACCGAGGTCGTGGGTGATGAAGATGATCGAGGTGCCGTGCTCTTCCTTCAGATCGTTCATGAGCTTCAGGATCTGCGCCTGAATCGTAACGTCCAGAGCCGTGGTGGGCTCGTCCGCGATGAGCAGCTTCGGCTTGCAGGCCAGTGCCATGGCGATCATGACACGCTGACGCATACCGCCGGACAGCTGATGCGGATACTGCTTGGCAACGATGTGCGGATTCGGGATCTTGACATCGGCCAGCATTTCAATGACCTTTGCGGCAGCCTGCTTCTTCGTCATACCCTGATGGATAATGAACGGCTCACTGACCTGACGGGACACGGTGAAGACCGGGTTCAGGCTGGTCATCGGCTCCTGGAAGATGACGGAGATATCATTGCCGCGGACGGAATACATTTCCTTCTCGGTGAGCTTCGTGAGGTCACGGCCCTCGAAGAGGATCTCGCCGCTGTCGATATAGCCGTTGCCGTCGAGAAGCTGCAGGATGCTCATGGCGGAGACGCTTTTGCCGGAGCCGGACTCGCCGACAACGCCAAGCGTGCGTCCGGTCTCAACGGAATAGGAAACGCCGTTGACCGCCTTGACAATACCCTTCTTCGTGCGGAAGAAAGTATGCAAATCTTTTAATTCAAGTAATGCCATATCTCTTCCCTCCCTTATTTATCGCGGTCAGACTTCGGATCCATGACGTCACGGAGCGTATCGCCGACGATGTTGATGCAGATACAGGTGATCGCAAGGAAGATCGCCGGGAACAGCCAGCGCCACCAGAAGTTCTTGATGACGGTGGAGTTGTTTGCGCCGTTGAGCATATTGCCCCATGTCGGACGCGGGTAGGTGACGCCGAAGCCGAGGTAGCTCAGCGTGGACTCCGTCAGCATGCAGGTCGCAAAGTCGAGCGTCAGCGTGACGAAGATGACCGAGACAATGTTCGGCAGGATATGACGGAATGCGATGCGGGACTCGCGCAGGCCCATGGCCTTGGCGGCCGTGACATACTCCTGCTCGCGGGCGAGGAGGATCTGGCCGCGAACGAGGCGGGCCAGGCCGGTCCAGCTCAGCAGGCCAAGGATGACCATGAGGATGAAGATTTTTTCATTCTCGCTGATGTCCATCTGCGCCATGAGGGCGGACAGGATCATCGCGAACGGCAGGAACGGAATGGCGCCGAAGATCTCGGTGAAGCGCATCAGGAACATATCGACCTTGCCGCCGAAGTAGCCGGAGATACAGCCGATGATGATGCCGATGATCGTGGAGATGATAACGGCGATCGCACCGATGGTCATCGTCATCTTACCGCCCTGAATGATACGCAGGGCAACGTTCGCGCCGTAGTTATCCGTGCCGAAGAGGTAGCCCTTCAGGCCCCACTTGCCCATGAGCTCGTGGTTGGAATCGACCGCGTAGCTCTGGAACGCGCCGCCGAAGATGTCGGACGCGCCCTGTGCGTCGTCGGGGACCTTGCACTGGCCGAGGGTGTTGCTGCCCCAGGAGAACACACGGCCCTCGCTGGTCAGCGCGGTGTAGTGATAGGTGCCGGAGACGATCTTGACGATCTCTTCGCCCTCATGCAGCTTGGGCATGGCCTTGCTGCTCGTGTCGAAGTCGCCGACGAAGCCGACGGTACCGTCGTCGAGCAGGGCGCAGACCGTCTTGCTCGTGGCATAGATGCTCGTGATCTTGCGGCCATTCAGGAACTCGCGCAGGGGAACCGTGGCGGAGCCCATGTTGTCGCGCATCTGATCATACAGGCCGCGCTTGCCGGTGTAGACGGAGTTGCCGTCCGTCACCGCGACGACATAGTTCAGCGTGAAGTCGATATCCGTGAGCTTGCCGTCCAGCGTGGCTACGGTGTCGAAGTTCTGATAGGTGTTCTTGTTGCCCCACATATACAGGGTGCCGTCGTTCATCAGGATGGCCGTGGCCTGATAGCCGCAGGTAATCTTCTTGATGTTGGAGGCATCGATGGTGCCGTTGAGGAGCTCGTCCGGCTCGGGAGCGATGTTGGGGTTCACCGCCGGGTCAAAGTAGCCGTACTGGCCGAGCTTGTTTGCGCCCCAGGCGTAGACCTTGCCGTTCTCACCGACAGCAACGATGTGATCGATACCGGCAGCGACCCAGGCGATCTTCTGAACCTCTTCCGGGATATCGGCGACGTCAATGCCCGTCGTGCCGAGGCCCGTTGCGCCCCAGACGTAGACCTTGCCCGCGTTGGAAAGGCCGACGGAGAAGCTTCCGTAGCTGTCGATCATCTTGATGTCGTTCTTCAGCTCGCTCGGGACGGAGAGCATGGACATCGTGGGCGGCAGGTTGGCCTGCGTGACTTCAGTATAGGTGTCAGTGTAGGTCGTCATGAACAGCGGGCCGATGAAGACCAGCAGGAACATGGCGATGACCACGCAGAGGGCGCCTACGGCGAGCTTGCGCTCCATAAAGCCGCGGACGATCTGCTTGACCGGGCTGACAATCTCTTCGACGTCGTTTTTGGCTGCGCGCTTGGCCTCGATATCATCGGCCAGGCCCTTGCTGCCGCCAAAGAAGAGGCGGCCGAGCCAGCTGCGCTTCGCGGAGGAATTCTTCTTGCTCATGCTCTTACCCCCTTACTTGTTGACTCTGACGCGCGGGTCGACCAGGCCATAGACAATGTCAATGACAAGGTTGCCGAGCAGCGCGACGACGACATAGAACAACTGCATCAGGATCGTAACATCGTAGTCCGAGGTACGCAGGGACGAGATCATGAGCTTGCCCATGCCGTTGAGGCCGAACATGTCTTCAAAGATCAGGGAGCCCGCAAAGATGCTGGTGAACCAGCCGACGATCATCGTAACGATGGGGATCAGGGCGTTGCGCCATGCGTGAGAATAGATAACGGTCTTTTCCTTGACGCCCTTGGCGCGCGCGGTACGGATGCAGTCCATGGACAGAGCATCGATCATGGAGGCACGGACGTAGCGCGTCATGCTGCCCAGAGAGCAGAACGTCATGGTGATGAGCGGGAGGGCCAGATAGTACATGCGGTCGGTGAACCACTTGAAGCCCTCGTAGCTGCTGCCCGGTGTCTTCATGCCGCTGGCCGGGAACCAGCCGAGCAGAGCGCAGAAGACCCAGATAAACAGAATACAGATAATGAAGCTCGGCAAGCTGTAGCCGATGATGGTAAAGACCTGTGTGAAGCGGTCGAATTTGCTGTTTTTGCGCACGGCGCAGGCGATACCAAGCGGAATGGTGATGGCCAGCGCCAGAATCGTGGCGAAGATGTTGATGAAGATCGTGTTCTTCATCGGAGCGGCGACAACGTTAACTACATCTTTTTTGTACTGATAGGAATAGCCGAAGTTGCCCTGCAGGAGGCCATTGAGCTTGCCTTCCTTGCCAGTGTAGGGGTTATCCGCATAGGGATACAGGCCGACCCAGCGCAGATAGCGGAGGATCATGTTGTTGGTTTCGGTGCCGTAGCTGATCTGATACATTTCGTACCGTTCCTCGAACCACTTGGCCTGTGCCTCGGCGGACATACCGGCGAGCTGCTGCTTCATGGCGACCTGATCGGCCTTCGCATCGGTATAGGCGCGGTTGCTCGGGGTCAGGTTGTAGATCATGAAAATCACGATCGATAGGATAAACAGGACCAGGAACATGTAGCCGATTCGCTTGAGAACGTATTTGAACATAAGGTACTCTCCAGTCTGTCGCCCGCACGACAGTAGATTTGGCAGCGCGGGGAATCAATCGTCCCCGGTGCCATGCCGGGGCAATCTGTTTCTGCGCGGGTCAGGATCAGGCTGCGGCGGGACCGCAAGCCGCGGGGATAGGGTGTATCTGAAAAGCCGCTTCTGCACAAGAGCGGATCCGGGAAGAATGCGGCACTTTACCGGGCTGGACCACAGGGCGGGCTTTCAGATACACCCTATGGATAAACATGCGCGCCAGAGGTGATAACTGTGAAAAGAAGTTATTTGACAGTGCGCCGTGATACACAGGGTTTTGAATCCACAATCACGGGACGGGGGCGAACCCCCATCCCGTGATCTCGGATACTTGATGCGTCAGTCAGGCCTGAGGGCCTGCCGCCATTAGCTCAGCCAGTAGATATCGGCCTCGTCCTTCAGATAAGCAATGGAGTTGTTCTCATAGAAGGAGGGATCGATGGACCAGTTGTAAGAGTAGTCGTATGCAGCGGAGGTGAAGCCGGTTGCATAGTTGAAGCAGCTGTACATCGGGGTGCCGGAATAGAAGCCGTACACAGCCTGCTGATAGAACTCGTCGAGCATCGGATTGAAGTCGCCCGTGGTCTTCTGGATCACGATACCGGCAGCGGCGATGTTAGCGCCCTGCTCGAAGTCGGTGACCAGCAGATCAGAGAAGGCGTTATCGGTGGTGCCGTACCAGTTGAGGACCAGCGGCATGTAGTAATCGTCGCCGACCTTCGTGGTCACATAAGCGCCGTCGATGGACTTGTAGGTCTTGTCGTTCTCGTCGGCATACTCAGCCGGGATCTTCTTGTAGCGGACGCCCTCAACGTAAGGCTCGCCGTTTGCATCATAGATCCAGCCGTCAGCCTCGAGGACTGCGATGGCGGTATCGGCAGAGGTGTCATACGCGTTCAGCAGCATGCCGTTGGCAGCAGCTTCCTTGTACATCCAGGAGCCAGCGTAGTAAGCGCCGTCAACAACGCCGCCGTAGCCGCCGGTGAAGGTCTTCGCGAAGGAAGCACGATCCAGGCAGTAGGTGATGGCCTGACGGACAGCAGTGAACTGAGCGGGGCCATAGTCGTTACGGAACTGCAGCTTGCCGTAGCCGGCGCGGCTGTAGTGGGTGTAAACGAAAGCGCCGTTGGAGTTGTCGCAGGCAGCGACAGCCTCGTCGGTCTCGGCACCGCCGGTGATGCCCATGAGGACGTCAACGCCGCCGGACTTCAGATCGTCGAGCTGGGTAGCGGAGACGCTCTTCTTGTAGATGACCTTCGCGATGGAGGGCTTTACGCCTTCGTAGTTGCCGGGGAAGTTCGGGTTCAGGGTCAGGATCGCGGACTTATCGCCCTCGTCATAGGACTCCACAACATACGGGCCGGAGCACGCATAGGTGGTGTCGGTGTTGTTGGAAGAAGCAACGATATGAGCAGCCATGTCGAAGCTGTCGCCGGTCTTGTTGTAGAAGCCGTCGGTGAAGTAGCAGCCTTCGCCGTCGTCAGCGATGTCGTAGTCGCCGCACCACAGTTCCTTGACGAACGGGGAGAAGCCGGCATAGCTGATGGCATAGTAGTAGTTCGCATACTCAGCCTTAACGGTGACGGAGAACTGGTTGTCGGCCAGCAGGCGCAGGCCGGCAAAGGTCTTGGAGACGCCGTCGCCCTCGTTGGTGCCGTCGTAAGCGTTGAATTCCTCAAAGCCGGCCATCGTCAGGCCAGCCTGGCGATCCTTGCCCTCAGCCTCGGCGGCGACGAGGGTAGAGAAGACCATGGGGAAGTACAGATAGTTCTTCGCGGTGACGGGGGTGCCGTCGCTGAAGACCAGACCGTCGTTCAGGGTGATGGTGTAGGTGAGGGTGCCATCCTCATTCTCAACCTTGTCAAGCTGCTTGACGACCGTCTTGTTGACCTCGAAGCCGCCTTCCTTGGTGGTGGCGACAGTTTCCAAGCCGTTGATGAGGTTGTCAACGTCAAGGTCAGCAGCACCGGGGTTGGAGCCGCCGAACGGGGAATAGCGGAACTTGCCGGACAGGTCGGTGGTGTTGCCGATGATGATGTCGTTGTCGGCCTTCTCACTCGTCCAGTCGATCAGAGCCTTTGCCGGGCCCCAGTACGGGTTCGTCGGATGCTCGTCAACGCCCTTGATCTTTGCGTTGTAAACATCGTAGTACTCGTTGCTGTAGAGGGGGATCTCCGGGAGGAGATAGTTCCAACGGGTCATGTAGTACTTCCACCAGGCGGCGTAGACGTCGTCCTCGGTCTCGTACTGGGAGTTCTCGGGAACAGCGGTCTTGTAGACCATTGCCATGGACAGGAAGTCCATGCCGAGCTCATAGGTCTTGCCCTCGTACTCGACGTAAGCCAGACCGGTGGTCGGATCCTCCTGCACGTCGTCGATCGTGACCTTGTCGCCGATCTCATCGTACAGCTCGGTGTAATCCTTGCCCCACTCCTTGCCGTTCAGGAGCTGCGCAGCGGACGGCTTGTACTCGTCAGCCGGCTGCTCCTGCGTCTCAGTGGGAGTCTCTTCGCTGCCCTGCGTGGGGGCATCGGTTTCTTCGTCTGCCTTCTTGCAGCCGGCGAACACGGTGACAACCATGACCAGAGCGAGAACCAGAGTCAGAAGCTTGAGAAGATTCTTTTTCATTGCGTTACCTCCTACAAAAATTTGTATATTATGCTGTGATATTCACAGATAATATCGAGCAGAGCACTTGTGTCCGCATGCAGCGGACAACCCTTGGATGCTTTCTGAAAAGTTTGGTAATACTATAGCACAATTCCCTTGCAGAATCAACAAAAAAGAACGAATTTTTTTCCCTTTGAAAATCTTCTGTGAATTTTTATAGCAGACTGGTGGATAATTTTTTTGATTTCATGAAATGTTCACAAGATACGCGCATTCTGACACGACCTGCCGAAAATCACGTTTTCTGTCATCCACCGCTCGGGGACTATGCAAGGTGCATTCAGGCCTCGGCAGGTCTGTTTTCCCGGATCCAGTCGCGGATACCGGAGCCGACCTCGCGGATGCAGCCGTCCTCGTACGGTATACGCAGACCGACGCTTTGGCACAAATCGGCGAACGTCTTTGTTCCTGCCTGGTCGACAAAGGCCAGATATTTCTCCCACGCTGCCCTGCGGTCCTGCAGAGAGAGCGTCCAGACCTGGAACGCGACCGTACCTGCCATACAATAATCAATATAGTACAGCGGATTGAGATAAATGTGCGGTTTCCACTGCCAGTGGGCGTAGCGGCCGTAGAAGGGCAGGCCGTCCATGCTCAGCCAGGGGCGGTACTTCTTCTCGAGCTTCTCCCACACGCTGTGGCGCTCATCCGGCGTCAGGTCCTCATTTTCATACATCAAATGCTGGAATTCATCCACCATGCAGCCATAGGGGATAAAATCGAGGCTGTCTTCACAGTGGGCAAGCTCGTATTTTGCCGTTTGCGCGCCGAAGAAATATTTATGATAATCCTGCGTCAGAAATTCCATGCTCATGGAGTGGCATTCGCAGGCCTCGATGGTCGGTTCGCGCAGGTCCGGGTAGATATCGCTGTTCATTGCGCGGTAAAATGCGAAGGCGTGACCGGCCTCGTGGGTCAGCACATCGACGTCTCCGGCTGTGCCGTTAAAGTTCGAGAAGATAAACGGAGCCTTGTATTTTTCAAACATCGTACAGTAGCCGCCGGGGGCCTTGCCCTCGCGGGAGAGCACGTCGAGCAGCTCGTTGTCGTAGAGGAAGTCGACGAATTCCTTCGTCTCCGGGCTGAGCTCCTCATACATTCTGCGGCCTGCGGCGAGGATCTCCTCCGCCGTGCCCTCCGGGGCCGGGTTGCCGTCCGGGAAGCGGAACTTGTCGTCGTAAATGTACAGGCGGTCGACGCCGATGCGCTTGCGCTGGGCCTCCTTGACCTCCGCAATGATGGGGACAAGATCGTTTGCGATCTGGTCGCGGAAGGCCGCCAGCTCCTTCTGTCCATAGCAGTTGCGGCCGAGGCGGTCATAGCCGAGCTGAATGAAGTTCGGATAGCCAAGCATGCGGCCCTGCGCATTGCGGTTGTGGACGAGCTTGTCATAGATCTCGTCCAGCTCCGCGCGGTTTGCATCAAAGACCTTGCCCTCGGCCTCGTAAGCGGCGCGGCGTACGGCGCGGTCGGCGCTGACCTTGTACTTGCCGAGCATCGGCATGGGCATGGTCTTGCCGTCAAATTCCACGGTCATGTTGGCATAGAGCTTCTGATAGCGGGACGTCAGGCGGTTTTCCTCCTGCATAAGCTCCACAAGCTCCGGCTTGAAGCTGCGGCGGCTGATCTCGAGCTTCAGGAACAGCAGGCTGCCGTAATGGGCCTCCAGCTCCGGGCGGAACTTCGAGTCCAGCATGGCCTCGTTCAGGCGCTGGAAATAGACGCTCAGCTGAGGCCAGCTCTCGTCGAAGAACGTTGACTCGGCGTCATAGAATTCATCGCGCGTGTCGATGGTATGGCGGGCACTGGCAAGGCTTCCCATCGTGTTGAATTCCACGGACAGGTCCGTAACGCGGTCGTACTGCGCGATCTGCTCCTGCGCGCTTTCGGCGGCGAGGAAGGCCTCGGTGCAGGCCGTCAGGTTCGCCTTCATGGCTTCCAGGTCGGGACGGGAATAGGGCATTGCAGAAAACTTCATGGGATCGCTCCTTTCGTATCGTTTGGGGTGTCGCCGGGAGATATTTCTACTCTATAGAGATATGCGCTTCGGGATCCGACGGTTCCAGCAGGCAGAAGCCGCCGCGCATCAGGACGACCTCACCCGTGGGCGACGGCGCCGCGCTTTCGGCAAAGCGGACACGGCCTGCAGGCAGGACCCACTCCCCGATGGAATGGTTCACGCACACGACGACGCGCTCGCCTCCAATCGAGCGGGAAAAGGCGATGCGGCCGTTTCCGGCGGCCAGCACGCGCAGGCCGCCGCGCCGCAGGGCCTCGCTGCTGCCGCGCAGGGCGGTCATCATGCGGTAATAGGCCCGCAGCTCCTCGTCCTCGTGCCCCCACGGATAGCAGACGCGGCAGAACGGATCCTCAAAGCCCTCCATCCCGGCCTCGTCGCCGTAGTAGATGCAGGGCATACCGGGCAGTGTAAACTGCAGGAAGGCCGCCATGCGCAGCCGCATCAGGGCGGTCTTGCGCTGCACCGGCGTCATGCGGCGGCGCGCCCGCTCGTCCTTCGTGCCGCAAAACGGCTCGCCCAGCACGGTCAGGATGCGCGGCGTGTCATGCGTGCCGAGGTGGTTCATCACGCAGGAGAGCACCTCGGGCGGGTAATTCTCCGCCAGCGTCATCAGGCTTTCGCCCAGCGCCGTGCCGTCATCCGCATCCGTCAGGAAGGCCACAATGGCGTTGCGCCACGGGTAATTCATGACAGAATCCAGCTCGCCGTCGACAAAATAGCGGCGGGAAACGCCATAGGCACGCTTGTTCGACGCGTCCTCCCAGACCTCGCCGAGCAGCAGGCTCTGCGGGTCGATCTGACGCATCCGACGGCGCAGGCGGCGGACAAATTCATCCGGCAGCTCGTCGACGACGTCGAGCCGGAAGCCGTCCGCGCCGAGGCGCAGCCAGTGGGCGATGACGGAGTCCTCATCCTCGATAATATAATGGAGATACGTCTCGTCCAGCTCCTCGACGCACGGGAGCGTGCGGATGCCCCACCAGGCCTCGTAATCGTCGGGATAATGGTGGAAGCGATACCAGCGGCGGTACGGCGAATTCGGGTCGGACGCCGCGCCGTGGCCAAACACATGCTTCGCGTCAAAATAGACGCTGTTGCTGCCCGTGTGGGAGAACACCCCGTCGAGAATGACGCGCATGCCGCGCGCGTGAGCCTCGTCGCACAGGGTGCGGAAGTCCTCCTCCGTGCCGAGCATGGGGTCCGGGCGGCGATAATCCGCCGTATCATAGCGGTGATTCGACCACGCCATGAAGATCGGGTTCAGGTAGAGAACGCCGACGCCCAGCTCCTGCAGATACGGCAGCTTTTCGCGGATGCCCGCGAAATTTCCGCCGAAAAAATCGTTGTTGCGCACCTCGCCCTGCGCATCGGGGCGGTACTCCGGCAGCTCATCGGGGCTTTCGTGCACCCAGAACGGCTGGAGCTTATAGGTCAGGTCGCAGCTCCCGCTGCGGGCGAAGCGGTCCGGGAAGATCTGATA
>OLND01003465.1_pt1 | contig 12351 bp, 13 predicted proteins | sample 1672031 | NCBI WGS metagenome assembly OLND01 (sample SAMEA3136638, study PRJEB25190) | human gut metagenome | biome: human gut; feature: human-associated habitat; material: faeces | place: Austria | collected 2013
GAGCGCGACCCTTTTGCTCTCGGCAACAACGCCGAACTGCATATTTCTTGCCGAAACACCGAAAATACTGCAAACCGCGCTCATAATCCCTGTAAAAGTCGTATACTAATCCTCGACCTTTAAGGCGGTACGGAGAGACCGACAAGGTGCGCAGCATAGCTTTCCCAGGATAACGTGCGCCTTTGTCCCCGACGAAGGCGTTTTTTCGTATATGCTGCCCGAGCGGAAGGATGATTTTGAGCGAGATAGCGAACAAGCTCTTGGAGGGAACGTCGAAGCCCGCGCCCCGGCCGGCGGCGCTCGTGCTGGAGGACGGCGCGGCGTTCCGCGGCACGGCGTGCGGCGCGCCCGGCGAGGTGTACGGCGAGATCTGCTTCAACACGTCGCTCGAGGGCTACCTCGAGGTGATAACCGACCCGTCCTACGCCGGCCAGATAATCGCCATGACGTATCCGCAGATCGGCAACTACGGCGTGAACCCCGATGACGCCCAGGCGGGAGAGCCCGCGTTGCGCGGCCTCGTGGTGCGCGACATGTGCGCGGCGCCGTCGAACTGGCGCAGCGCGCAGAGCCTGCCCGACTACCTGCGCGAGCACGACGTCGTGGCCGTGGAGGGCGTGGACACCCGCGCGCTCGTGCGCCACGTGCGCGACTGCGGCGCGCAGCGCGCGGTGCTCTCCACCGTCGACGTGGACGAGGCGAGCCTCTTGGCGAAGGTGCGCGCGAGCGAGCCCCTCGTGGGGCAGAACCTCGCCGCCACGGTGTCGTGCGCGGAGCCATACGCCGTGGGCGCGGGCGACCTGCCTGCGAGCCATGCGTTCGCCGTCGCGCCGGCCGCGTCCGCGCGCCACCGCGTGGTCGCCTACGACTGCGGCGCGAAGCGCTCCATTCTCCAGAACCTCGTGCGCTCGGGCTGCGAGCTCACGGTCGTGCCGTGGGACACGCCGGCGGAAGAGGTGCTGGCCATGGAACCCGACGGCGTGTTCCTGTCGAACGGCCCCGGCGACCCCGAGGCTGTGGAGGGCACGTACTCCCAGGTGGAGAAGTTGCTGGGAGAGGTGCCCGTGTTCGGCATCTGCCTCGGGCACCAGATGATCGCGAAGGCCGCCGGCGCCGGGATCGAGAAGCTCAAGTTCGGCCACCGCGGCGGCAACCATCCCGTGATGAACCTGCTCACGGGCCGCGTGGAGATCACGGCGCAGAACCACGGCTTCGGCCTTCTGTTTCCCAGCCTGGGCGCGCTCGTGCCGGAGCTCTCGGGCGGCTTCAAGGGCCACGAGGACGACCTGCGCTTCTGGGCGCGCTCCGGCATCGCGCCGGTCGTGGACAACGAGCGCTTCGGCCGCATCCGCCTCACGCACGTGAACCTCAACGACGGCACGGCCGAGGGCGTCGCCTTCCTCGACATCCCCGCGTTCAGCGTGCAGTACCATCCCGAGGCCTCGCCCGGGCCCACCGACGCACACTACCTGTTCACCGCCTTCGGCCGCCTGATGGACGGCCGCGAGGACTACCTGGACATCGATATCGCCGCCGACCGCCTGGCCGGCTGGACGTTCGGCGAGCAGGCTGCCACCGTAGCCGGCGCCCCGGCAACGGGGCAGGGAAGCCGTCAGGCAGGAGGGGAGGACTAATGCCTAAGCGCACCGACATCGACACCATCCTCGTCATCGGCAGCGGCCCCATCGTCATCGGGCAGGCGTGCGAGTTCGACTACTCGGGCGCGCAGGCCTGCAAGGTGCTGAAGGCCGACGGCTACCGCGTGGTGCTCGTGAACAGCAACCCCGCCACCATCATGACCGACCCGGGCCTGGCCGACCGCACCTACGTGGAGCCCATCACGCCCGAGTTCGTGGAGCAGGTCATCGCCAAGGAGCGCCCCGACGCGCTGCTGCCCACGCTCGGCGGCCAGACCGGCCTCAACACGGCCGTCGACCTCGCGCGCGCCGGCGTGCTGGAGAAGTACGGCGTGGAGATGATCGGCTGCGACCTGGCCGCCATCGAGCGCGGCGAGGACCGCAAGCTCTTCAACGAGTGCATGGCCGAGCTCGGCATCGAGACGTCGCGCTCGGGCTACGCCTACTCCCTGGCCGACGCCGAGGCCATCGTGGCCGAGCTCGGCTACCCCGTGGTGCTGCGCCCCTCGTTCACGCTCGGCGGCGCGGGCGGCGGCATCGCGCACGACCCGGCCGAGCTGCACGAGATCGTGGGGCAGGGCCTGGAGCTGTCGCCGGCCGGCGAGGTGCTCGTGGAGGAGAGCATCGAGGGCTGGAAGGAATACGAGATGGAGGTCATGCGCGACCATGCCGGCAACGGCATCATCGTGTGCTCCATCGAGAACTTCGACGCCATGGGCGTGCACACGGGCGACTCCATCACGGTGGCCCCCGCGCAGACGCTCTCCGACGTGGAGTACCAGCGCATGCGCGCCGCGTCGCTCGCCATCCTGGAGAAGATCGGCGTGGAGACCGGCGGCTCCAACGTGCAGTTCGCCGTCAACCCCGACAACGGGCGCATGATCGTGATCGAGATGAACCCCCGCGTGTCGCGCTCCTCGGCGCTTGCGTCGAAGGCCACGGGCTTCCCCATCGCGAAGGCGGCGGCGAAGCTGGCCGTGGGCTACACGCTCGACGAGATCGTGAACGACATCACGAAGGCCACCCCGGCGTGCTTCGAGCCGTCAATCGACTACTGCGTGGTGAAGGTTCCGCGCTTCGCGTTCGAGAAGTTCCAGGGCACCGACGACACGCTGTCCACGCGCATGAAGGCCGTGGGCGAGGTCATGGCCATCGGCCGCACGTTCGAGGAGGCGCTCGGCAAGGCCATGCGCTCGCTCGAGAACGGCCGTGCGGGCCTGGGCGCGGACGGGAAGGACGCCGGCCTGCCGGACGGCGAGGCGTTCGACGACCTCGTGGCGCGTCCCACGGCCGACCGCGTGTTCTACCTGGCCGAGGCGCTGCGCCGCGGCTGGACGGTGGAGCGCGTGTGCGCGGCCACCGGCATCGACCCCTTCTTCATCGCGCGCATGGCCGACATCGTGCGCGTGCAGGAGAACCTGCGCGGCATGCACCTCGACGAGCTGGATGCCGACGCGTTCCGCCTGCTCAAGCGCATGGGCCTCTCCGACGCGCAGATCGCGCACCTCACGGGCTCCGACGAGCTCACCGTGCGCACGTGCCGGAAGCTTCTGGGCGTGAGGCCGGCGTTCAAGACCGTCGACACCTGCGCGGCCGAGTTCCCCAGCTCCACGGCTTACCACTACAAGACCTACGACGCCGACGAGACCGAGGTCGCGCCGAAGACGCGCAAGCGCGCGATGATCCTGGGAGCCGGCCCGAACCGCATCGGCCAGGGCATCGAGTTCGACTACTGCTGCGTGCATGCGAGCTACGCGCTTGCCGAGGCCGGCTTCGAGACCATCATGGTGAACTGCAACCCCGAGACCGTGTCCACCGACTACGACACGTCCGACAAGCTCTACTTCGAGCCGCTCACGTTCGAGGACGTCATGGACATCGTGGACGTCGAGCGCCCGGACGGCGTGGTGGTCACGCTCGGCGGCCAGACGCCGCTCAAGCTGGCGAACGCGCTCGCGGAGGCGGGGGTGCCCATCATGGGGACCTCGCCGGAGGCCATCGATTTGGCCGAGGACCGCGACCGCTTCAGCGCCATCCTCGACGAGATGGCCATCACCTACCCGGCCGCCGGCATGGCCTCCACCTACCAGGAGGCCTGCGTCGTGGCCGACCAGATAGGGTTCCCCCTGCTCGTGCGCCCCAGCTACGTGCTGGGCGGGCGCGGCATGGGCATCGTCTACGACGGCGCGCAGCTGGAGAAATACATGGCCGAGGCCGCGAAGATATCGCCCGACCATCCGGTGTACCTCGACCGCTTCCTCGAGGGGGCGGTGGAGGTGGACCTCGACGCGCTCTGCGACGGCGAGGCGGTGTACGTGGGCGGCGTGCTCGAGCACATCGAGATGGCCGGCATCCACTCGGGCGACTCGGCCTGCTGCACGCCGCCGTTCGCGCTGTCCGAGGCGCTGGTGTCGCAGCTGCGAAGCGTCGCGCGCGACCTGGCGCTGCGCCTGGGCGTGGTGGGCCTCATCAACATCCAGTTCGCCATCAAGGACCAGGTCATCTACATCATCGAGGCCAACCCGCGCGCCAGCCGCACCGTGCCGTTCGTGTCCAAGGCCACCGGCGTGCCGCTGGCGAAGATGGCCGCGCGCATCATGGCGGGCGAGAAGATCGCCGATTTGGGCCTGCCTCCCGACGACCGGCGCCTCGAGCACTACAGCGTGAAGGAGGCCGTCATGCCCTTCGGCCGCTTCCCCGGCGCGGACACGGTGCTCGGCCCCGAGATGAAGTCCACCGGCGAGGTCATGGGCATCGCCGGCAACTTCCCGGCCGCGTTCGCGAAGACGCAGCTGGCCATCAGCTACGCGCTGCCCGAGGGCGGCACCGTGTTCATCAGCGTGTGCGACCGCGACAAGCGCGCCATCGTGTCCATCGCGCGCGACATCGTGCGCCTGGGCTTCAAGGTGGTGGCCACGGGAGGCACGGCCCGCGCCCTGCGCGCGGCGGGCGTGGACTGCGAGGAAGTGAAGAAGGTGCACGAGGGCGCCCCCAACGTGCTCGACCGCATCGCCGCCGGCGAGATAGCGCTCATGATCAACACGCCGTTCGGCCATGCCACGCGCGCCGACGGCTACGAGCTGCGCCTCGAGGCCGTGAAGCACGGCGTGACCCACGTCACGAACCTGGCCGGCGCCCAGGCCATGGTTGCCGGCATGGAGATGGCCCGCGCGAACGGCCTGTCCGTCGTGGCCCTGCAAGACCTGCCCCAGTGGGGGTAGGGAGACGCGGATGACCTATTGCCGGCAGCTTCGCTCGTCAGCAGCTGCCGGCACCACGCATGGAGCTTGCCATACAGCACGATCGGTGGTAAGATATCTATAAAGATATCTTTAGAAAGGTGCGTGGATGTCAAGGATCGCCGACAAGGTAACGCAGCTTTGCGCCTGGGGCACGTCGCGTGCCGTCCGCATTCCCAAGGACATGTGCGAGCGCATGGGGATCGATGTGGGCGCGCGCTTGACGATGAGTCTCGGACATGACGAGCGCGGCTCGTTCATGCTCGTTCGTCCCGAGGAAGCCGAGCATCGCGCCTATCGAGATATCCCCTATGTTTCCATGGACGAGCTTTTTGCGGGATACACGGGGGACTACCAACCAAGGGAATGCGATTGGGGCAAGGACATGGGCGCCGAGGTGATTCCGTGATCCTCGAGCAAGGCGATGTCATCATGGTCGATTTCAACCCGTCGATCGGCCATGAGCCGGCAAAGATCCGTCCAGCTGTTGTGGTGAGCGGTTACGGTTTCAATTCGCGTGCGAACCTGGTTGCTGTCGTGCCGACAACCACCAAGGACAACGGGTACCCGCTTCATTTGCCTGCGAAGTGCTCAGGGCGCTCAATAGGCTTCGCCTGCGTGGAGTTGTTGCGGACCATAGACGTAAGGCAACGCGGGTACGAGTACTTCGGATGCGCAGACGATGAAACCGTGCGCTCTATCCTCGCTTTCATTCGGGGAATGCTGGAGCTGCGTTAATCCTTAGCTGTTCAGGAATTCCGCGAGCAGGCGGTCGGGGTCTTCCAGGAAGCGGTGGAGGGCGTCCCATTCCATGGTCTGCTCGAGGCCCACGCGGCGCACCTCGTCCTCGAACTGGTAGATGACCGCTCCCGGCGCCGAGAGCAGGATGGGGGAGTGCGTGGCCACGACCAGCTGCGACCCCGCGTTGGCCAGCCGCACGATCTCGGCCAGAAGCGCCACCTGCCCCAGTTGCGAGAGCCCCGTCTCGGGCTCGTCGAGCACGTAGAAGCCTTCGCCGCCGAAGCGGCGCGACACGAGCGCGAGGATGCCCTCGCCGTGCGAGCGGGCGTGCAGCGACCGTCCGCCGAAGTAGCGTTGGTCGTCCTCGAGCGCGTCCATCTCCGATATGAGGTTGAACAGCGTGTCGGAGCGCACGAGGAAGCTGTCGCGCGGCCGGCAGATGCCCTTGAGCAGGCGCACGTGGTCGCAGAGCTCCGAATGGCCGTCGTGCACGGAGAACGTGTAGTTGCGTGAGCCGCCCTCGGGGTTGAGGCCGTAGGCGATGCTCATCGCCTCCAGCAGCGTCGACTTGCCCGTGCCGTTCTCGCCGCAGAAGAACGTGATGCGCTGGGCCAGGTCGAGCTCATGCAGGCTCGTGATGGCCGGCACGTCGAACGGGTACACGTCCCGGCGGGGAACGCCTGCCCAGTCGATGGCGAGCGAGGTGACGAAGACGTCGTCGCGCATGGCCCGCTCCTTTCGCTCGTTTTCTCCCTCCTGCATGCTACCATAGCTTGGAAACGCCGATTTCAGGCCATGTGTGTGGTAGGCAGGAGGAGCGGGGATGGATGGCGTCGCCCCGCCCGTGTCGGGGCGTTCGCCGGATGGGGCGAGATCGTGTCGCTTTACGTCCTGCCGGAGCGTGCTGGGCGCGGCATCGGCTCGAAACTGCTCGATGTGGCCCTCGACGCGCTCGCAGCCGAGGGTTTCGAGCGCGCCTACCTCTGGGTGCTCGCCGATAACGTGCCGGCTCCTGCCTTCTACGAGCGGCGGGGGCTCCAGCTGCTCGAGCGCGAGAACGTCGACGAGATCGCGGGCGAGCTGTTGCGCGAGGCCTGCTATGCGAAGTCGCTCGGCTGAGCCATTGCTCCCACTCAAAGGGAACACCTGTTAGTAAAACCTATGAACTCGGATGCTGAAATGCCTAGTGCGCGATGAGGTTTGCTACACTGAACCAGTCTCATCGTTTCGCATGATTCCCTGACGAGGGCAGCCGTACCAGGATCGCAAAGACGGCGCGTTGCTTCACGGAAGGGAGTCTTCTCATGGCATGGATCGTTCTGGTGGCTTCGGGCGTCTTGGAGGCGGTGTGGGCCACCGCGCTCGGACGGGCGGAGGGGTTCACCAAGCTCGTCCCGTCCCTCGTGTTCCTCGTCGCGCTCGTCATGAGCATGGCGGGGCTGTCGTACGCGGTCAAGTCGCTGCCGACGGGCACGGCGTACGCCGTCTGGGTGGGCATCGGCGCCTCGCTTACGGTCATCTACGGCATGCTCTCGGGAACCGAGCCCGTCTCGGTGGCGAAGGTTCTGCTCATCGCAGGTCTCATCGCGTGCATCGTCGGCTTGAAGCTCGTCCCCGACGCGGGGTGACGTCGGGCGATCCCTCGCATTCCCATCCTCGCGAGCGCATCCTCCTTTATACTGAGGTCGCAGGGCGCGCCGCGCCACGACGAGCCGAGGAGGTTTGCCTTATGGAAAACGAGCTGGCGTTTTCAACCCGCGACGAGTTCAGGGCATGGCTGTGCGACAACGGCGAGGCGGGCGGCGGCGTGTGGCTCGTGTTCGGCAAGCCCGGCGGCCCGAAGACGCTCAAGGCGTCCGAGGCGCTGGAGGAGGCGCTCTGCTTCGGGTGGATCGACGGGCGCATGCAACGCATCGACGATGCGTCCTACCGCAAGTACTTCGCGCCGCGCCGCGCGAAGAGCGTCTGGTCCGACAAGAACAAGGCGCTTGCGGTCGAGCTCGAGGAGCGGGGCCTCATGACCGATGCGGGCCGGCGCGCCATGGAGGCCGCCAAGCGAAACGGCTGCTGGGATGCCAAGAAAGCCCCGGACGTCACCGAGGACGACACCGCCGCCCTCGAAGCGCTCATCGCCGGCCACGAGCCGGCGGCCTCGAACTTCCAGGCCATGTCGCCCTCGGTGCGGCGCACCTACACGCGCGCGTACTTCGACGCCAAGACCGACGCCGGCCGCGAGAAGCGCCTCGCCTGGATGCTCGATCGCCTCGACCGCAACCTCAAGCCCATGTAGCAGGGGCCGCGCTCGCCGTGTCTTCGGCGTGCTTGGGGGCTTCGGCGATCAATCCTTCTTCGCTCTCGGCGGGCGGACGGACCCGCGCTTGATCCCGATGTCGAGCGCGGCCAGCGCGTCCAGCGCCTCATGGGCGGCGGCGTCCGCCTGCGCAGCGTCGAGGCCCCGTTCGTCGACGACCTCGCGCACGGCCGCCGCATAGTCGCGCCTGTGCCGCTCGTTCAGTTCGGTCCAGTTCACGTGCGCGAATCCGTCGGCCATCGCACGGTCGAAGGGCAGCCGCCCCTGCGCCATGAGCACGGTGATCACGGGGTAGCCCGCGTAGCCCTGCCAGTACGTGGCGCTGTCGTTCGACGAGTACACGGCGCCGTCCTCGCTCCACGCAACCGTGTACGCCTTCGCACCGTTCGACGAGGCCACCGACGCGCGCCGCTCCTCGGCGTCGAGCGCCACGCGTCCGTCCGCCAGCGCGCTCCACGCCTCGAACACCTTCGCCAAAGGCGGCAGCTTCTCCATCATCGCTCCTTTCCTCGCTCCTGCTCGACGTATCCTGCCGAGGCAGTATACCCCGGCTCCCGAGGTATGACGCCGAAACAGGGTCGGCATGTCGAAAACGGGTTGGTTTGGCAATGGTTAACTTTGGATAACTTCGAAGGAAAAGAAGATCACCAGGGGTTTTGCTGGAGCTTGGGCTGTGAAACAGGATTCGAACCATGCCGAATTTGCCAAACCACGCGTTTCCTGACATCTGGGCAAGAATTCGCGTCTGCCATTCCGAGCGGAGTCGGGGAGGGGTGGGAAGCAAGGCTCGTCGTTCTTCGACGGGCGCTCTATAGCATCCTTCGACTCTATGCTTTACAGTTCCGCCTAGGTTGAGAAGCTCGAATGCGAAGCCGCCTGACCGCGCTCATGGTAGAATGGCGAACCGAACCGCGGGCGGTCGAGCGTAAAGGGCCTCATATCTCTTTACGATGCTCGTGTGACCCTTATAGTACTGTACGCGCTCTTCGCGGCGGTGGGAGTCGCATCGAAGCTGGAAGCGGCAGGCTATCCAGTAGGAGGGGCTCCTCGTCGATGTGACGAGAGCGCCCTTTGATGATACGGATTCCTGATGGATGTTGTGACGCGCAGGCTCTCCGACCTGCGAAGATGCTCGATGACACGGATCGTGTCTTGCTGTTGCGCGCCGTGTCGTCCAAGCTGAGCATGAAAGGAGGCGCACCCTCATGGAACTTGGGGAGAAGCTCAAGACGCTGCGCGCCGAGCGCGGCCTGACTCAGGAGCAGCTGGCGGCCAAGCTCTACGTATCGCGCACGGCAGTGTCGAAGTGGGAGACGGGCGGCGGCTCGCCCAACCTCGACTCGCTGCAGGCGATAGCGCGCCTGTTCGATGTGTCGGTGGATGACCTCCTGTCCACTGATGATCTCATTGTGCTCGCGCGCGACGAGCGCCGCTCTTCGGCGCGCAGTAACGGCATGCTGTCGTTCGGCCTGCTCGATGTACTGATCGTTGCGTTCGCATTCCTGCCTCTGTATGGCGTTGACGATGGCTCGTTCGTGCGTATGGCAAGTTTGGCCGAGTACGGCGCGTCCGTGGGTTTCGGCATCTCGTTCGCCATCATGGCGGCGGGAATCATCGCACTCGCGCTCGTGGGGGCGGCAGAGATCGCGCTGGCTCTCGTGGCCGCGTGTAGGGTCTCGCGCGCTGTCGCCCTCACCGGGTTTGCGGTGCAGGCGGTGGCCATCCTTGGCTTCACGGTCGCCATGCAGCCCTACGCCGTCACGCTCATGTTCGTGCTCTTCTTGGCGAAAGTCATCCTCGGCTACCGGATCTTACGCACGTAGCGCCTGGTCGGGCGGTTGTGACACGCACCGCGTCGCCTTTGCAACGCGTCGTGGCTTGCAGGCGGGCACCAGCAGTCGTTTCATGGGTACCAGCGAGGCCTGAAACAGGTTTCGCGTACTCTTGAGACGAAAGGACCCCTATGGAACCAACCGCTTTGGTGATGTGGCTGAACGCCGCGTTCGCCCTGTTCGACGCGACCGTCCTCGGCGCGCTCCACGCGCTCGCGGAGGCGGCGGGCTTCGCGCTCACGCCGCTGTTCGGGCTCGTGAGCCTTCTCGGCGAGAAGGGCGCATGCTTCTTCGCGCTGGCCCTCGCGCTCATGGCGTTCAGGCGCACGCGGCGCGTCGGCACGGTCATGCTCGTCGCCATCTGCCTAGGCGCGATCGCCTCGAACGTCGTGCTGAAGGATCTGATCGCCCGCCCGCGCCCTTTCGAGTCGTCCGGCCTCTACCTCGAATGGTGGCGATTCGCCGGCGCCGCGCCCGAAGACGGCTTCTCGTTCCCATCGGGCCACATGACGGCGGCTGCGGCGGCCATGTTCGCTCTCATGTTGGCGCGTCCGAGCTGGAAGACGGCGCTCGCAGGCTCGCTCGTCATGCTGCTCATGGGAGCCGCGCGCTGCTATCTCGTGGCGCACTATCCCTCCGACGTGCTGGCCGCGCTCGTCGTGGGAGCGCTCGCCGCCCTCGTCGCCCAGATCGTCGTCACGCGCGCCTTCTCGGCGTTCGACGCACGGGCACGTCGTTCCGCATCGAACGCGAAGGCCTGATCGTCGCGCGCCTGGCATCGTGGCATGTCCCGACGAGCGCGGGCGCGCCCTCTGCAGGTTGTGCACGATCTGGATGGTGCGCGTAGCCGGAAACCACGCACCTGCTCGACGCTCGCATCGTCCACGAAAGGTCGTTTCTCTGCCGAAGGGTTTCGCTCACAATTCTGCTTATTGCAGTATAATGCGCTCGGTTCGCAGAGTGCGGCAGGGGGAAGCGGAAAGGGGGCTGAACACGTGAAGGTCGCCGTCATCGGATACGCTGGTTCTGGAAAATCCACGTTCGCCCGCAGGCTGGGCGATGCGCTCTGCATTCCGGTGCAGCATCTCGACCAGGTGTTCTACACTTCAAATTGGCAGGAGCGTGACAAAGGGGAGGCGCGGAACCTTGCCGAGGCGTTCCTCGACGCCAACGACGCCTGGGTCGTCGATGGGACTTATCATAGACTCTCTCTTGCGCGTAGGCTAGAGGCGGCGGACGTCATCGTGATCTTCGCTTCTCCACGTCGCACCTGCCTGCTTCAAGCGTGGCGTCGCTCCCGCCGCTATGCGCATCGCGTTCGCCCCGATATGGCTGACGGCTGCATTGAGCGGCTCGACGCGGAGTTCGTTCTTTGGCTGGTTTGGAAAGGTCGCACGCGATCGCGTCGAAAGCGTTTTGAGGAGATCTGCCGCGATTATGCGGAAAAAGCGGTTGTCGTGAAGAGCCGCGGCGAGTCGGAACAGCTTTTCCGTCGCCTCGCCGAATCGACGTCTTCGAACTGAGCCTGCGAAGCGAGCCGGGAACCCATGGTCTTTTCCTTGGCATTTCGGCCTGTCAGATGCGTGCGGGCCCGCGCAGATGCTACAATCGGCCACCGAGAGACGAAGACGCGTCGCAGGCGGCAGGCCGGCGGCGACGGACCGAAAGGCAATAACGTGGCACTCGTCAACGAGCGGGCGCGCATCCTCGCCAACGGGGAAGTCGGCCCCAACCTCTACCTCATGGAGCTCGCGGCTCCGCGCATCGCGGCCAGCATCGAGCCGGGGCAGTTCGTGCACATGAAGGTGCCGAACATGGAGGCGCACATCCTGCGCCGCCCGTTCTCGGTGTACGCGCGCGACGCGGCCGCTGGAACGCTCGAGATCCTCTACCAGGCCGTGGGCTTTGGCACCGACCACATGACCCGCATCGAGCCCGAGCGCGCCGAGCACCATCGCGCCGGCCGGCTCAGCGGAAACGTGACTCGCAAGCATCGCACACCGGGCGGCAGGACAGATCCGCACGGCGCAGAGCGCTGCCGCCGCGCTGATGAAGCCGTCGAGCAGCACGGGAACGCGATGCTGCGCACAGCCCAGATACAGGCCGCAGAGCGCGGCGAGATCGAGCCCGCCGACCTTGTGCAGGACGTCGACCGGGTCGTCTGCATCCGGCCGGTTCATGCGGATCGCCGTCTCGATCGCCGCCGCCTTTCGGGAAAGCCCTGCATCCGAGAGCCCCGCGCCGCGGCCGGTGACCTGTACCTGAGGCCGGTTTAAAAGGACGCTTGCGACGGCGCTCGAGGTTGTCGTGTTGCCGATGCCCATCTCTCCGGCGGCAAGGATGCTCACCCCCGCCCTTTTATATTCTGCGGCCAGATCGGCCCCGGCTTGAATTGCCCGCAGGCATTCCGCACGCGTCATCGCCGGCCCCGCGGTGATATCCGCCGTGCCGCTTCGGATGCGGCGGTCCAGAATGCCGGACGCACCGGCAAAGCCGCGCATCCCCACGTCAATTGGCACGACCGCGCAGTCCGCAATGCGCGCCATGGCGCACACTGTGCTTTCCCCCGCCGCCAGCGCATGTGCCACAGC
>OLND01003467.1_pt1 | contig 12326 bp, 9 predicted proteins | sample 1672031 | NCBI WGS metagenome assembly OLND01 (sample SAMEA3136638, study PRJEB25190) | human gut metagenome | biome: human gut; feature: human-associated habitat; material: faeces | place: Austria | collected 2013
GGTTTGAATGAAAAACAGGCGTGAAGCCTTGAAAAATCAATGGTTTTTGAGGATTGAATAGACAAATCGGAATTTGGACGTTGATTTCGGGGAATTTCCCCATATTTTTTTCAAGAAAATGCAAAATGCGCCCATCTGCAAAATGCAGACAGGCGCAAAAGAAATATTAAAAGTATGATAGTGACTTAATAGTTCATCTGTATAGCCGTAATATCCCGTTATAGGGTGTGGGCTTTTTTTGATAAGTAGAAACTGTTAAACAAAGAATTACAAAGAAAAAAGGACACGACAATACCTCCTTGATACCGCCGTATCCTTAAAAAAGGGCGACCTTAATACACCCTCCGTATTCTTATTTTTGAAAAAGAAAACGGCGGCTTTGATTATTATTCCAAAACCGCCGTTAGGTCGTTTATATTCTGTTAGGCGCGTGAAAACTTTGCCGCCAAACAACGTTTTTTTTTATTTCCCGTTGGACGGTTCAGTTGTTGTCTGAAAGTTAATCAAACAAATTTAATTGGATAGGGCTGTCTTTTTCCTCAAAGCTGCATAGATACTTAAATATTTTTGCGTTATCATGTATGATACCATTATCCTCACATATTCGATGAAATAATTTCATTAGTTCATGGTTTTTTAGGCTATTGATTTGATATTGTGTACCATAAGTACGTATGTACTTTTCTTTCATGTGAGGGAACAGCTTGTCTAACTGGCTGTAAAAATATTCTCGGTTTCCCTCGCGTAATGTCAGACCCATTCCAAAGCAAATAATGCCATATACTTTTGCTTCTATGCAATGCTCTAAAATTCCTCTGATGTTTTCTTCTGTATCGTTGATAAAAGGAAGAATAGGACAAAGCCAAACAACTGTTGGAATACCTGCTTCATTCAGTTTTTTCAAAGCTGCCACTCGTTCTCTTGTTGTACATACATTCGGCTCAATTCTTCTACATAAATCTTCATCATAGGTTGTCAGCGTCATTTGCACAACACATTTTGTTTTATCGTTGATAGCTTTTAGCAAGTCTAAATCCCGTAATACTCGGTCGGATTTAGTTATCAAAGTAAAGCCAAAACCATATTTATTTGCTAAAGCCAATGCTTTACGAACATTCCCAATTTTACTTTCAAGTGGGATATACGGGTCTGTCATAGAGCCTGTACCCAACATACATTTTTTACGCTTTCGCTTGAGGGCATTTTCTAATAATTCGATAGCATTTCCTTTAATTTCAATGTCCTCAAAATCGTGTTCTATGTGATAACACTTACTTCGTGAGTCGCAGTATATACAACCATGAGAACAACCGCGATATAAATTCATTCCGTTTGAAGCAGATAAAATTCCTTTTACCTTTACAAAGTGCATAGTCTTTTCCCTTATAACTGAAATTTCTTTTTCAAAATGGTTTCATTGAGAAGATGGTTTGTTTCATATTCTCTATGGTAAAAAACAGCCCAGTTATTAAAAATACAAGGAAGATTTTTAGCTTTCTCTAAAGTGTCTACGGCAATCAAATTTAATGGTATGCTGTTTTTAGTGCAGTATTCTTGCACTTGTTCAATGCAGTTTGGAATGTATGGACATTGTAAGCCATAATATATTGTCAGTTCTTGTCCACTAATTCTCATTTCTTTTACGCTTTCAGAAAAATACGGTTTTTCCCCATTGAAAGATAATGCCAATAATTCATATTCATTTTTTACGGTATCAACAACTTCAAAACCATATTTGAGTAAAAATTTTTTGTCTGCCAAAAATGGTTTTTTCTTTTTGGAACTAAGAATACAGACACCTGATTTCCCTTTTTCTTTTGCGTCATTGATACAATACTCAATCAAAGATTTTGCATACCCTTTCCCTTTGAAAGAACCTGCCACCCAAAGACAATAGATATACAAATAATTATCTCCATGAACAGGCACCCACGCAGTTTCCAATGGAGCATATTCAATAAAAACCTTTCCCTTTTCATCAAGTTTTCGGAAAACGTGTCCCTCAGCAATCCGTTCTTTCAACCAATTCTTTTTTACTGCTACTCCCGCTTGATGTTTTTTATCGGCAATCGCGCAACATAAATGTTCCTTGTCTATATTTTCAATCGTCAAATTTATAAATTGTTCGCTCATATTTTTTCCTCCATAAATGCGTTACACCCATATTGTAACAGTTAAACCTTGACATCTAATGTCATGCTTTATTTTTTTCATATATTTTTTTTGCTTCATCAGATAAAATTTTTTTCAAATAGGCAGGCTCAATTACTGTAACCTGTGTACCAAAAGAAAGTAGATAGCCTATCAGCCAGTTATCCTCTGGCATTTCAGTAGTAACAATGAGGTCGCCATTTTCCATTTCTTTTATATCGCTCGCTTCAAATTCATCATATACACGATATGCCATTTCTTTTGGAAAACAAAGAGATATTGTATTGTATTTTTGCTTCGGTTCATCTGCTGATTTAGGATATTCCATTGGTGTAAATTCTTCTGATAGTATTTGCATTTCAATAATACGATTAAATTTGAAAATACGAAAATCAGCTCTATCAATACAGTAAGCCTTAATATACCATTCCTTTGCTCGATACATCATCTTTATCGGATAGATTTTTCTTTTGCTCTTGTTTCCCCAAGAGTTTACATACATAATACAGACTGCCTTATGAGAGATAACAGCATTTTTCAACAGTTCAAAGGTGGTGTTATCTTGTTCTTTACTTCCCCAACGTGAAAAGTCCACTTCAAACCAGTTGTCAGAATTGACATTAAAAAGAGCTGATAATTTTGTCAGCATATCTTTTTCATAAGTATTACTTACAACCGATACACTTTGCAAAGCAGCTAATATGTCTTGCTTCTCTTTTTCAGAAAAAAAGGCTTTATCCAAAACATAGTTTTCAAGTATTTGTACGCCGCCATTTCTTCCTGTTGTAACATAAATGGGAATACCTGCACTACTTATCACATCTATATCACGATAAATCGTTCGTACTGATACTTCAAATTTTTTCGCCAATTCCGGGGCGGTTATACGTCCATTTTCCAAGATATAATATACAATTTTGAATAATCTGCTTTCTTTCAAATGCGTCCCTCCTTTATAGTCCTAATTATAGTATATAAACCTTGACATCTTCCGTCAAGGTTTATATATGCTTTATTTCTATCCATACTATGATGTGTGTAATCATATCCCGAAAGGAAGATGAAATATACAATGTAGATGGGTGAAATAACTATGAAGCAGAGTAAAGAAAAGTTTGATTTTAAGGCTTTCGGACAAGCTATCAAAGCGGCAAGAAAAGCAAAAGGAATTTCCCGCAATCAGTTAGCGGATAAGCTGAACATTGCGCCGCGCTACATCGCGTCCATTGAAAACAGCGGGCAACACCCAAGTTTGCAGATTTTGTATGAGCTTGTAACCTTGCTTGACGTATCGGTAGACCAGTTCTTTTTCCCGGAACGGGAACAGGAGAAGTCCACCCGCCGCCGTCAGCTCGACACTATGCTTGACAGCATGAGTGAAAAGGACTTGAAAATCCTATCCGCTACCGCAAAGGGAATTGAGGAAGCCAACAACGAAACAACGGGGGAATGAAAATTCCCTCGTTTCTTCATAAAGATTATTTGAAGCGTCGCAGATTGCGGCGTTTTTCTTTTGCAAAAGTCCGTCATTTTTGCCTTTCCAAGTGTTGTAGGTAGTGTAGGAATAAGTTTCTTAGCAAGCATAGGAAAGGGGTACCCTTTCCGTATTTTCGCCCTCCTGCGCCTGCGGCTCGTCGGTTGAAAATTGCTTGTTGGGAAGTGTCCCAAACCCTCTAAAAACGGAAAGGAGCGTCAGAGCATGGACGGACGGAAACGGACAATACAAATCAAATTCAGAGTGACAGCGGAAGAACGGGCGTTGATTGAGCAGAAAATGAAGCTCGTCCCTACCCGGAACATGGAAGCCTATCTTCGGAAAATAGCAATCGACGGGTATATCATTCAGATAGACCACGCCGACATAAAAGCCATGACAGCGGAGATACAGAAAATAGGTGTGAACGTCAACCAGATAGCGCGGCGGGTCAATGCGACGGGCAGCGTCTACCAAGAGGACATAGAGGAAATAAAGGGGGTGCTTGCGGAAATATGGCGGTTACAAAGATTAAGCCTATTAAGGGAACGCTAAACAAAGCCCTTGACTATATCCAAAACCCGGAGAAAACGGACGGGAAAATGCTTGTGTCCTCCTTTGGCTGCTCCTATGAAACGGCAGACATTGAGTTTGCCTTTACCCTGTCGCAGGCGTTGGATAAGGGCAGCAATTTAGCCCACCACTTGATACAAGCCTTTGAGCCGGGAGAGGTAGACTATCAGACCGCCCATGAAATAGGGCGGCAGCTTGCCGACGCAGTAACCAAAGGTCAGCACGAATATGTTTTGACTACTCACATTGACAAGGGGCATATCCATAACCACATTATTTTCTGCGCGGTCAATTTCGTAGACCACCACAAGTACAATTCCAACAAGCGCAGCTATTACGGTATACGGAACATGAGCGATAAGCTGTGCCGGGAACATGGCTTATCAGTTGTCCTTCCGAACCGGGGCAGCAAGGGAAAAAGCTATGCAGAGTACCAGGCAGAGAAAACAGGTACCAGTTGGAAAGGCAAGCTGAAAATTGCCGTGGACGCGCTCATTCCCCAAGTATCAAGTTTTGAAGAATTGCTATCCAAATTGCAGGCGGCGGGCTATGAGATAAAGCAGGGAAAATATATATCCTGCCGCGCTCCCGGACAGGAACGGTTTACCCGCTTAAAAACCCTCGGCGCAGATTATACAGAGGAAGCTATCAGAGAACGGATAAGCGGCAAACGCGCCCGCGCTGCGAAAGCTCCCCGCGCAGATCGCGGCGGCGTTAGTCTGCTCATTGATATTCAGAACAGTATCAAGGTGCAGGAAAGCCGGGGCTATGAGCAATGGGCAAAAATCCATAATCTGAAACAGGCAGCGAAAACCATGAATTTCTTGACAGAACATAAGATTGAACAGTACGCAGAATTGACCGCGAAAATCACGGAAGTTGCCAAAGCAAGCGAACAGGCAGCGGACAGCTTGAAAGAGGTTGAAAAGCGGCTTACCGATATGACGCTGCTTATCAAGAATATCAATACCTATCAAAAGACCAAGCCCGCCTATGCTGCCTACCGCAAGGCAAAAGATAAGGAGAAATACCGGACAGCCCATGAGAGCGATATTATTCTCTATGAAGCAGCGGCAAAGGCAATTAAGGCGGCGGGGATAACCAAGCTACCAAGCCTTGCCGCCCTGCAAGCAGAGTACGCAGCACTTCAAGAGCAGAAAGAAGCCCTGTATGCCGACTATGGGAAGCTGAAAAAGCAGGTCAAGGAATACGACGTTATCAAGAAGAATATCGACAGTATTTTGAAAGTGGAACGTCAGCCTGAACGGGAAAAAGAAGCAGAGCGCGGATAAATGAGCGCAAAAAAAGAACGGACGCGGCAGCCGATATGTTGGCCACCGCGCCCGTTTTCTCATAGGTGCAGCTTTTGAAATGTTACGCAGTAGAACCGCGATTTTAGGGGTAAAGGTATCAATCCTTTACCTCTTTGTTTTTGTGTCCGAAAAGCCCTGCAATCAAAGGCTTTTTTCGCCCCTACTGCGTAACAAGAGTACGCTTTTTTCTCATGCGCTCGGCTGCCTGTCTGCGGGTAATCCGCTTCCGACAGTCCGGGCAGTATTTGACGCTGTTAGAGGTGGACGCAAAGAACGTGCCACACACGGTACATTTCTTTCTGTCCTCGGTCTGATAGAGTTCCGCATAGAGCAGCTTATCAAGAGGAAGTACGGCAATCCGAAACCACTTACAGAGCAGGGAATAGGAAATGAGCTGCGGGCATACGCAAGTGTCCCCGTCGTCCAGTAAAATACAGTTGCCATTCTCGCAGTTGCAGCACTCCTTTTTCACAAGGGTGTTTACCTTGCGGCTTTGTCGCGACGACAGCCGCTTAATCCCGGTCATACTTCATCAGCAGGATAAACGGCAAGCTCCCTGTACTCGGCTTCGGTCAGCGCGCCTACTTTGAAAAGGGTGCGCTTTGCAAGCTCCCGTAATCCCGCGTCCATGTAAGGCAGCGCAGCGGTCATGTTCTCTATAAGCTGCGCCTTGCTTCCCTCATGGTAAATGCTCAAAAGGTTTGTTTCCTCAACAGTAAATCTATTCATGCTCATACCTCCAAATCGTGATTTTTTCTTTTTGCCGCTGCCTTTTTCGGGGCGGCTGTTTTCTTGTCTGCGGTAAGCTGCGCCCGGACAGAGGGGCGCGCTTTTCGGATATTCCGGCTTCTGTCCTCGCTTTTATCTAAAAATGCAAAAGTGCCATGTCTGCCCTCAATCTTAGAAAAAGAAAGTGTTTTGTATGGCAGCATAGCAAACAGACGGTCGGTGTCCTTTGTAGAAGCTAACTGCATAAAGTAAGGCGAAAGCTCCACCATGAAATGTGTTTTGTTGGGGCTGTTAGGGCTGTCCTGCCGCTTCATTTCCGCTAAAATGCGCTGTGCTTCGGCTTCAATCCGGCTGTCATGCAATACGGTAATATGCGCCTTGAAATCCCCCGGCTTTAAGCGGTCATAGCTGCGCTTTTCCTCCCGCATGAGAAAATGCAATGCTTCCGGGTCATTAGGCTGCGCTTCAAAGCGTTCAAACTTCCCAAGCTGCGGGTCGGGATTGCCGTCAAGATACTGTCCGGCGGGCTGCACCCGTTCTCCGTGCTCATAGAGCAGCGTGTAATTATCTACGGGTAATGCCTGTTCCTTAACGTGCCGGAAATGCTGCGGATAGTCAAGCTCATAGAGATTGCCTTTGATTTTTCCGTTTACAATCCCGGTCAGCTCCACCGCATAGGCAAGGACTTTATCGCGCGTCTGTTCCCCGTAAAACCGCCATGTGTTATGCTGTCTTGTGCCTTTTAGAAAAACGTCGCGCTCCCGGAAGCAGCTCGTCCCGGACGGACGGGAAAACCATAAAAGCCGCCTGTCCTCGGCTGTGGGGCTTGCCGCCGCTTTCTGTAAAATGTTTCTATCAAGGTCAAAATCATTCTGATAAAAAGCGGTATTTTGTTTCATAATCGCTTCAAGGGAAGCGATAACGTCCACATCTTCAAACTTATTCATAGGTCAGCTCCTTTCCAAATCCTGCGATTTTTGCTTCGTGGGTTTCTTCTTTCCCGTCCGTTCCTTATCCGCTTTGAGCTGCGCCCGGATAGAGGGCTTTTCTTTCGCTGCGGCTTTCTTGCCCCTGCCGTTTTCACGGTCGGTCTTAATCGCTTCGGCAAGGTCAGTAAGAGAAATAACCTCGCCCGCCTTTGCTTTCTGCTCCAGAGCGTCCACGGTCGGCGTCTGCGGCGTGTTGTTGATGATACCGTCAAAGTTATTGTCGTTCTGCTCGATAGTGTCCTCGATATGTTTTAACGGGTTAGCTTTTTCCGGCTGCTCGGCGGCAACGGCAAACGCCCGCGTACCGTTTCCCATAATCAGATATTTCCCGTCGTCGGATTGATGATGAAGTCCATACCCGGCTTCTTTCATCTGTTCAACACTCATATCCGATACATAAAAACTGCCGCGCGGCGTTTTAATCTGTTCCCCGGTCAAATGCTCGTCGGGGATAAGCTGCGGCTGTTTCTCCTGTAAAAACTCCGGCACGTTCTGAAAACCGATACTGTCTACATAGTGGGCGGTGTTCCCGCCATTCTGATGAAGCACCACAATATCGGAAACGGAAAGGCTGTGTCCCTTAAAATCTTTCGGGTGGTCGATATTGAAACGGGTATAAATATCTTCAAGGGAAGTTCCCGGTGCAAGGGGCGCGGTATAGATAAGCTCATAGTTTGCTCTATCTACGGTGTGTCCCGCCGCCTGCAGGCGGTCGTAAGGCTCAAAGTGCAAGTCCCTTGTGGCGTCGCCGCGGGCTAACTGATAAATCCCGTAGCTGTCCTCTTTGCCATAGAGTAAAAGAGCTTCCTTTGTCGGCTCACTTTCCCGTAGCTGCTGCTTCATGGCGTTGTATTCATGCAGGGCTTCCCAAGTTTCCTTTTCTACACCGAACAAGCCGCCTTTTTCTGCGTGTTCCTGTAAATCGGTCAGACTGGTAACGGCTCCCTCGGTGCCGTCCTCATAGATACGGAAAACCTCGATACCGTCCTGTGTAAACAAATGCTCGGCGGCTTCCTGTTGCAGCGGAAACATACCGTCCCAAGAATAGCCGTAGTCCTGCATTTCTTTTATGCTGATAGAGGCGTCGGGTACGGGGATTTCCGGCTGCTCCTGCGGTGGTGCGTCTTGCCCGATTTCCTGTACCTCGGAAGTCTGCTCCTGTTCCTGTGCCTTTTGCAGCTCTGCGATATGTTCATCAATGCTGTTGATGATTTCCGCTGCGGTGCTGCGGATTGTTTCAAGAGAGCTTTTCAGTTCGGCAAGCTCCCGTCCGGCACTCCACCCGGCAACGTACCCAAAGGAATAGTCAGAAGTATCAAGCCCGTAATGCTGGCACACGGTATAGGCGATACTTTCTGCCTGTACTTCACGGGTGCGGCGGTCGGGTCTGTTCTCCAAGTCCTCCAACGGGGCGTTAAGGTCAATGTCGTGCAGCTTCGCATGGGCGATTTCATGGATAAGGGTTTTTAAGGTTTGCAGCTCGCTCATGCCCTCATCAAGTGCAATGCGCTTGTCCTCCAAGTGGTAGTAACCATGTGCGCCGCCCTCGATTTTTTCAAAGCCGACAGGAACAGGAGAAGTCTTTTCAAGGGCAGCGAAAACGTCCTTGTAATGCTCCACGTCCCCGGTCAGCATATTTACGGCAATATTGGGGATTTCCCTGCCCTCGGTCTGCGATACGTCAAAGACAGATACCACCTTAAAGGCGGGTATCGTGATTTCCTTTTCCTCGGTTACGGGCTTTCCGTCCTTGCCGATAAAGGCTTTTCCCGTCTGCGGGTCGATTTTCTCCATTTCTTTTTTAATCTTGAACGGCGACGGGGCAAGGATTTTGATACCCTTTTGTCCTTTCATCACGTTTCGTCCAAAGTTATTTTTCCATGCGGAAAATCCGGCGATAAGGGAAGCGTCGGGCTTTTGCATGGCGATCAGCAGCGTATTGTTAAAGCTGTAATTATGAAACTTTGACATGACGCGCAGATATTCCTTGTAACGCTCGCTGTCAAACAGTTCCGTAATGCCTTGCTCCAAACGGTCGGTAATCTCTTTGAGCTTTTCGGCGGGCTTCTCGCTCGTCAGCACGATAGGGATAACCGGGCGCGGCTCCTGCGGCTGCGCTTCGGGAATAGCTGCTGTCTGTACTGCCGGGGCTGCGTCCCGTTCGACGGTCGGCTGCGGATAGCTCATAATGCGGTATTCCTCCGGCACATCGCGCCCCTCAAAGTGTTTCTCCCATGCGTCGCCGCTTTCCACAAGATAGCCGTATTCCGTAAAGCTGCCTTTTTCCTGCGCGGCGGCGTTTCGTCCAAAGGCGATAGGGTCAATGCTGTTTTTCCATTCAGCGGGCATTTGCACCATGCCGGATTTGTTAAGGTAATAATCGCCCAATTCGCGGGGATTATGTACTTCGGGGATATGCACGAAAAAGTCCTCGTTATAGGTAAAGTCAATGAGCTGCCCGATATTCTCAAAACCGTTCTTTCGCTGCGTGGCTGCGTTCAGCGCGGCAATACCGGCAGCGTCAAGGGTTTCCAGTCGTGCCGCAAGAAAATTCAGCTCGTCCACCTGTGCCGCGCATACCATGTCATAAGGCAGGGCAATGTGCCTGTCCTCCCGGTCAGAGTAGCCGTGAATGAAAAAATCCTGCGGATTGTCAGTGGTAATGCCTACGCTTTGCATAGCTTTGTGAAGTTCTTTCTTTGTGGCGGGCATGGAAAGCCAGTAGCCGCCCGGTTCTCCCGTTTCAAAGCGGGTGCGGCTGTCAATCAGGATTGCAAATTGTTCCGTTTCCTGTCCCGGCTCGGTTCTCGGTGCAGCGGCGGGAATGTCGGCGGCGGGCTGCTTGATTTCCTCGCCCTCTACGGTGTAGCCCGGTAAGAGCTGCCCGTTTACCCTAAACTGTTCCGCGTATTCCGGCGGGATAGCCGGGGAGATTTCCGTAAAAAGTTTTTCATACGCCTTGATACGCCCATTCAGATATTTTTCCATAGCCGCCCGGTCAGCAAATACCTTTCTGTCCTGTCCGGCGATTTTCGCCTGTCCGTACCCGTGGGGGCTGTTGGTGTAGATGTTCCAAGACAGCGTATAGGAATACGGGATAGATTTCTGTGCTGCCTTGTCGTAGCGGGTATTTTCATACACATGGTAGCTCATTTTATATACCCGGTTGCTGATGGTGTGGCGGTCGTTGTCCTCGTCCTGCCACTTGTTCGCCGTATGCTTCACTTCGGGTATTCTCGCATACTCAATCGCCTTGTCAAATAGCAGGGTCTTTCCTGCCTGTTCCTCCCATGCGGAAGCCTGTACTTTCAGATTTTCAAAAACAGTCTGCTCCGCAGCCGCGCTTTCCTCCCGCAGCTTCACAAGCTCGGCAAGAGGTAAGGCGGTCAGCGGGGAAATATCCGCGCCTTTCGTGTCAAAATAGATACCGCGCTCAATCTTCATCTTGTCGGCGGCTTCCAGTCTGTCATGGTCGTATGAGGAATAACCTGTTTTCCATTCGTCCATTTGCTCGCTCCTTTCTTTTTCAATCATGCGGTGCATAAGCTCGTAGTCCTCAATACTCATGCTCCCGTCAAATACATAAGGGTCAAAATCTTCCCCGTCCCGGTAGGGCTTTTCGGAAAAGGGAAGCCCCGCTGCATGGGCGGCGGCTTTTGCTTCCTCGATAAGCTCCGGGGGAAGTCTGTCGTCGTGGGCTTCGATAAATCCGGCAACGTCATTTGTGCCGTTTTTGTAGTGGTGGCGCACTCCGGCGGTCAGCTCGTCAAGGCTCATATTCTCGCCTAAATGCCCGCAGTAGTAGCCGTTTAGAATAACGGCGGCGGGGTCAGCCGCCTTGATTTCCTCTAACCGGCTCCTGTCAAACGGTTCTAAAGTACCGTCCACTTCAAGATGAAACAGCTCGGCGTTCCATGAACGTCCCTCTTTCCAAAATGCTACCCATGCAATACCGTCCCTAAGTTCCTCTTGATAGTCCTTTACGCTGTCGCGCAAACTTGCCATGTGTAAAACCTCCTTTCGCGTATGGCAGCGCGGACGCTGCGTTTGTGGTTACATAGTCCTACTACGGTGCGCCCGCATTTCTGCCAAAGATTTTTGAGGATTTTTAGAGGGTTTGGGAAACTTCCCAACAAGCAAAATCCCCGCCAAGCTCGGTTAGAGTGGCAGGGATTTTACGGAAGTGGGTACCCGCTTCCTATGCTTGCTATTCAAGTTCTTTGTCCTTTGAAATGGTTACTTTGTAATTCACATACTTGCCGCCCGTATCAGCTAAAAGTACCGTTCCGTCATAGGTTTTGCCTGTTTTCGGAGAGTACAGCTTTTTGACTTTTACCTTGCCGGATTTTAAGAGTGCTGCGGCAATCGACCGGGTAAAGACGGTTTTACGTTCCTCAAAGAAGCGGTCATTTTTCCACATGGTAAAGCCGCACTCTTTGTTGGAACAGTAGTAGTTTTTCTTTCCCTCATAGACCGGGGACTTGCAGCGGGGACACTTCCCAATCTCTGTTTTTTCTGTCTTGAAAAGCTCTTGTTTCTCACCCAACACGGAAGCGTAGGTTTTTACAAGCTCCTGTGCCATTGCTTCAATTCCCTGCATGAAAGCGGCAGGGTCGGCGTTGCCCTTTGCAATCTGCGTCAGATTGTTTTCCCATGCAGCCGTAAGCTGCGGAGAGGTCAGACTATCCGGCAGGACGCAGACAAGGTTTGTGCCGTCTTTGGTGGGAAATAGCTGCTTGCCCTTGCGCTCCACAAAGCCGCCTTTGACTAACTTTTCAATGACGGCGGCGCGGGTGGCAGGCGTACCAAGCCCCCGGCGTTCTGCGTCCGGGTCGGTGTCCTCATTCCCGGCGCGTTCCATAGCCGACAAAAGACTTGCTTCATTGTGGGGCTTCGGGGGCGTGGTGGCATGCTCTGTCACTTTTGCCGCCGGATTTTCAAAGGTCTGCCCCTCGGAAAAGTCCGGCACATCTAACACAAGCTCGTTTTCGTCGTCGCTGTCCGGCTTCTTTTTGAGGGTCGCCCGGTAAAGCCGTTCAATCTCTTTCCACCCGGCAGCGATTACCGCCTTTCCCTTTGCCGTAAATTCATGGTCGG